>Ga0224521_1000212_pt1 | contig 18778 bp, 10 predicted proteins | sample CFST0metaG_FD_182731 | JGI IMG/M metagenome (GOLD analysis project Ga0224521, IMG submission 182731) | Peat soil microbial communities from Stordalen Mire, Sweden - C.F.S.T0 | ecosystem: Environmental > Terrestrial > Soil > Wetlands > Peat | place: Sweden: Norrbotten County, Stordalen Mire... | reverse complement strand
TTGAAACCCATGAAGAGGGAGATATTCACATAACGGAAATGGATCAGTTTTCAGCCGATTCTCCGTCTATCCTTATTGTTGAAGATAACGCTGAGATACGAAAGTATATTCGTAATACTCTGTATAAGAACAATTGGCAAAATATACTTGAAGCAGATAATGGTCGCCGTGGGTTAATGCTTGCCCGGGAATATTCTCCCGATATCATTATCAGCGATATTTACATGGAGCAGATGGATGGCAGGGAACTTTGTCGTCAAATTAAGAATGATGTCGAAACAAGCCATATTTACGTTATTTTGATTACGGCAGACACATCGGAAATAACCGAGGAAAGAGGACTTGCTTGTGGAGCTGATGAATTTCTAACAAAGCCCTTTGATCGAACGAAGCTATTAAATAAAATAAGGACTCTGTTTAGTTACAGAAATCATTTGCGGCAGTATGCCAAAAACAAGCTGACATTTCACGTACAACCTGAAGAAATCGTTTCCGATCTGGATACCATATTCATAGATCAATGCATTTCTTTAGTCAAAGCGAGATATTCTGATGAATCGTTTACAGTACATGAATTTGCCCAATCGATGAACATGAGCCATTCTGCTTTGTATAAAAAGATAAAGATATGCACCGGAAAATCGATTAATGAATTTATTCGAACAATCAAAATATCAATCGCTGCTGAATTGATTACGAAAGGTGATTTGAATCTCAATGATATTATAGCTGAAATTGGTATCTACGATATGAAATATTTTAGGGAATGTTTTAAAAAAGAATTCGGGATTGCTCCAAGAGACTATAAAAAGATGAAGCAACAACAATGACGGATTATCGATTTTTGGGAGAATGTATGAGATGTTTTCATTCTTTTCAACTCCCATAAATACCCTGAGAGCTTCTGCTTTTCAGGGTGTTTTTTTGAAGAACCCTAAAAAAAAGAATGTAAGTGTGCTATCCTGAATAAAGGGTCATTTCGTCTTACAAGTCTCTGGTTATTATCTATTTTTGATTGCATTCTTGTTTGTTTACATCTGTTCTATCGCAAAATAGATTAATTTGCCCCCTTTTTAGCTTGCTGAAATACGAATTTCACCCTCATAAAAATGTATATCAGTAAGTAATTTTGTCACCGTCACAATGTAATTGTCAGGTCGTAGATAGTATTCACTGGTGAGAGTGAATGTTACGATAGACCTATCATGATTAAAATCATAAGATTTGGACTAATCATCTATTTTATAATTAAATATGTTTAAATTCGAAGATGAAGAACAGTATGACTAACAAATAACATATATAACTAAAAAAATAAATTGTCTATGATGTAATTCACTAAAACAGTCTTGGCTTTTTATAATGTCGCTCCTACGGAGCTTAAACTCTCAAAAGTTTTTGTGTTTTATCTACCTCCAGATAGTTATCGGGATTCGTTCCTAACGGAAGTTCTATTTTTTTAGCTTCGTAGAAGCGAAAAAAATGGTATAAATAGGTTATCATTCATTTTCATTAAGCTCTGTAGGAACGATATTACAGAAAAAAGATAACTAAGGTTTATATTGGAATTTACCGATAAGTCAATACGACTTCCTGAAAAATAATGGATTTATATGTGTTTCTAATCTTAAATTAATTAATACTTTATTAAATGAAAACAATCAAAAAATTAAAAATGGTCCGACAGACAGGCGTAAAGATGTTTACTGTCTTAGTTTTTTTGTGTTTATCGGTTGTTGCCCATGCGCAATTAACAATTTACCCTGCACTTTCTGGTATGCAGGGTTGCCAGTTTGCCTATACCCTTCAGGCAAGGGTTAGTGGAACATCAACATGGTACACAGTACCTCTATACAATGTTCTTGTGACGAACATGACTGGGGCTCAGGTTAATAGTACTGTTGGCAATTTTGATTGTAATGGCCCTATAGAGATTAAAATTACCAATTCTACTCCGGTTACAAGTGCAGCTGTCCGCCCGGCATCACTTGGCATAACACCTGTTATAAACGGCAATACCATTACGTTTACCATTCCTTCTTCAAAGAAGTTTTATGTTGACATAAATGGAAACCATTATGGAGGTTGTATTCATATATTAGCCAATCCGTTAGAAGTGAACCCACCTTTACCCGTACCTGGTGATACGAATGTTGTGTTTATCCCAACCGGTACGTTTAATACGAACTATATAGCTCTGAAAAGTAACCAGACCCTTTATGTACAAGGAGGAGCTGCTGTCGCCGGCGTAGGCTGTGGTGGTCAATCTAATGTTAAGATCTTGGGAAGAGGATTTATTTACCGGGCTGGTTACAATGCTATTGATGTTCAGTATGCTAGCAATGTTACTATAGATGGACTTATTGACTTAAATCATGGCTGGGGCGGTGGCGGAGGTTGCGGTATTCGTTTTGGAAACACGACCAATATATCAGTTTCTAATACTGCAAGTTTCAGCTCTAAGACATGGGGCGATGGGTATGATATAATGAGTTCTAACGGTGTTTCTATTGACAACGTATTTATACGCACGAATGATGATGCCATTACTTTTTATGGCGGTGGGGTAACAGGTAATACTGGAGATTGCAAAAATTTAAGCGTTACCAATTCAACTCTTTTGCCCGACTTAGCTTCCTCATTTCATATTGGCGTTTATGGAGATGTAGCTCCAACGGAAATACGCAATGTGACTGTTTCTAACATAGATATAGATAATTGGAGTCGTACTACATATCAGGGCTGTATATTCTATATGGTGAATGCTAATGTACGGGCTGCTAATCATCAATACAATAGTGTCCGTGTTAATGATTATGTTAATGCCCGTTTTGTACAAATGAATGATAATTATTGGTCAACTTACGGATCTGCCCCAGGGCGTGAAATTGATAGTATTTATTATACAAATTGTTCATATACAGGTCCGACTACCCCTTTTTCACCTATAAATGGTTATGATGCAACCCGATTAGTCAAAAACGTTTTTTTTAAAGACTTAAAAATTAATGGGAACTACATTGCAAACGCATCTACAGGGAATTTTTCTATGGGTAGTTATGTTAATAATATCGCATTTAGTACGAGTTATCCCTCAATTACAAGCCAACTTTCGGACAGTAGTATTGTTGGAAACACATTTAGTTATTCCATTGTTGCATCTAATTCGCCCACAAGCTATAATGCCACAGGTTTACCAGCTGGCTTAAGTATTAATACAAGTACTGGTGTGATCACAGGAGCACCGACAGTAGTGGGAACATCTTCAGCTACCATCAATGCAACTAATTCTTATGGTACTAGTTCCGCACCGCTCACTTTGACAATTTCACCAAGATTGCCATCGCCTTGGAGTCAAACTGATATTGGGTCAACAGGGACTGCTGGAAACGCATATTATAGTGGCGGCACATTTAATATTAGTGGTGCAGGTGCTGATATTTGGGGTACTTCAGACGCATTCCATTACGTATATCAAGCAATCACAGGTGACTGCCAAATAATCGCTAGGGTCACTGGGGTGCAAAATACAACCGCTAATGCTAAAGGCGGAATTATGATACGCGAAAGCCTTAATGCTAACTCTGCTTTTGCTGGCGTATATCTGTTTCCATCGAACAATGCTGTATTCGAATACCGTTCATCAACAGGAGGTTCGGTAGTCAACAACAATACCACATCAACGACAATACCTTACTGGCTTAAATTAGTAAGATCAGGTAATTCATTTACAGCTTATCGTTCAAGCGACGGAGTCACATGGAGCCAACTCGGCAGCGCTGTTACTATTTCCATGGCGTCAAATATATACGTAGGTCTTCCTGTATGCAGCAAAGTTAGCGGTACACTATGCACTGCAACAATGGACAATATAAGCGTATTACTGCCATCTCCTTGGAACCATGCCGATATTGGGTCAACAGGGGCCACAGGGAGCGCAAGTCTTAGCGGTGGTACATTTACCATTAGTGGTGCAGGTGCTGATATTTGGGGTACAGCAGATGCATTCCATTACGTATATCAACCAATCAGAGGTGACTGCCAAATAATTGCTAGGGTTACGGGTGTACAAAATACAAATGCAAACGCCAAAGGAGGTATTATGATACGCGAAAGCCTTAACGCTAATTCAACTTTCGCCAGCGTGTATCTGTTCCCATCGAACAACGCAGCATTTCAATACCGACCATCAACAGGTGGTTCAGTAGCCAACAACAATACTACTTCAACAACAACGCCTTACTGGCTTAAATTAGTAAGATCAGGAATTTCATTTACGGCCTATCGTTCAAGCGATGGAATCACATGGAGTCAGATAGGTAGTGCTGTTACGATATCCATGGCATCGAATGTATATGTCGGTCTTCCTGTATGTAGCTTAATTAGTGGTACGATATGCACTGCAACGATAGATAATGTGAGTGTGGCGGTGTCTGTATTGCCATCACCTTGGAATCACGCCGATATCGGGTCAACAGGGGCTACGGGTAGCGCTGGTTATAACGGTGGCGTATTTAATATTAGAGGTGCCGGTGCAGATATTTGGGGCGCATCAGACGCATTACATTACATGTATCAGCAAATTAGTGGTAACTGTGATATCCGTGCGCGCGTGGCTACGCTGCAAAATACGAACAGCAATTCTAAAGCTGGTATTATGATCCGTGAATCGCTCAATGCGAATTCGACTCATGCCTTAGTTGATGTCACTCCCTCTGCTGGCGTAGAATTCATCCAACGCACAACCACTGGCGGCAGTACGACCGCTACCGCTAATTCTGGAGTCACAGCCCCGCAATGGTTGCGTCTAGTACGTTCTGGGGCAACTTTCACTGCCTATCGCTCCACCGATGGAACGACTTGGACAACGATTGGCACCTCAACAATTACGATGAATGCAAGCGTATATGTTGGCATGGCTGTGAACAGCCATGTTAGCGGGACCCTGTGTACAGCTACGATTGACAGTGCAAGTGTTTTACGTAGCGATACCATAGTTTGGTACAAGTTTAACGAAACCACTGGAACAACTGCATCCGATGCATCAGGCAATGGAAATAACGGGACATTAAATGGAGGCGCAAGTTTCGTAGCAGGTCAAACAACCAATGCACTTAGTTTGAATGGTTCAACAGGATATGTTTCAATGCCATCTGGTGTTGTAAGCTCATTGACAGATTTTACCATTTCGGCATGGGTTAATATAAATACATTAAGTACTTGGAGTCGGGTTTTTGACTTTGGAACCGGCACATCGAACTATATGTTTTTGACAATAAGCTCATTGAACTATCCACGTTTTGGAATTAAAAATGGAGGAAGCGAGCAACAAATTAACGGTATGTCAGCATTGCCAACAGGAGCCTGGGTAAATTTAGTTGTTACCTTATCGGGCAACACTGGAACATTGTATGTCAACGGAACTGTAGTTGCTACAAATACAGGCATCACCATCAGACCATCAGATCTGGGCAGTACGACTCTTAATTATATTGGACGCTCTCAATTTTCTTCAGATCCATATTTTAATGGATTGATCGATGATTTCCGCATTTATAGACGTGCATTATCCTCAGCAGAAGTCAGTTCATTGACCAATGGAGCAATGAAAAGCGCAAAATTTATCTCTGATGTAGAATCTGTAGATCAGTCTTCAGGTATCAGCTTATACCCAAATCCTGTAACCAATACGCTGATTATTACTGCTGCAGGTATGAAAGCAGCTAAAGTTGAGCTTTACAATACTTCAGGGGCAATGGTATTCGCTAAATTTTTTGATGGTAACCAAATGCAGATTGATATGAGTGGTGTTCCATCTGGCATTTATATCATAAGACTAAATGATGGGGAAAAATTAATATTAAAAAAAGTTGTTAAAAAATAATTTATTTTGGCGATCGAAAAAAGATGGATTTTAATATTAGGAAACTGAAAAAGTAGCTCAGCTTAGAGTCATAAGAAAAACAGTAAAGACAAAGGTAAAAATCCTGGTTTTTGCTGTTTTTTTTGTATTTTTATGTCTCAAATAAAAGCACTTACATGTTAGCACAACAGCAAAAGCTCCTGCTGAGTACTTACTCAGATTTATATGACATTATGGTACCCAAAGATAATCTTCTGCGAAAATTAACGAACTAATCGATTTTTAATGCATATATGAAGAGTTGGTAAACAAATACTGCCCAAACAATGGAGGTAATGTAGTTTCCATTGCTACAGAAAAGGGTATTAAACGTTCTAAGTCCATTATTGTTGACGCCAATCATTCATTGTCCAGATCGAATCCATTGTCTCCCCTGTAAGCATTGAAGGAACGAGCCCGACAGCTTCGTAAGGTTGTCTATTCAGTGGATGAGAACTGGAAAGAGCGAATGCCTAAAAAGAATGAAGACAATGATATGGAACATGAGTTATCCTATTGTGGCAAGCTTGAAAAGCAAATAGAATCAGATGAAGTATTGAGATTATTGCCCAAGGTTAAGGAGAAACTAAACCTATTGAAGAAACCTATTGAAGATACTAAGGATCATTATACTCTAAAGCGATTAATTCAATATCGCTTAAACGTGTACGACGAATTTGATTCAGAAAGTCTTTTTTTTGTTTCAAATTGCTTTAATATCTCGAGAATTTTCTCGTACTTTGTTATGAAGTTGCTTATTCTATTTATCTTATTGGTAATCAGCTAAATATGCGGTATTTATCAGAAATGAATAACTTTTTTTATTACTATTTTATAAATGCACTACGGGTTAAGACTCTGTTTAGTTCCAGAAATCATTTGCGACAGTATGCCAAGGACAAGTTGACATTTCACTTACAACCTGAAGAGATCGTTTCAGATCTGGATACCATATTCATAGATCAATGCATTTCTTTAGTCAAAACAAGATATTCTGATGAATCGTTTACAGTACATGAATTCGCCCAGTCAATGAACATGAACAATTCTGCTTTGTATAAAAAGATAAAGATATGCACCGGAAAATCGATTAATGAATTTATTCGGACAATCAAAATATCAATTGCTGCCGAATTGATAATGAAAGGTGATTTGAACCTTGGTGATATTATTGCTGAAGTGGGTATTTACGATATGAAATACTTTAGAGAATGTTTTAAAAAGGAATTCGGGATTGCTCTAAGAGACTATAAAAAGATGAAGCAACAACAATAACAGATTATCTTTTTTTGGAAAATAAACTATTTCCAATTTTCAACTTCCATAAAATACCCTGATGGCTCAGCTTTTTAGGGTATTTTTTTTGAAGAACAGTGGAATAAAATAAATCAAAGCGTGCTATCCTGCGTAAAGTGTTGTTGTGTTGTGCAAGTGTCTGATCATTAGTTTATTTAGATTGAATCTTTGTGTGTTTGTATCTGCTCTGTTGTAAAAATAGATTAATTTACCCCCTTTTTAGCTTGCCGAAATACGAATTTCACCCACATAAATATGTATGCCAGTACGTAATTTTGCCACCGTAACAATGTAATTGTAGGCTTTAGGAGAGGGTAGAGGGTGAGTGTTACGATAAACTCTTTCATTATCTAAAATCAGAAGACGAAAGATTTGGAGAAACCACCTTTCATTTTATAATGACAGTAGTGTATGCTTAAACTTAAAGCTGAAGACAGAGTGACTTGAAAAAATGTATAACTTAAAAAGTAAATTGCCTATGATGTAAATATCCATTCACTTTGTAATCAAAAATTATACCTTAGTTAATATTAATTTAAAATTTAAATCAAAATGAAAATTCACAAAAAAATGTTCTCGCCTATTTTTAAGAGAGACACTTTTCTAACTCATTTAGCATTAATTATAATGCTTATGCTCTCTACTACAACGTATGCACAGTCTCGTTTAGTAAATGGAATTATTAAAGATGAAAGTGGTGAACCTATTATTGGAGTCTCCATTCAAATTAAAGGAAACACCACTCAGGGTACGATTACTGACCTGAACGGTAAATTTTCTATTAATGCTCAAGCCAATGCTACCCTTATTTTTTCTTATATTGGTTATGATAAACAATTGATTCCTGCAACTAAAGCTTTCTTGGATGTAGTGATGCAGAAAAATTCCAAGAACTTGGATGAAGTTGTAGTAGTTGGTTTTGGAACCCAGAAGAAGCTAAACTTAACAGGTGCCGTTGCCAGCGTTTCTTCCGCTGCATTGGAAAGCAGACCTATAACACAAACATCCCAAGCTTTGGCTGGTTTAGTGACAGGTGTTTCGGTTTCTCAGGGTTCAGGACGTCCCGGGAATGATGGAGCTGAAATTAGAATTAGAGGTGTAGGAACATTTTCCGGTGCAGGTAAGGATCCATTGGTGCTTATTGATGGTTTGGCTGCATCAATTAACGATATTGACCCAAACAATATAAAAAGCATTTCGGTACTTAAAGATGCTGCATCAGCTTCTATTTATGGTAACCGAGCTGCAAATGGGGTTATTTTGATTGAAACAAAGCGCGGTGAGAAAGGAAAACTCCAAGTTAGCTATAACAATTATGTGGGATGGCAAAAAGTTACGGCATTACCTGAGTTTCTTGACTCATGGGAATATGCCACAATGAAAAATGTCGCTAATCCAAATTCCTATACTGCTGAACAAATTGCCAAATACAAAGATGGCTCTGACCCTGACAATTACCCTAATGTACCCCACCTTAAAAATTTATTGAATACAGGATCTGGATTTCAAACAAGTCACAACCTGAATTTTACGGGTGGTGACGAAAAAAATTCTTACCTTTTTTCACTGGGTTATCTAAATCAGAATGGCTTGCTTGCTAAAAACGTTTTTTCGAAGTATAATTTCGGATTAAATTTCGACAGCAAGATTAAGGAAAACCTGAAACTTAAAGTTGATTTAAGCGGTTATAGTCAAAATACTGACGAACCTCGTTCCACCGGTGACATGCAGAATATGATTGGATTTGCTGTCAGGGAAGCACCGATCTATGCAGGTAAAAAATCTGATGGTACGTATGGATATCAAGATGATTATGCGCCTGAAGCATGGATGTCAAGTGAATCTTTCACCAATCGAAAAGCAAAAAATTTCTTGGGAGGAATGGAACTTTCGTGGGAACCAATTAAAGGGTTAACCTTGAGTGGAAAAGCAGGATATAAATACTATAGCTGGACAGACCAATGGTTTCAGTCTACCTTTGTTTTTGATAAGTCAAAAACAATTAGTCCTAACAAATTATCAGTTAGCTCCGGGGATAATTCCTTACTCACCTTGCAATCGCTGCTTCGATATACCAAATCAATCGACAAACATAATTTTACAGTTTTAGCAGGATACTCGCAAGAATCATATAGGGAACATGGAATTAGTGCGTTCCGAGATAATTTTCCTAATAATCTATTATATGAGCTGAATGTCGGTGCCGGATCAAACATGCAAAACAGTGGTTCAGGATCGGAATGGGCGTTACGTTCATATTTCGGACGATTAAATTACGATTTTAACGGCAAGTACCTTTTGGAAGCGAACGCTCGGTATGATGGCACTTCACGCTTTCCAACTTCAGGAAGATGGGGACTTTTCCCTTCAGTTTCTGCCGGGTGGCGAATCTCTGAGGAATCTTTTATTAAAGAGAACCTGACTTGGGTAGATAATTTGAAACTACGTGCTTCGTGGGGAAAATTAGGAAATCAAAATATTGATACATATCCATACCAAAATGTCTTAGCAACAGGTCAAAACTACACCTTTGGTGGGACTCTTGCTTCAGGCATTGGTTTAACGACATTGGCTAATTCTAGCATTACTTGGGAAACTACAGCAGTTACTGACATAGGTATTGACTTATCTATCTTGAAAAACAAACTAAGTCTAACTTTTGATTATTTCGACAAAACAACCTCTGATATTCTTTATAACAAATCTGTTTCATCTGTGCTGGGTTTTGGAGTAAATAAGTATAATGCTGGCGAGTTAAACAATAAGGGAATTGAAGTTGCCCTAAATTATCATGCCTCTGTTGGCAAGCTAAACATTGGCGTATCACCAAATTTCTCGTACGTCAAAAACACGGTAACAAAACTTGCTGATGGGAAACTAAGCGATATTGGTGCAGGTCTATTTGTTGGGCAGTCAATGAATCCCATTTATGGTTATGTGGGCGATGGTATATTTAAAGATGCAGCAGATGTGGCAAGTTACGCTACACAGCCTATTGCCGGTCAGCCGGGGGTTATCCGTTTTAAAGATATAAGCGGGCCTAATGGAGTTCCCGATGGAAAGGTAGATGCTACTTACGATAGAACACAGATTGGAAATACTATCCCTAAATATTATTATGGTGCTACTATCACTGCCGATTATAAGGGATTTGATTTTTCTATGTTATTAGAAGGCTTAGGTGGATACGAAAAACAAATGGGTTCGTATATGGCTTTCGCGTTCTATAATAGCGGTCAAATTCAAAGATGGCAGGCAGATAATGCATGGACAGAAGCTAACCCTAATCCGAATGCCATTTATCCAAAACTATCAAGTCTAAATATGGGAAGCGAGAATGTTCAAACTTCTACATTCTGGAACAGAAATGCAAGTTTCCTTCGTCTTAAAAATTTGCAGATAGGTTATACAATTCCTAAAAGTATAATTCATAAATTAGGAATAAGTAATCTTCGTATTTTCTACAGCGGACAAAACCTCTTTACGTATAATCATTTTTATACAGGATGGGATCCAGAAATGAATCAAGCTACAGGCGACAACCCTTCGTTCTATCCTATTACCGCAGTTCATACTTTTGGACTGAATGTTAAATTGTAATTATTAGATTATAACTCTAAAAATCAATAAAATGGAAAAGACATTTTTAAATATAATAAAACCTAAAATAGGAATTGTTTTAGGATTGCTATTGGCTTTCAGCTTTGGCTGCAACGACGATTTTCTCAATAAACAACCGCTGGATTCAATTTCAGATGCCACATTCTGGAAAACTGAAAATGATGCACAACTTGCGCTGATTGGCTGTTATAACACAGGTGCCGGTTGGCAAGATGGAGATTTCTGGACACCAAGATCGCTTGTAAATCTTGACCTTATGGCCGGAAATGGTTCTGAAAAAGAACTTATTCCTGATCATGTAACTGATGGGACGTTAACCTCTTCATATTGGGTTACAGGAAGTTATTGGTCTAATGCATACAAGAAAATAGCTACATGTAATAATTTTCTCGATCAGGCAGCAAATTTCTCTATGGACGAAACAAAAAAGGCCGTAATCGTTGCTGAAGTGCGTACCCTCCGGGCTTACGAATATTTTAACATGGTATTGTATTTTGGCGATGTCCCTTTAGTTCAGCATGTACTCACCTTAGCAGAGGCAAACAGTGTGACCCGTACTCCTAAAGCTGATGTTTGGGCATTTGTTGAAAAAGAGTTAAGCGAATGTGCTGCAGTTCTTCCAAACACCCGTCCCGATGCAGAAAATGGTAGAATAACTGCCGGAGCAGCTTTGGGAATATTAGGACGCCTGCAAATGGCAGAAAAAAAATGGACTGCTGCTGCTACAACATACAAAACCATTATGGATTTTGGGGTGTATAGCATTGATCCTAAATACAGGGAATTATTTTTAAGAGAACGTGAATTCAGCAAAGAAATTATAATGAGTTCGCAATACATGAAGGACAAATACGGACAGGTACTTCCTATTTATGAAACACCCGAAGCGTGGGGTGGTTGGCACCAGTTTTCACCTTTTAACGAATTAGTAAAAGACTACGAATGTACAGATGGTAAAACAATAGATGCTTCTCCTTTATACAACAAAAACAATCCGTACAACAATCGTGATCCAAGATTAGATGCAACGATAATGATTCCTGAACGATCTGTCTTTAGAGGAACCACTTATACAACCAATCCAACATCGGGAAATAACGATAAATTCGGTAAATATCCAACTTGGAGCGGATACTGTATTATGAAATTTATGGAAGACGAAGTAGATATTTGGAATGGAGATACCAATTTTAGTCTTATACGTTACTCAGAAGTACTTTTAGGCTATTTGGAATCGAAATTGGAATCGGGTGCAGCCATTGATCAGGCTTTGCTAGATGCAACTATCAACAAAGTCCGTGGTCGTGCTGCTGTAAATATGCCTGCTGTTACTACAACTGACGCTACCGAGCTTAGAAAAATTTTAAGGAGAGAACGCAGGGTTGAGTTTGCTTTTGAAGGTTTGAGATATTATGATATTCTACGTTGGGGTATTGCAGGTGATGAGCTTAACCATCAATTTACAGGACAGAAACTTACCAATGATCCGGCAAATTATACTGCTTATCCTGTCGATGCAGATGGATACTATATTATGACACAGCAAAACAGGAAGTTCATAAAGGGTAAAAATGAATTATGGCCAATTCCTCAATCTGAAAGGGATATAAATCCAAATTTAAGTCAGAATCCGGGTTATTAATTATATATTGGCTTTTGAAGAACTTCGATATTTCGATATCAGACTCTGGATGATTTGTGTATAAAGGCTTATTCAAATGTTCAGAGATTAAATATCCAGTATGGAAGTTCTTCATCTGTTTCTACATCTTATAGTACAGGTACTCCAATATATACAATACAGGTTGTGGATACTTATGCATGGCATGCTAAGTCATATTTCGTGCGAATCGCTCAAGATAAAATGTATAAGAACACGAAATTGACTCAAAATCCAGGGTATTGATTTGTTCTCTTCTGGACGGGTAATGCATATGCCCTGATGTATTTGCGTACCTGTCCTTAGCATTACAAAAGTGCAAAGGTAAAAAGATTGTTTTTTAGTTTACTCACAAGAAAGAGTGCCAAAGCTTAATGGGTAGGGCTTTGGCACTTTTTACTCTTCCATATCTTACTTTATGCAATTAAAACTATACGAATTATTTAAACACACAACCGATAGCGTTGGCAACTCATTATGTAAACTACATTTGATAAATCCAAACAGATTGACTTCGAAGTTTGCCATTTCGCAAAAAACAGAAGTAAACATCAATAATTCCGATTTTGAAGATCCTTCCATCAAACCCTAGTTGGTTATTGGTAATGAAGCCTTATTGTAGGCCACAATCAAACATTCGGGCAAACAGGCTCTGGAATTGAAATTCGGGACTATGGTGCAATCTACTATTAAAGTCGAACCTTTTCAACATCTAAACTTAGATGGCAGTTAAAATAGATGGTAACGCTATTTATGGAACTAAATCAAACTTATTTGACAAAAAGCCTTAATGGGGACACGCCACTTCTGGGGAAAACAGAATTTGCCTGATTGTTGACCGGCATCTCAAAAAAGGTCATCTATCGCAATTCCTGAAATAAAGGGAACGATAAAAGCAACCAGGCTTCTTTCCGATTAAACAAGAAAGGGATTGAGAATTAATGATACAAATTTCAAAATGGCTCATATTGTAGGAGAATTCATTGAAATCACCGTTTCCTGTGATTGTATTGGAAACTTCGAATTGACAAATTGTTAAATACTTAACATTAGTCAGAATTTAAATATAAATAAAACAAGACCGTATGCGATTCATATTTTTCCTTTTGTTTCTTCCTGCTGTTCTTTTTGGGCAGCAAAAAACAACGCTTCTACAATTACAGAGAGAACATGTTGATTTACGTTTTGGAATGTTTGTTCATTTCAATATCAATACATATTATCCCGGTTGGGGAAATGATAGGGTTGATCCAAAGATGTTTAATCCAACAGCCCTTGATTGCAAACAATGGGCAAAAGCGGCCAAATCAGCAGGTATCAAATATGCCATATTAACTACAAAACATCATGATGGGTTTGCCTTGTGGCCGTCAAAGCAAACACCCCCCAATAGTATGCCCCCATATACTATTGCACAAAGTTCAGTGCCAAACAGAGATGTAGTGCAAGAATATGTTGATGCGTTCCGATCAGAAGGAATACTTCCGGGGTTATATTTTTCTATGTGGGATGTAGCCAATGGAATTGGCGGGCCTTTTTTACAAACGGATACAATTGATTGGAATAAGGTAAAACCATATATACTTGGACAAATCAAAGAACTCCTTGGAGGAAAATATGGACAAATTCCTGTTTTTGTTGTGGATGGTTATATGTGGAAGATGGGGCACAGACAAATACCTTATCAGGAAATTAGGAGTCTTGTGAAATCTTTGCAGCCTAATTGCCTATTTATAGATCACAATGGCGGTATACCATGGGAAGTTGATGTGGTTTATTTCGAAGAACCTCTTGGTATTCAGGCTCCAGATAGGAATACGTTTGCTGCTTGTCAGGGACAAACTATATCAAACGGTTGGTTTTGGGATGAGAGTTGCGCAGATAGTTCCAAGCTGAAAAGTGTAAAAGACATTATGAGCCATCTGAACCGTTTAGAACCATTATACACAAACTTTATCATTAATTGTCCGCCCAACAGAGCTGGCCTTTTGGATAAAGCAATTGTTGATAGACTTGCTGCAGTAGGAAAATTGTGGAAGCCTAATTTGAAAAGAAAGCCCCTACCGATACAACAGCCTATAATGGAACATCCAGTTACTCCAGTTTCCGCAACAGCAACTAGCTGCAACGCAATGTTTGCAATAGATGGTATGAATGACTGGAAAAAAGGGCCTAGATACCAAACACTCTGGCAGTCTGATTGCATTTTACCTCAATCAATAACAATTGATCTTGGTACAGAGTATAAAAATATAGACATGCTCATGTATCTCCCTCGAAAAGATTCTGCTAATACAACAGGTTGTATTACTACTTATACAATATATGTAAGCAATAATGGTAAGAGTTTTAGGCGGGTTTTTAAAGGTAAGTGGGCAGCAGACCAAACCATCAAAAGAGCTCAATTTGCACCTCAAACAGCAAGGTATATCCAACTTGAAGTCATTGACGCAATTGGTGGACAAGCCGTAATTGGTGAATTGACGATTGGCTCAAATAAAAATGAAGTAAAAACCACAAAAAGCATTTAAAGAATTATGAATAAAACTAACCAAAAATCAATGGGCATGAAACCTATTTATTCAGTCGTTTTTTGCATATTCATCAGTGTACAAATCTGTTTTTCACAAAACGGAAGTACCTCTTTCAATGATCCAAAACTTGCTTGGTGGCAAGATGCACGATTTGGGTTATTTATTCATTGGGGGCCGGTTACACTTACCGGAGCAGAGATTAGTTGGTGTATGCGTACCGATTTACAGTGGACTAAACCTCATGTAGAGCCTGAGATTTATAAAGAGCTTTATAAGCAGTTCAATCCGGTGAACTTCGATGCTCGTCAATGGGTCAAATATGCCAAAGATGCCGGGATGAGATACATTGTATTTGTTTCGAAACATCATGATGGTTTTGTGATGTGGGATTCAAAATTGACAGAATACAAAATTACAAATACTCCATTTGGTAGGGATGTACTTAAAGAATTATCCAATGCTGCCAAAGAGGCCAATATGCCTTTGGGGGTTTATTTCTCGCCAGGAGATTGGCACGACCCTGATTGTCGTTCAAAGAGCAACGATGTTTATGTTAAGCGCATGCATGGGTATCTTACAGAGCTTCTTACTAATTATGATATAAAGCTTTTGTGGTTTGATTATGATGGATATCCTAATCCAAGTTTCCCCGAAGAAACAGCAACATTAGTGCGTAAATTAAAACCGGGGATAATCCTTTGCAACAGATTGGAACCCCTTCATCCCGATGAATCTCATGGAAGGCTAGGTAAATGGGGCGACTATTGCACCCCTGAAAACAGGGTAGGAAGCTATTGCGATAATGTACCATGGGAAACCTGTGCTACTTTGGGGAGAGGATGGTCGTGGAGATCGAATGACAAACCCAATGACCTTCGGTTTGCCTTGCGGACATTAATTGGATGTGCAGGTGGCGATGGAAACTTACTTCTTAATGTGGGGCCTAATGCTTTGGGAGAATTTCAGTCCGATTTCGTTGATCGACTTCGTGAGATTGGATACTGGATGAAAAAAAATGGGGAGTCTATTTATGGAACCCGAGGAGGCCCATACATTCCTACAAATAATTACGCCAGCACAAGGAAAGGCGAGAACATTTATTTACAGGTGTTTAATTTTAACGGCGACAAACTTGTACTACCCCATTTGGCCGCTAAGATCAAAAATGCAATGCTTATGGATGGGACAGCCGTTATTTTCCAAAACACCAAAGATGCACTTACAATAAACTTAGAACCGTTAAACCATGATTCAATCGTCACAACAATAAAATTGACTATTGACCGGCCTGCTATGGAGTTAAGCGTTATTTATCCGCCATCGACAAGTGGATCCTTGGCTTATCGTAAACCAGCAAAGGTTTCAAGTAGTGTAGCTCCCCTTTTTATGCATACTGCCGAGGCCGCGTTAGATGATAATAACAATACTTTCTGGAGCCTTGGAAGGAACGACTCCGTAGCGTCCACCATCATCGGAAAGAAATTTGAAACACAGCATGACCCCAAAGCCGATGTCTGGAATAAATCCGGATGGCTGGAGGTAGATTTGGGGGTTACTAAAACCATTACGAAGGCTCATATTCAGGAATTTTGTAGGGACGATTATTCACCCGTAACCTCTTTCGAAATCTACTACGAAGAAAAAGGCGCATGGAAATCTGCTGCAAAAGGTACTAGTATCGGAAAAGCTTTAGAGGTTAAATTCCCCAAAACTGTAACCGCAAAGAAATTTCGCCTTTGCATTAAGGCAGAAGGCCGAACAGCAATTTCGGAATTTCAACTTTTTGATAGATGATGTTTTAAGACCGGTTCAAATCCACATTGCCCACCTTCTCCTAGTGAAATCTATATGGGAAAGCTTTATAATTACAAACTCTAATCATAAAAAAACTATGACCGCACCAAAATGTCTTTATTTGCTTTTATTGCTGACTCTTTTTTCTGCTGTTTACGGGCAGTCCGATGTAAAGAAAAAAAGTATCAAATCAAAAAACACCTCAAAAGTTGAAAAATACACATCATACCTATTTGTATATTTTATTGGAGATGAAAAAAAAACAGGAAAGGATGGAGAGGAAATCAGATTTGCATTGAGCAAGGATGGCTACCATTTCAAAGCCTTGAACAACAACCAACCAATTCTTGATTCTAAAAAAAACAGCCTTTCAGGAGGTGTTCGTGACCCTCATATCCTGCGTGCCGAAGATGGCAAAACGTTTTATATGGTAGCTACCGATATGGTGTCTGCTATGGGGTGGGATTCAAACCGAGGGATGGTTTTGATGAAATCAACCAACCTTATTGATTGGCAATCGACTGCTATCCACGTGCCAACTGTATTTCCCGAATTCAGTGCTGTATTGCGAGTGTGGGCTCCGCAAACCATTTATGATGACAAGACAAAAAAATATATGGTTTACTGGTCAATGAAAACCGGCAATGAGCCTGATAAAATATATTATGCTTACGCAAATAAAGATTTCACTGGTTTCGAGACACATCCCAAACAATTATTTTTCAGCCCAACAAACAACGCCTGCATTGATGCTGAAATTATAAAGTTTAAGGATAAGTACCATTTGTTCTTTAAAACTGAAGACCAAAAACCAGGAATCAAAAAAGCAGTTTCTACTAGTTTAACAGAAGGTTATCAACTGGAATCAGATCAATATCTGCAACAGACGACCGACCCAGTGGAAGGTGCTGGTGTTTTTAAACTAAACAATAGCGACGAATGGATTTTGATGTATGATGTTTATACCAAAGGCAGATACCAGTTTACGATAAGCAATAATCTCAGCGATTTCAAAGCCATTGACAATGAGGTTATAATGGACTTCCACCCACGCCATGGGACAGTGATGCCAATTACCGACAGGGAAGCCAAAGCTCTGTTTGCTAAGTGGAAATCAAAAGAAGATAAGACACCTATAGTAAATAAAGAATAATCTGCAATACTCTAAATAAACACAAATGACTTACTTGAGAATAACTAGATCAATCATTCTGTTCTCTCTTTTGGGAACACAGTTAATTGGAGCTTCGTCTTTACAAGCTAGGGATGAAAGGGGCTTAACCCTCAAAGGAGAGGAGTCCGTTTTGGAAGCAAACCATATTCCAGCACTGGATCTCACCTCCGAAATTACATTAGAGGCACAGGTGTGGCTTAATGGGGTTCAGCCTGAAGGTGCACGCATTATCGATAAATATCAATCCAATGGGAACGGTGGTTTTTGCTTGGGTGTTGGCAAAGATAACAAGCCCTTTATGGCTGCAGGAAACGAACGGCTAACCACTAATGCCGAAAAACTGCCGATTAACAAATGGGTTCATATTGTGGGTGAATTCAGTCTGTCAAAGGGGTTTATTAAGCTTTATATTGACGGAAAAGAAGTAGCAAGCAGATTACAGTCTAACCTTAATCCCATGGCACACACGAACTTTCCAATTCACATTGGGTCTGATGCTGATGGAGTTAACCGTTTTAAGGGAATAATAGCAAAAGTGGCTGTTTACAACAAATGTTTGTCAGAGGAAGAGATAGTGAAATTGGCAAATAAACCATCCTCTAATACTTTATGCAATCCAGTTGTGGCTTGGAATTTTAAAGAGAACGACTTAGGTCCTTTTATTTCAGATACACCAAACAAGCTGAAATTATCTTTTTTGCGCACCATCGCAGGCACTAAACCTGAATTGGTGAACAATATGCTCCTTTGGTACAAATCTCCAGCAAGCCAATGGGTAGAGGCATTGCCAATAGGCA
>Ga0224521_1000211_pt1 | contig 18778 bp, 17 predicted proteins | sample CFST0metaG_FD_182731 | JGI IMG/M metagenome (GOLD analysis project Ga0224521, IMG submission 182731) | Peat soil microbial communities from Stordalen Mire, Sweden - C.F.S.T0 | ecosystem: Environmental > Terrestrial > Soil > Wetlands > Peat | place: Sweden: Norrbotten County, Stordalen Mire... | reverse complement strand
CCACCTAACCAAACCCCGCCCCACCCCATTTGAAAATTTTCAAAAAAAATATTCTGAAAAGTATTTTTAAATTAAATATATTTCCATATATTTGTTCATTCTTAACAAATAGTTTAATTCAATCATCTAATGCTTAACCCATTTATGAATTTAAAATCACCAAATCCGTTTTCACCAAACGATTTTGCACATTATGTGAAATTACTTAATTTACTCCCCACGCAAGCAAAAGCAACCCATCTACATTGCAATATTTCATTCTCGCAACGGAGTCTTTCTTGTTCAATATGCCATCTGCACGCAATAGAATACAATCTCGGGAGTACAGAATACCATCTTTGTTAAACAGAATGATATCTTCAATGCGTAGAATGACATCCTTGTTAAGCAGAATACGGGCACGATCGACACAAGCCACCAAAGACAGAAAAGCAAAACTGGACGAAGCATACAACTTCACCAAAGACTCGATTGGTGCCATGAAGTTGCCGTTTAAAACCGTAAACCCAACAGCATACGGTCATTACCAAAAAGCCCGCGAAATAATCCACCTAGCCGATGGACATAAAAAGGGAACTACGCCCAATGACAAAACTCCAAATTGGTCTGAGGTTTTGGAAGGAAATCAATCAAAAAAAGAAGAATTCGATGATTGGCATAACAAGAGTTCACTTTTAATTACTTAAGAACAACTAAAAAAAATTAAGTTTATGCTCAACAATGAATTAAAAAATCAAATTTCAGAAGATTTCAAAAGATTGTCAGAATCTAATAGCATGACATCGTACATCAAATTTCTATTAATGAATTCTTCTTTCAAAATAACTTTCTGGTTTAGGGTAGGTTCTTACCTAAAAAAGAAACACAATATATTTTTTCGTATTTTATATCCTATTGTCTTTTTAATCCATAAACATAACCAGAATTTAACCGGAATACAAATTGCATTAGGAACAGATATAGGTAAAGGTTTAGCATTTGGACATTTTTCATGCATCGTAATAGACAGCGATGCGAAAATAGGTGATTGTTGTTCAATTTTTCAGGGTGTAACAGTTGGTTCAGTAAGAGGCAAAGGAACGCCTATTATAGGGAACAATGTTGTTTTAGGACCAGGCTCAAAGATATTGGGGGATATTAAAATTGGAAATAATGTTTTTGTTGGTGCTAATGCGGTGGTAGTAAAAGATATTCCAGACAATGCGGTTGTGGGCGGTATACCTGCAAAAATAATAAATATGAATGGACTAAAAACCACACAATTGAATATGTAAAACAAATACGCAAAATCATATTCATTGCACAATCTCCAACACAATCTGCCTCATGCCGGTGCGTGTCTACACCACGTGCCAAGCAAGATTGTATAAAGCCTAACCACTTGCCAGTGCACCGCTGCGAACCCTAACAGCAACGAACTCGCAGAGTTCAATACCCATAACCCCCAACACGCTGACATCACAACGTCTTTAGACTTGTCTGCGTCAATCAAACAGTAACAATCTGTCATTCTGTCACCCCATCCACGTTGGCACTTTTTTTGAATAGCACAACGCCAGACAAACCAACCAATCGGAGTACGACTTAAAGTCTTGCCCCGACTAAGCATTTATAAAACAAATCAACATATTAAACCAATTAACTTACAAACTACAATGAGCAAAGGAAACATCGGGGTTACGAGTGATAATATCTTCCCCGTTATCAAGAAATTCTTGTACAGCGATCACGAAATCTTTTTGCGTGAATTAGTATCGAATGCCGTTGATGCCACACAAAAGCTGAAAACACTGGCAGCCGTTGGCGAATTCAAAGGCGAACTTGGCGACCTCACCGTGCGCGTGGCCATCGACAAAAAGAAAGGCACACTAACCATTTCCGACCGCGGAATTGGTATGACCGCCGACGAAATTGACAAATACATCAACCAGATTGCTTTCTCGGGAGCCGAAGAGTTTTTGGAAAAATACAAAAACGACGCACAAGCTATTATCGGTCACTTCGGACTTGGTTTCTACTCCTCGTTCATGGTATCCAAGCAGGTTGAAATCTTTACTCAATCACACAAAGAAGACACCGTAGCTCAGCACTGGGCATGTGATGGCAGTCCCGAATATAATCTGGAAGATACCATCAAAGCCGACCGTGGAACCGACATCGTGTTGCACATCGACGATGACAACAAAGACTTCCTTGAAGAAGCAAAAATCCAGGATTTACTCACAAAATATTGCAAATTCCTTCCAATCGAAATTGCTTTCGGCAAAAAGAAAGAATGGAAAGACGGCAAAAACGTGGAAACCGACGCTGATAATATTATCAACAACACCAATCCTGCCTGGACCCGCAAACCTGCCGACCTGACAGAAGAAGATTATACCAATTTTTATCATGAGCTGAATCCAATGGGCGAAGATCCGTTGTTCCACATTCACCTCAATGTTGATTATCCTTTTAACCTCACCGGCATTCTGTATTTCCCTAAAATCAAGAATAACATCGACATGCAGCGCAACAAAATTCAGTTGTATTGCAACCAGGTTTATGTTACCGATCATGTGGAGAACATCGTACCCGAATACCTGACGTTGTTGCACGGTGTGATTGATTCTCCTGATATTCCGTTGAACGTTTCGCGCAGTTACCTGCAAAGCGATAGCAACGTGAAAAAGATATCAAGCCACATCACCAAGAAAGTGGCCGAGCGCCTGAATGAGATATTTAAAGCCGACCGTACAGCTTTTGAAGAAAAATGGGATAACCTCAAGCTCTTCATCCAATACGGTATGCTCAGCGACGAAAAATTTTATGAACGCGGCGAAAAATTTGCATTATTGAAAAATGTTGATGGAAAATACTTCACTTTCGAAGAATACAAAACATTAGTTGGCGAAAACCAAAAAGATAAAAACGGCGATGTTATTTACCTGTATGCCAGCAACAGCGACGAACAATACAGCTACATTCAACACGCCAAAGACAAAGGTTACGACGTGCTGATTATGGACGGACAACTGGACGTACATGTGGTAAGCCAACTGGAACAAAAATTCGAGAAAACGCGTTTCGTTCGTGTAGACAGCGATGTTATTGACAAAATCATTCAAAAAAATGATGACAATAAAGTAACACTCACCAACGATCAACGCGATGCTCTCGTTACCGTTTTCGAATCTCAGATTCCGGCTTTGGAAAAAACCAACTTCATTATCACTTTCGAGCAACTGGCTCCAACTTCCAATCCCGTTTTCGTAACACAAAACGAGTTTATGCGTCGTATGAAAGAAATGTCAGCATTGCAAGGTGGTGGCGGCATGATGAATTTCTATGGCGAAATGCCGGACAGTTTCAATTTGGTGGTAAACACAGCTCATCCCGTCATAGAAAAACTGTTGAAAGACGAAGAAACTGCCTGTGCAAAACAGGTTAGCCCTTTTGCAACCGAACTGGCTCTTGCCGAAGGAAAGAAATCGACTTTGAAAGACAACCAAAAAGGTAAAAAAGACGAAGAAATTCCAAGCGAAGAAAAAGCTCAAATTGAAGAGTTGGAAAAACAGATTCAGGATCTTACAGACAAGAAAAAAGCCATTTACAAATCATTTGCCGGAGACAACAAACAAGTGCGTCAATTAATCGACTTAGCACTGTTGGCAAACAATATGCTGAAAGGCGAAGCATTAGCAAATTTCGTTAAAAGAAGCGTGGAACTATTATAATTGTCAGTTGACAATTGACAATTTACCATTTACTGGCGGTATGACTTAGGTCGTATCGCCAGTTTTTTTATGGATAAATTACTACTTCAAATTGCACTCACCTCTTTATAGTATTTTTATAATCGCAACAAACTTAAAGCAAATAACGTTAGCAGAATAATAAAAAAACAGCACCTAAAAACATTTTAATCACATTCACATTTATCTCGAAATCAACAATATAATCTCACCAAACCCTAATTAGAACAAATAAATATAACCAACTATATTTCAAATCATTCATCTTATATTATAACAATTTTATGCAACATACAATATAGATAACAACGAACTACAATAAAATATAATTTTAATTAATGCATATTGTGCTTAATTTTATATAAATTAAATTTACAGATTGAAATTTCACCATAAAATAGCATTTCATACTATGACATGTCTATCAAAAAAACCTAAAACTTTAAGTTTAGATTTTATGAACTACTTATGGAATAATAATCATTCTTTAAGAAAAAAACTATTCGAATTTATATCAAATAGAAGCAACTTAATCATAAATTTTTAAAACTATTATCAACATCTAAAAACTAAAATGAAAATGAAAAAAAAATTCTTAATCACAATCCTGATTTGCGTGGCAACTACAAGCCTATTTGCTCAGAAAAACAAAAGAGAAAGTGTAACATTGAGTTACATCAACCTCCCAAACAAGCTTATCTATGATCAAATAAAAACGTATTCTAGTTCTGTAACCTGCCTTGGAAATATAAGCCCATACGTGCCTTCAAAAGCGGATATTCAAAAGTTAAAATCATATGAGATTAATGATATAAATCCCGACATGAAGATTGAGGTAACTATAGGACCTCTAAGCTCGAGTAAATCCGAACAACAATCATACAAACACGAAAGTGAAAGCAATGGCGTCAAAACAACAAGTTACACCTATACTATGAAGTTTGAGGCAAACTATACTTTCTCATACAGGGCGTTTAACACTAAGAACAATTATAATATATATTTTTTCAAAAGTGAAGTTTCAAACATATCAAAGAATATCTATTTTGAGACTGATCAATTTAATTCAACAAGTGACCTAAATAACTATTGGAAAAAAAATGCCGAAGTCTTAATTAACGAGGCTATAAGAGCGTTTGTCAGCAATCAACTTCTCAACTGCAATAATTCTTTGTCCAGAGCTGTAGACTTCACTCCAACAAGGGAAGACATCACCTTTTTTCTTCTTAAGAAAAGCGACATTGATGATGAGTTTAATAAAAACATCGAAGAGATAATCAAAGTAGTCAAAGAAATTCCATCGAACGATAATATAAAAATATACAGAGAAACACTGGCACCAAAAATAACATATCTGCTCTCATTAACAGAGAAGTACAAAAAAGAAGATAAAAAAGAAGATGTTCTTTACATGTCTATAAATTACGATTTGGCTTGCTTGTATTATTCACTTGACATGCTATCAGAAGCACAAGCAATCATAGAGAAAATTTCGGATATGAAGGTTGATAAAAGTTATACAAAAGGATTATCATCTAGAATCAATGATCAAAACACAAAGATGACTAGGCATTTTGTAGATTCTAGACACTTAGACTACAATCCCGTGAAAGACTATAGATTAGACGGAAAAAGTTTTACAAGTAACGCTCTAAACTACAGCGAAATTGAATTGAAAAAATTTAAAGAAGGAGCTGAGTCAACAGACATGGTTAGCTATTTCGACGGTACAACAGCAAAAGGGAAAATAATATTTGACGAAGATAAAGGCGTTGCTCTACTTTACACAAGAGCAGACATCGACAATCCAACGACACTAAAGCCAACAAACATCAAAAAATTTACCAGAAACAATGTCGTATATGTTTCAGCAACTAAAAACGGACCTGAGGGGGTTATGCGTAATTTTTTTAGCACACGCTATTTTTCAGATAAAATTCGACTAGTAGAAGTCTTAGATTCAAACTTAAAAGGCACTGGAGTATTTGGAATACAAATAGCATCAAAAATCAATGCACCCATTCATGATTTCGAGAATGCATTCACGTTAAAAAAAGATTTAGCAGAATACATTAGCGATTGTCCTATTGTAAGCGAAAAAGCAAAAAAAGGAGATTATATAACCATGTTCAAATTTAATGTTGAGAAAATGATAGAATTGTGTAAAGACTATGACAGCTATAAAAATTAAGATTTTTATTGGTTGTCGTATAAACAGAACTCCCAAAAATAGAATATTATAACGATAGTTATCAACATAGCGGAGATTACGACATAGAATTTTAGGTGAAAATTCTATGTCGTAAAACTAAGCAAAAAGGTTTCACCAAAAGTGAAACCTTTTTATGTATATAAGAACCCCACAGCAACAATAATTGTGTCAAATTATAACTTATTTCGTCCACATAATGTATACTTCAAAACAAAATCCTTATTTTTGTGCGATTTATTTACAAAACACAAAATATCATCCACTTGGAATTAGCAAAATCTCCCTCCGAATGTAAGGACAAAGAAGAAATTCGTTCGCAAATCGATCTTATCGACAAAGAAATCATCGCTCTCTTCGCGAAGCGGTTTCAGTACGTCAGTGAAATTGTAAAGTTCAAAAGCAATGCCCAAAGTGTCGTAGCTCAGGATCGCAAAGACCATGTGATTAAACAACGGGGAGAATGGGCCGAAAACCACGGATTGGACAAAGACACCTTCGAACAAATTTACCGCTTTCTGGTAGACCATAATATCGGAAAAGAGTTGGAAATATTGGAAAAGAGACCCCAAACCCCTAAAGGGGATTAAAAGAGTCGAATCCAACAAGACATAAACAACAAATCAAGTAACTACTAACTTAAAAGCCCCCTTTAGGGGGTTGGGGGTCAACAAATGTACAAACAAGATATTAAAGTAATGGACTGCACCGTGCGCGACGGTGGATTGATGAATAAATGGCAATTTAGCGATGATTTCGTTCGCGGAGTATACAATGCGTGCCTTGAAGCAGGAATTGATTATATGGAAATCGGCTACCTGAGTAGCGAAAAATCTTTTAGCCGAGCAGAGATGGGCCCATGGAAATTTTGCCAACAAAAAGACCTGGAACGCATTGTCGGCAAAAACGAAACTAACCTGAAGCTGTCAGCTATGGCCGATATCGGGCGCATTGATTTAGAAGATATACCCCTGGCCTCTGAAAGTGCACTGGACATGATTCGCGTAGCATGTTATGTTCATCAAGTGGACAAAGCCATTGCATTGGCTCACCATTGCATGGACAAAGGCTACGAAACCTGCATCAACCTTATGGCAGTTTCAACCGTTGGCGAACTGGAACTCGATGAAGCGCTGAAAGACATTGCCACATCCCGTGTAAAAGTATTCTACGCGGTAGATAGCTTTGGTAGCATGTACGTGGAATCTATTCAGCATTTAGTTCGTAAATATACTGCTGCCATGCCCGGAAAAGAAATTGGGATTCACGCGCACAACAATATGCAGTTAGCCATGTCGAACACCATCACAGCTTTAATGGAAGGTTGTACTATGCTGGATGCCACCTTAATGGGACTTGGTCGTGGCGCAGGAAATTGTCCGATTGAGATATTGATCGCTTTTCTGAAAAATCCCAAATACCGCCTGTTGCCACTGTTGCAGGTTATTCAGGATTATGTACATCCAATGCAAAAAGAAATTGATTGGGGATATCACATCCCCTACCTGATTTCAGGCGCGCTGAATGCGCATCCACGCAAGAGCATGGAATGGATGGAATCAGAAAAGAAAAATGACTTCGTGACGTTTATGAAAGAAATGCACGACAACGAAATCCTGGAATAACAGATTAAAGCTGTCATTTCGAATGATATAGACTTCCTTTTGTTGAAAAACGAAAGGAAGTTTTATTTTATTAGTAAAACTCCTAAAATATAATGCCTTAACGAGTATTCTATTTTTAAATTATCCTAAAATCATAGCTCTCCTTTCAATAATTTATTGTATATTTGTCTGTTTTTCGAGATAGTACGCTTTTTTGTAAGCAAGAGCAACAAACTATCATCAATCAACTGTAAATAAATAATTTAAAATAAAAATGAGCGAAGAAGAAATAGCAAGAGACACTGCAAGTGCCAATTATGGCGCAAGTAGCATCCAAGTGCTGGAAGGTTTGGAAGCAGTACGTAAACGTCCCGCCATGTACATTGGCGACATCGGCATAAAAGGATTACACCATTTGGTATACGAGGTAGTAGATAACTCTATCGATGAAGCTTTAGCAGGACATTGCGATACGATACAAGTTTTTATCAACGAGAACAACTCAATCACAGTGATTGACAACGGTCGTGGTATTCCGGTGGATATGCACGAAAAAGAAGGAAAATCTGCTCTTGAAGTTGTTATGACTGTGCTTCACGCTGGTGGAAAGTTCGATCATGGTAGCTATAAAGTTTCAGGCGGATTACACGGTGTGGGTGTTTCGTGCGTAAATGCACTTTCAACCTTATTACATGTGGAAGTTTCCCGTAACGGAAAATTGTATATGCAGGAATACGAATGCGGAGTACCAAAATTTCCTGTAAAAGAAATCGGGACTTCGACTACAAACGGAACACTGACTACTTTCCTTCCCGACAACAGCATCTTCATCGAATCAGTTTACAAATGGGATATTCTGGCCGGTCGTCTGCGCGAGTTGGCATTTTTGAATGCAGGAATCACATTGACACTTACCGATAAAAGGTTTTTGAACGATGACGGCTCTTTCAAATCAGAAGTATTTCATTCAACCGAAGGGTTGAAAGAATTCGTTGAATATATCGACGAAGCCCGTGAGCCACTTATTGACAGCGTAATCCATATTTCTACTGAAAAAAATGGAATTCCGGTAGAAATTGCCATGACTTACAACACATCGTACAACGAGAATATCCACTCATACGTAAATAATATCAACACGATCGAAGGTGGAACTCACCTTGCCGGTTTCCGTCGTGGACTGACCCGTACGTTGAAGAAATATGCTGAAGACAGCAAAATGCTTGAGAAACTTAAAATCGAGATTAGTGGTGATGACTTCCGCGAAGGATTAACTGCCGTTATTTCAATTAAAGTTCAGGAACCACAGTTCGAAGGACAAACCAAAACCAAACTGGGGAATAACGAAGTTATGGGTTCGGTAGATATGGCTGTTGGCGAAGCTCTTGGAAACTATCTGGAAGAAAATCCAAAAGCTGCCCGCATTATTGTGGAAAAAGTAATTCTTGCCGCCACAGCCCGTTACGCAGCTCGCAAGGCCCGCGAAATGGTACAACGTAAATCACCTCTTTCAGGTGGTGGACTTCCCGGCAAACTTGCCGATTGCGCAGACAAAGATCCTGAAAAATGCGAGTTATTCCTTGTCGAAGGAGATTCGGCAGGTGGAACAGCCAAACAAGGTCGTAGCCGTCAGTTTCAGGCTATTCTCCCATTGCGTGGTAAGATTCTGAATGTGGAAAAGGCAATGCAACATAAAGTGCTTGAAAGTGAAGAAATACGCAATATATACACCGCTTTAGGCGTTACTATTGGAACTGAAGATGACAGCAAAGCATTGAACATGAAAAAACTTCGTTATCACAAAGTAATTATCATGACCGATGCCGACGTAGATGGTAGTCACATTGCCACATTGATTATGACTTTCTTCTTCCGACACATGAAAGAACTGATTGAACAAGGCTATTTATATATTGCCACTCCTCCACTCTACTTATGTAAAAAAGGAAAAGTGGAAGAATATTGCTGGACAGAACTTCAACGCCAGACTTTTATTGAAAGATATGGTGGCGGAACAGACAGCGGAATCCATACACAACGTTATAAAGGTTTAGGAGAAATGAATGAAACCCAATTGTGGGACACAACCATGAATCCGGAACATCGTACATTGCGTCAGGTAAATATTGAAAATGCCGCCGAAGCCGATCACGTTTTCTCCATGTTGATGGGCGATGACGTAGCACCACGTCGTCAGTTTATTGAACAAAATGCGACTTACGCTAAAATTGATGCATAATATTGGGAAACAGTTTATTGGTTGAGTGGTTTATTTGTTAGTTTATTATGTCTGAGTGGCTAATAAACCGATGAACCAAACAACTAATGAATAAATTTACCAATCAACCATATCATGAACATTGCCGTTTTTTGCTCATCAAGCAACAACATAGCTGCACATTACCGGCAATCAGCTTTCCAACTTGGAGAGTTGATTGCCGAAAGCAGAAATACACTTGTGTTTGGCGGTGCTACAGGTGGCTTAATGGATTCAGTGGCCGAAGGCGCTTGCAGCAAGAATGGTCAGATAATTGGCGTAATTCCTCATGCCGTTATCAAAATGAATCGTCAAAGTACTTTGTCTACGCAACTCATCACGGTTGAAACCATGAATGAACGAAAAGCCAAAATGAAAGCATTGTCGGATATATTTGTGGTTCTTCCGGGAAGCTACGGAACACTTGATGAAATGCTTGATATAGTTGCTTCCGGCATAGTTGGCGAGCATAAAAAACCGTTGATAATTGTCAATCAGAATGGCTTCTATAATCAATTTCTGAAACAAATAGATTTTATGCGCAGCGAATCATTTATTCCTGTGGAAGAAAAATACAAACCGCTTATTGTCCAGGATATTAATTACTGTATGGAGTTAATTAAATCATCAAATAAAAACTCATAACATTATCGTTTTATGAATCTGTTTTGGAAAAGACTCTTTGGAGGAATTACTCCTACAGCCAAACTCGAGAAAGATGAAGCTGAACTTGTGAAGGCAATGCATAGATATGCAGAAGTTGAAAAATCAGTTGAACTTGCTGAATATAAAAAGCTTTATCATGTCGTTAAATCGGCTAAATTTCAAGAGAATAAGAAGGTACTGAAAAATCGTAGATATAAAGATACTGAAGAGTACAGAGTTTCGACTAAATGCAATAAACTTCATAATTCACCTGCAATCAAACTCTATTACCATGTCTTAGAGTCTGACATTTTAAAACAATACCTGAATTTTAAAACAACTCCCGATTATGAATTATTAGGAGATAAGAAAAAGGTAAAAGCATCTGAAACACTCAAAAAATTCAAGCAATTCGAACATTCAAAGGCTTATAAAACGTACGCTCGGTTCTATAATTCATACATTATCAAGGAGTATGAACAATTGAAAATCAAAATTGTGAAACCTGAATTTGTAAAAGCTAATAATTTCTGGGCAAACGAGGATAGGTGGCATACTACTCCTGAATTCACTCAGCAACAGCGCTTTCACGAATTAGCCAAAAATCAGGACATTATTTTTTATGAAAATGAGAAACCTGAACGCTTTAAAAGATATCGTTCTTTAAAACTATCATTTAAAGATGAATTTGAATGGAATACGCTGGATAAATCGCACTGGGACTTTGGATTTCATTACAAAAGTAACGAGCTTATCTCCAGTCATTCATTTGCAAATGAAAAGCAAGCCAACAATTCGGGAAAAAACATTTCAGTTGAAGATGGCGTATTAAAACTAGTCACGAAACACGAAACAATATCAACCCGCGCCTGGGATGTTTCTAAAGGTTTTATCGAGAAAGAATTCAATTTTACATCCGATGTACTCCAAACAGCAGATACTTTCCGCCAAAAACGAGGATTCTTTCGGGCTAAACTACGTTGCACCGGTAATATTCAACATGCTTTCTGGCTGGGAGCTGACAATAAATTACCTCACATCAATATTTTTCATTTTGATGGCAAAGCAATTACACTTGGTAATGCCAACAAAAATATTGTTGACGGAATAAAAATAACAGGACTCAATGCCTGCAAATTTTACATATACTCCCTTATTTGGTCAGAAAAAGAATTAATCTGGTTGATAAATGATTTAGAAGTTTATCGAACAGCCAGTAATATTCCTTCTGAATCCATGTACCTGGCATTCAATTCATTTATTTCTCAGAACCAAAAGGGAAGTGAAGGAAATCTTGAAGTTGACTGGGTTCGTGCCTATACAATTTCCTAATTAAAAATAAATTGATGATAACCGATACGTGCAAAATAAACGTTCTTAATCGCTTTGAAATCGGCGGACACAATCGTTTCGTACTGATTGCCGGACCCTGTGCCATTGAAACAGAAGAAATGACCATGATGGTGGCTGCAAAGCTCAAGGAAATTTGTGAAGAACTTGGTATCCATCTTATTTTTAAATCATCGTTCGATAAAGCCAACCGTTCTTCCGTGAAAGCACCCCGCGGATTGGGGATGCAACGTGGTTTGGAAATACTCCAACGAGTAAAAACCGAACTCGGTTTACCAATCGTTACGGATGTACATGAAACCTGGCAATGTGCCGAAGTTGCTAAAGTAGCCGACATGTTGCAAATTCCCGCTTTCCTCTCACGCCAGACCGATTTATTGGTTGCTGCTGCGAAGACGGGTAAAATTGTCAATGTAAAAAAAGGACAATTCATGGCACCGTGGGATATGAAAAATGTAATTGACAAATTACGTGATTCAGGTAACGAGAATATTTTGCTTTGCGAACGCGGTTCAAGCTTTGGATATAACAACTTAGTGGTTGATATGACCGGACTGGTAGAAATGCGCAGCTACGGTTTCCCGGTTGTTTTTGATGCAACTCATGCAGTACAGAAACCGGGAGGACAAGGCACTTCCACTGGTGGAAACAGGGAAATGGTTCCTTATTTAATGCGTGCCGCATTAGCTATTGGCGTTGATGCCATTTTTGCCGAAGTACATCCGGATCCCGATCATGCTTTCTCCGATGGACCAAATCAGATTTATCTTTCAAAAATCAAAGAAATTCTTCAGCAAGCAATTGCGATTGATAATATTACAAAACAGATAGCAGTTAACAGCAAGCAGCAAACTGTAAGCACGAAACTACCAACTAAAAACTACGAACCCGGTAAAATAAAACTTTTATTGACTGACGTGGATGGTGTTTTGACGGATGCAGGAATGTATTATTCCGAAGCAGGTGATGAATTGAAGAAATTTAATACACATGACGGAATGGGATTGCAACTGATTCGTACAAAAGGAATTAAAACAGGCATAATCACCTCCGAAAATACAAAATTAGTAGAACGTCGTTTTCAAAAATTGAAGTTAGACTATTTGTATCAGGGAAAACGCGAAGGAGGGAAACTGGCTTCTGTGAAAGAAATTTGCGGGAAAGAAGGCATTACCCTCGCGGAAGTTGCCTACATAGGAGATGATGTAAACTGCTTTGAGTTGCTATCCAATGTTGGGTTAGCAGCTTGCCCTGCTAATGCGCTGGATGCCATCAAGAATATCCCCGGAATTATTCAAATGAAGAAAAAAGGCGGCGAAGGTTGTGTAAGGGAATTTGTAGAAATGATTATGAATAGCTATTGCTGAAATTACTGTTTACAAATCAGAGAAATACAATTTATTTAAGAACTATTATGATGAAAGATAAAAAAGTATCTGATAGAGATAAAATACTTCGTGGTATGGATAAAGTCTATGCTCGGCTTATTGAGTCAAAGAAAAAAACGAATAGTGATATGATAGTCATCCGAGACAATCACATTATGAAAATTAAAGCGGATTAATTTCTTGTAAAATGGATTTTATACAACGAAGCAAAGAGATTTTTAATCTTGAAATAGCCGAACTTCAAAAGTTGGCTGATAAAATTGGACCGGAAATAAACGAAGCCGTGGAACTGATTTATGCCTGCAAAGGAAAGTTAGTTATTATGGGAGTTGGAAAAACGGGTATTATCGGACATAAAATTGCCTCTTCTCTTGCTTCTACAGGTACATCGTCTATATTTATTAATGCTGCCGAAGCAATGCATGGCGACTTAGGCATGGTCAATAAAAACGATATTGCACTGCTGATTTCCAATAGCGGTAAATCTTCTGAAATTTTAAATGTGGTGGCACCACTCAAAGAAATTGGCTGCAAAGTTATTGCTATGACCGGAAATACTAAGTCTGCATTGGCTCAGGAAGTTTCGTTGGTTCTGAACGTTGGAATATCAAAAGAAGCATGTCCACTGGGATTAGCACCAACAACATCTACCACCGCCACTTTGGTTATGGGTGATGCTTTGACCATTTGTCTTATGGAACGTCGCGGCTTTAAAGCTGAGAATTTCGCACTTTATCATCCGGGAGGAGCATTGGGTAGACGCCTGATTTCTAAAGTGAAAGATGAAATGTTCACCAACATACCTAAAGTCCATGAAACCACGCTATTCAAGGATATCATTTACGAGGTAAGCAATAAACGCCTTGGAATGACAATGGTTTACAACGATAAAGAAAAAGCTGTTGGTATAATTACCGATGGAGATATTCGTCGTGCCATTCAAAAATTTGATGAGCTGAAAAATCTAACTGCTGCCGATTTTATGACTCATAGTTTTAAACGAATCGCCCCGGATGAACTCCTCACACAAGCTCTTGAAATGATGGACATTAATAAAATTACAACGTTGACTGTCATGGATGAATCAGAACAGGTGCTCGGTATTTTATCAATTCATAATATTATTGACTTCAGGAAAAAGGCATAAACATTTGAAATTCAAAAAAATATATATTGAGATAACGAATAGCTGCAATTTCGATTGCAGCTTTTGTTTTAAAACTACCCGGGCTACAAAATTCATGACCGTAAATGAATTTCAATTGGTAGTGGAAAAAATTCGCCCCTTTACCAATTATATTTATCTGCATGTTTTAGGCGAGCCACTTTTACATCCTCAGCTTGACGAAATATTGAGCGTTGCCGAAAGCGCCGGATTGAATATCAATATTACCACCAATGGCGGGTTATTGGAACGTAAGAAAGAGATTTTGTTGAAGCATTCTATTCGACAAATCAACATTTCACTACACGATGCAGAAGAGAATATTTCTTCTGAAAAATGGAGTGATTATATTAAAACCGCACTCGATTTCAGTAGCGAACTCGCACCAAGGACTTATGTATGTCTGAGACTGTGGAACACCTCTAACGAAACAAGTGCCTGTTTCAACACATTATGTCTGGAAAAAATCGGAGAAAAGTTTAATCTGTCAACCAACCTTTTGAACGAGAAAACCCATGGAAACGGACTCAAACTAGCTGAGCATATTTTTCTTCAACGTGCTCCGCGCTTCGAGTGGCCCGACGAAAAAAACGAACATACACAAACAAAGAAAACATGCTATGCGCTTCGGGATCATATCGCTATATTGGCGGACGGGCAAGTTATTCCGTGCTGTCTGGATGCTGATGCGAATATGAAATTGGGCAATATTCTGACAGACAATCTGGTTGACATCCTGAATACTGACCGAGCCATAGATATAAAAAAAGGATTCGAACAACGAAAAGTTGTCGAACCCATTTGTGCTACCTGCGGTTTTATTATTGATTAATCCGGGTTAAATCACCAAGCCATCAAGCAATTGAATATAAATATCTATTGCTTCGGCAATTTCGTTCAATAAAATATATTCGTCGGCTGTATGTGAGCGAGCTGAATCACCTGGGCCTATTTTCACACTTGGGAATGGCATTAATGCCTGATCTGAAAGTGTTGGCGAACCAAATAGTGCTCTATTCAATTCTCGGCCACGTTTCACAATGGCATGATTCAACGGTGTTGCAGTAGAACCAAGGCGAGTTGAACGCGGCTGAACATCGCAGTCTACATATTTGCGTACTTCATCTAAAATTTCCTGATTTGAATACATTTCATTACTCCTCACATCTACCACAAAGGAACATTTATCCGGTATTACATTATGTTGTGTTCCGGCATTTATTTGGGTTACAGTCATTTTAACCGCAGACAGAAGTTCTGATTTTTTTTCAAAATCAAATGTTTTAAACCACTCAATTATTGGTAATGCTTTGTAAATAGCATTATCTCCTTCGTTACGGGCAGCGTGTCCGGCTTTACCAAGCACAGTACAATCAAGCACCATAAGTCCTTTTTCAGCAACAGCCAAATTCATTTTTGTAGGCTCACCCACTATGGCAAAATCAATTTTTGGAAGCTCTAGCAAAAGGCTTTCAACACCATCTTTACCCGAAATTTCTTCTTCGGCAGATGCTGCAAAAATCAGATTGTATGCTTGTTGTTTCTGAGTCAGAAAGAAAAATACATGAAGCAGACTTACCACACTTGCACCAGCATCGTTGCTGCCCAAACCAAACAATTTCCCATTTTCAATGGAAGGTCTCAATGCATCGTGTATCCATCCTGCAACAGGTTTCACAGTATCAATATGAGAATTAAGCAGAATTGTCGGACGTTCAGAATCAAATCCGGGACTCAATATCCACACATTATTATCCTTACGCACTGCCACATAACCTTTAATCTCAATATAACGCTCAAGAAAATCAGCAACCGATTTTTCTTCTTTGCTAAAAGAAGAAATAGCAATCATTTGTTGCAATAAAGCAATGGCATCGTTCGTTTCGTCTTGATACATATCAATTTATAAGTTTGTTCTCTTTCAACCAAGTTTTCAATAAATCAGGCCAGGTGTCGGCAGGAATTCCTTTTTTACGCATTCCAAATCCGTGACCACCAACATCAAATGTATGGAGTTCGGCCGGCACATTCTTTTCTTTCAATGCTTTCAACAAATTCTCACTATTTGCAATTGGCACAACTCCGTCATCTTTTGCATGAACAATAAATGTAGGCGGAGTCCTTTTTGTCACTTGTAACTCATTTGAATACAGTCTTACTAATTCGGCTGAAGGTTCTTTACCCAACAGATTTTCACGCGAACCACCATGGGTCAGTTCTTTGTTCATCGTTACCACAGGATATGCCAGAATCATAAACGCAGGACGTTCTGTTTTCTTTTTAAAATGCGTACCAACTGTAGAGGCTAAATGCCCACCGGCAGAAAATCCCATAATGCCGATTTTATTTTTATTGATATTCCAGTCTTTGGCACGTTGGTGAATTATTTTCAACGCAGTCTGTGCATCAGTCAAAGGTATACCGGCATGTCCATTAGGCATTCGATAATATAGTACAAAAGCGGTTACGCCTAAATCATTGAACCATTTAGCAATTTCCGAACCTTCTTTAATCTGCGCAACGCCTACATAGCCTCCTCCGGGACATATTACAACTGCTGTTCCATTGGCTATTTCTTTAGCTGCCGGATAGACAAACATGCGTGGTTCAGATGTATTAATTACAAATTCGGGGTCTCTGTAACTCTCCGGTACAGTGATACCATTACTTTCTTTTGGCTCATTTTGGTAAAGTTTGATTTCTTCCTGAGCCATTAATCTGGGGAAAAATGCAAGTAAAACTATTAGCGAAATAAATAACTGTTTCATTATCGTAATTCTTATTGTAACTGAATTTTTGTTCCAGCTTCGGTATATATCAAATCGGCACGGGTTATTACCACTTGCTTTACTCCTGCATGCAATGCTTCAAATGAATTTTCCAGTTTAGGAATCATACCTCCATTGATAACGCCTTCAGTAACATATTTCTCAAAAAGTTCGGGAGTAAGTTTCGATATTACACTTTCATCATCATTCTCATCCAACAAAACTCCTTTTTTCTCGAAACAATACATCAATGTTACGTCAAAATGCTTTACCAAGGCTTTGGCAGCTTCACCGGCAATAGTATCAGCATTAGTATTCAATAAATTACCTTCTTTGTCATGAGTTAATGGAGCCAGAACCGGAACAACACCTTTGGCTATTAAATCGGCAAGGATGTCAGAATTTACTTCCTTTACATCGCCTACGAAGCCATAGTCAATTTCTTTTACCGGACGTTTTTCTGAACGCATATAGTTCAGATCGGCACCGGTAAGCCCTAACGCATTAACGCCAATGGCTTGTAGTCCGGCAACAATTTGTTTATTTACCAATCCACCGTAAACCATGGTTACTACTTTCAGCGTTTCCTCATCGGTAATACGCCGACCATTAACCATTTTACTTTCGATGCCAAGTTTTGATGCCATAGCCGTTGCCGAACGACCACCGCCATGTACCAATACTTTGCAGCCTTCTATTTTTGAGAAATCCGACAATAATTGTTTCAGACTTTGAGGCTCTTCAACTATTTTTCCTCCGACTTTTACAAGTGTAAGTTTTTCCATATTTTACCACTGAGGCACTAAGAGCACAAAGATTCACTAAGTTTATAATTACAACAAAAAGAAGTTCTGTGTGTAACTTAGTGAACTAAGGCTTAGCAGTTATAACATTTAAAATTGAATTAATGAATGTATTTCTTTTGCAGCTTCCAGTCTTTCTCTACCATTCAAGAACGTAAGTTCTATTAAAAAACTGACATAAACAGGATTATGAGAGAATTTTCTCAATAATTCCAATGCTGCATTGGCGCTACCACCGGTTGCAAGCAAGTCGTCATGCAACAAAACCACATCATCATCTTCTATTGAGTCTTTATGAATTTCGAGCGAGTCTGAGCCATACTCTAAGTCATAGTCAACTTTATATGTATCAGCAGGTAACTTGCCCGGTTTCCGAAGTAAAACAAAACCAGCTCCCAGCTTATATGCCAAAATACTCCCCAACACAAATCCGCGACTTTCGACTCCTACCACTTTGGTTATTCCTTTGTCCTTATATTCATCATACAAGCTATCCGAAATAAATTTCAAAACTTCTGCATCTTTCATTGCAGTAGTAATATCCTTAAATACAATTCCCGGTTTTGGAAAATCTGGCACATTTCGAATGGAAGCGATAACTGTTTCTAAATTCATAATTCTATATACTTTCTAATAATCTTTTAATTACAACTTGAGCCGAAATTTCGCGGTTAGCAGCTTCGGGTATTACAATGGATTGAGCACTTTCTATCACATCATCGGTCACAATCATATTTCGCCGTACTGGCAAACAGTGCATGAAATAAGCATTGTTAGTTACTGCCATTTGCCGGTCACTAACAGTCCAGCTGCGATCCGAACTGATTATTTTACCGTAGTTTGGATCTTGATAAG
>Ga0224521_1000209_pt1 | contig 18835 bp, 12 predicted proteins | sample CFST0metaG_FD_182731 | JGI IMG/M metagenome (GOLD analysis project Ga0224521, IMG submission 182731) | Peat soil microbial communities from Stordalen Mire, Sweden - C.F.S.T0 | ecosystem: Environmental > Terrestrial > Soil > Wetlands > Peat | place: Sweden: Norrbotten County, Stordalen Mire... | reverse complement strand
GTTGGAGAATGTTCCGGCAATACGCGACAGGTTGTCAATTTGCTCAATGAGCATAATGCTTGATTTATCAAAATAATCGTCGAAACGCTCATCCTTCATTTTCTTGGTGCGTTGGAGCTGTTGTATTGTCAGCTTCATGGGTGTGAGCGGATTATTTATTTCGTGAGCCACCTGTCGGGCCATCGATCTCCAGGCCGATTCCCGTTCGGATTTAGCCAACAAGCGGGCGCTTTGTTCCAGCTCATCCACCGTTCTGTTATATTGCAGTACCAGTTGACCTATTTCGTCGTTCAGAGTATAGTCAATCTTCTCGTTTCGCCTACCCAAACGCATGTCTTTTAGTTTGGTTTCCAATACTATGAGCGGTGCCGAGAGTTGTTTACCGATAAACAAACTCAATATAATGGCAAGCACGATGATAATCATGTAGATGTGGATAATTACAGTCAGAAAGCTTTCTATTTCGCTTCTTATTTCGTCCTGACTGAAGAATTGTGGTACGGCAATGTAACCAATCTGCGTAAAGTCTCCATTCAAAAAATCGATGTAGCCGGTCAGGTAATTCAGTTTCCCGATATGCTCGTATTGATTGATGTTGGAATTGGTATTAAAATAGGGCATGGGCGCTATTTTATTGCTTGTCAGATTTTTGTTGAAGATAAGCGGCTGCGAACTGCCGATAAGTATTCCCCGGTTGTCGTAAACATGTATGTCGGTGTGGTATATGTACGACAGATCCTGCAAGTTGAAATTCAAAGCCTGTGTATTGAGCACATTCAAATCCTGGTTCCAGTAATACAAGTCTTGCAGCGCTTTCTGGATATAGTTTTTCTTATTTTCAAGATTGTCAATCTGTTCTTGCTGATACTTTTGTTCGATATAATTTACCGAAACATAAAATATGCCCAAAAAGCTTATAATCAGCAACGTGATAAATGCGTATTGAAATTTGGTAGTTAACCCCAGTCGGTAAGTGCCGTCACGTCTAAGGTGAAAAAATGCCCATACAAAAAGCCAGCATGCCGAGAAAAAGGCCAGAAAAGTATATATGAAATAAAGCAGATAATCTATCACATGGTGGGGCTGTTGCTCCATGATAACAATATAGCTGTTGTTGTTTGACGTGTAGACGTAATGTGTATAACCTTTGTATTCCACCTTGAAAAAATTGGATGGGTTTTTAGGTATCCATTTATTCTCTTGCGGAAATTCAAATTTACCGGACGAATATACCAATCGATAGCGGTCGTACTTTGCAATGCAGATATTCAGGCGGGTTTGTATGTCGGGCGTTGAAGCAATCAGTAGATTGGGGAAACTATAACTCTTAAAGTTTCTGCGCGGATAAAATTCCATGAAAAAAAACAACGAATCGGTGCGGTTATAGTTTGCCTGAAATTTACCAATGTAAGACATGTTGTTTTCGTTAGCCGGAACACTGTAGAAATGGGTGTCTTTTAATTTGGTACCCGAAGTGTTTATAAATTGGTTGTATTCATTATATAAACTTGAATGAATAAACGCGGCATTAATTCGCATTTCGTATTTATTCCAGAAACCACGCAGATACTTTTTGTTCAGATACTCACTGGCAGTGCTTAACGAATCTTTTTTAGAAACCAAAAGACCTATTTTACGGTCGGTTGAAATTTTGTAATCGAGTTCTTCCAACAGAATGTCTGCCATCTTGTCATTTTCGGTATTTCCATTCACGAAAATATTTTGAGCAAGAACTTTGTATTTATCGTTTCTTTTCTGACTGTCGATAATAAATGAATTCCAAACCAGAAATGCCGTAAAAACCAGCACCCAACCGGCAATATAAACGTAATTTTTTTTATAGTTTTTGAATACATAGGGTAGGTAAAACGCCAACCAAAGCATAGTATATGAAATCGATATACGGACAGCCAATTCGGGCGCAACTGCCAGATATACTACGTAAATCAATATAGAAAGAGCTATATCAACGACAAATGCCTGTTTTAATTGATGTTTTATTTTAAACCAGTTATGCGATTTGAAAAACAGAAGTACAAGCCCTATTCCCCAGATTAAAATGAGAAAATGAACCCAAAACGTTACGCCCGAGAAGTCTTTAAAGCTAAGAATGCTCAGCTGAATACTGGAATGATGGATAAGTCCACTCAGAATATTGTAAACCAATACAAAGTACAAAGCAAAAATTACCTGAAGGATAATATGTCCGATTCTATGCTTGATTGAATTTGTGTAGGCGTGAAAATAAAACAGGTAGATGGTAGAGATGATGTATCCTGTTACAACAGAAAGGTGACTAATGGATGCCAGAATCGGATTCGAGGCATATTGATAAGGTGTGAATATCTTATTCCAGAATACGAGCGAAGGATAGTTGAAGTACAGGCAAATTCCTATAAAAATGCCTACAGCTGCTGCTAAAATTGAAAATTCGCGAAGACTCAGAATGCGTCTGTTTATAAGATAAGGTGCCCTAACATAGATAGAAAAAAAGAATATGAATGCCAATGTAAAAGCCAACAGTCCCACTAAAGCCCATCGCTCATTGTAAATGGGGGCTTTGGCTGCGCCCAACGTGAACAGATAGTTGCCATCCGAACAAAATACAGCATTTTTATCGGTAACATTTCCAGCGATGATTTGTACCTGTTTATCTATTTTAAACCCTTTGGCAAAATTGTTTGTCAGCTCCAGATTTTCGTACGGGTAATTATTTTTGATGGTAATCAGAGCCAACAATTTGTTTGTGCCGGAATTCATTATATGGCTTACACAATAAGCATTTGGCAGTTGTGTGTAATGCCAGTTAGTCAGTTCGGGGAAAGAAAAGTTGCTTACATCATAGTGATTATCCGACCAGAAAACAAGATTTTTCTTTTTAAAAACATAGTAAGTGATGTCTTCGTTTCCAAATGAATGATGAATTAATGAATCGACGGAAGAATGAATAATGATTTTCTTCATTTCTTCCAATGTTTTATCTGCCAGTTTCTCTTTTCTTGTCAGTTCATTTTGAAAATTCTTTAAGTTTATAGAGCGTTTGGGAGATTGCTGATAAAAAAAATCGCACGCAAAACCGACGGTAATGCTTAGTAATAAAGCTATAACCAAATATGAATTTGTCGATTTTCTTTGAATGGAGGACATGTTTTAAAAATCTATTGATTTATTAGACATTATATAAGTTAGATTCTTACTACTATTGAATTCGTGAATTCAATGGTTCGCTACAAATAAAACACAATCTTAGATTCCCGGAGGGAATCAATTTGAATAACCGTCCCGATACATCGGGATGGCTAAAACATACAACCATGACAGAACCCTTAAGGGGTTCAATAACATTATTTTATAGTGATATTCAGCCCACTTCGGGGCTGGAGTTGTGTTTCGATTTTCATCCCCCGGTTGCGCTTCACTTACCGGGGGTTATTTACATTTAGCCACTCCGTGGCAATAAATAGTCTCTCAATTGACTCTTATATTCGTAACTTATATAATCTCTATTGTATCAAAATAAATTTCAGAAAATAATACTTGTAACTCGTAACCGGATTCTTGTAACTATTTACAATTATTCGTGATGATAGGGTTCGCCTTTTAGTATTGTCATAGCTCTGTAAAGTTGTTCGGTAAAAATCAACCGAATCATTTGATGCGAAAAAGTCATAGCAGAAAGCGATATTTTCCCATTGGCACGTTGATATACTCTTTCAGAAAAACCGTATGGTCCGCCTACAACAAAAATCATGCGCTTATGCGAAGCCAGCATTTTTTTAGCTATAAATTCAGAAAAACCCATTGATGTATATTGTTTTCCTTTTTCGTCGAGCAGAATTACTTCATCGTTTGCTTCAAAGGCTTTAAGAATCAAATCGGCTTCCTTTTCCTGTTGTTCGCTAATTGATAGGTTTTTAGTGTTTTTAAGTTCGGGTATAACCACTGTTTCGAACGGAATGTAATATTTAAGTCTGTTCTGATATTCTTCCTGAAGTTTAATGAGATGTGGGTTTGTTGTTTTTCCAACAGTTAAGAATGTAATTTTCATTTATTTAGTCACTTGTCTGTTTTTGGCGTGTTATTTGTTATAAGTAAAAATCAATCAAATATTTGGTTGCTACGAATTAATTGATGTACATTTGCAGTAAGATTTCATAATCCAATGCAAATATGGCATTTTTTAACGACAAATTCATTGAATTTAAAAAGAATGTTTTTGCGTAAATCTATTTTAACATGAAAACTATTAAATTATTTCTTCTTTGTACCTGTTTGTTTTGCGCCATTCCGTTGGTTGACGCACAAAACTCAGAAGTCTCTACGGATATAATTTCAGCACTTAATAACGGTGACGCAAGCAAGCTTTCATCCCGTCTGAATGCCAATGTAGAACTTGTTATTGAAAATAAGAATGATGTTTTCAGCAGGCAACAAGCAGCAGGAATTATAGCTGATTTTTTCAGAAAAAATCCGGTTAGTTCTTTTCAGCTTTTGCATAAAGGAAATAAAGACGCGGCAAGCTTTGCTATAGGGATTCTCAAAACATCTTCGGGCAGTTTTCGCGTATATGTATTAACCCGTAAAAATGAAATTCAACAACTCAGAATTGAACCTTCCAATGACTAACGATTTCGAACAACTTATTTCGCTTTGGTTTGCCGAAGATATTGGCGATGGCGACCACACAACTCTTTCATGTATTCCGGCTACGGCTATAGGAAAATCACAGTTGATAATCAAAGAAAATGGCGTTTTAGCAGGTGTAGAAGTGGCTCGTGAGATATTCAGAGCTTTCGATCCTGAACTAAAAATGACTGTTTTTATCCATGATGGTGCTGAAGTAAAAGTCGGCGATATAGCTTTTGTGGTAGAAGGTAAAATCCAATCTCTCTTGCAGACGGAGCGTTTGATGCTGAACATTATGCAACGAATGAGCGGTGTAGCTACCCGAACCCGTGAGTATGTAAAAGCATTGGAGGGAACTAAAACCCGTGTGCTTGATACCCGCAAAACAACTCCCGGATTACGACTGTTAGAAAAAGAAGCAGTGAAAATAGGTGGTGGTGTAAATCACCGTATCGGGTTATACGATATGATTTTACTGAAAGATAATCATGTGGATTTTGCAGGTGGAATTGATAAAGCTATTCTTCGTGCTCAGGATTACCTGAAAGAAAAAGGCAAAGACCTGAAAATAGAGATTGAAGTACGTAACTTCGACGAATTGGCTCAGGTTATGGCTGTAGGAGGTGTTCACCGTATCATGCTCGATAACTTTACTCCTGAAAATACCCGCAAAGCAGTTGATATTATTGCCGGAAAATATGAAACTGAGTCTTCGGGTGGAATTACCTTTGCTACTTTGAAAGAATATGCCGAATGTGGTGTAGACTTTATTTCGGTTGGAGCTTTGACGCACTCGGTAAAAAGTCTGGATATGAGTTTTAAAGCATTGTAAAATAGTAAGTAGTTTATAAGACTAAACATAAAAAAGCGATCGGTTCAATTAAGAATCGGTCGCTTTTGTGTTTTATGATGCACTGAAAACTGGTAACTGTCAACTGATAACTGATAAGAATCCTTGTTCTTGTAGTACTTTCAAAAATTTCTCCGAAAAGAACTCATTGTTTTTGCGTGAATAGCGAATGTCGGTAAATACTTGCGCCAGTGTTTCTTTGTTGTTTTCAGCAACAAACTGTTTGTAAAAATCGCTGTTTTCTTTTTCAGCATACAGTTGGTCTATGTCGGCAGGAGTGAAGTCTTTGTAGGTTTCGTAGTGAACCACAGCTTCCAAAGGCAATCGGTCGGTTTGTTCGGGTGTATCAACCGGATAGCCTACAGTTATAGTGGTAATCGGAACTACCAGTTTGGGGAGTTTTAGTATGTCGATAATTTCACCGGCATTGTAAGTGGTAGTTCCCAGATAACAAATTCCCAATCCTACACTTTCGGCTGCAATACAAAATGTTTGCGCAGCCAATAATGTGTCAATAGCTGTTGCCATAAACGATTGAAAATTATCGTAACCAGGGGCAGCTTGTCGTTGTTCACACCATTTTGTAAATCGGTTAAAGTCAGCACAGAATGTCAATACTACAGGTGCCTGAGTAATCATCGGTTGATTAAAATGCGTAGGAGCCAGTTGTTGTTTTATTGCCGGGTCGGTGGTTACTATCACGCTGTAGGCTTGCATGTTTCCGGTATTGGATGTGCGGCAGGCAGTCTCAAGCAATTGTTCAAGCAATTGGGGAGCAACAGGCTGTTCGGTATATTTACGAATGCTTCGGTGCTGATTGAGTAAGTTTATCATGATGAAATTTTGATAGTTGATAATTGACAGTTTTTTTGTTGCAAAGATAGCGTTTTTGATAACGGGTTACAAATATAAAAAGAGAGAGAACTCTCAGCTTTTGAAACTTTGAGTTCTCTCTTTAAAATTATCGTATTGAAATCAATAATTGATAACTGTTCACTGATAACTGTTCACTGATAATTGTCAACTGATTAAATTACTCCCTGAGCCAACATGGCTTTGGCTACTTTCAGGAATCCTGCGACATTGGCACCTTTCATGTAATTTATATAACCATCAGCTTCACGACCATTTTTTACACACTGAGCATGAATTTCGCTCATAATCTGGTGTAATCTGGCATCAACCTCTTCGGCAGTCCAGGTCAGGTGCATAGCATTTTGCGACATTTCAAGTCCCGAAGTTGCTACACCACCGGCATTTACAGCTTTACCCGGACCGTACATGATTTTATGTTTTAAAAATAATTCAATGGCTTCGGGTGTACAGCCCATATTAGATACTTCGCCAACGCAAATCACTCCGTTGTCAATTAATGTTTTAGCATCTTCAGCGTTGAGTTCGTTTTGTGTTGCGCAAGGTAATGCAATATCTACTTTCAACTCCCATGGGCGACGATTGGGAACAAATCGGGCTCCAAATTTTTCGGCATAAGGTGAAACAATGTCGTTGCAGGTTGCACGAAGATAGAGCATATACTCAATTTTCTCTCCGGAAATTCCATTTTCGTCATAAATATAACCATCCGGACCCGAAATGCTTACCACCTTGGCGCCCAGTTCTGTTGCTTTGATGGCGGCTCCCCATGCTACGTTTCCGAATCCTGAAATAGCAATGGTTTTTCCTTTAATATTCATGCCTGCTGTTTCGAGCATTTGTTTTACAAAATACAAACCGCCAAAACCAGTTGCTTCAGGACGAATTAGCGAACCTCCAAATTCAAGATTCTTTCCTGTTAAGACACCTGTGTTTTCGTGTGCAAGTTTCCGATACATGCCATACAAATAACCAATTTCGCGACCACCAACACCAATGTCACCTGCCGGAACATCTGTTTCGGGTCCTATGTATCGCCATAGTTCAACCATAAATGCCTGACAAAAGCGCATCACCTCTGCATCGGATTTACCTTTCGGATTAAAGTCGGAACCACCTTTGGCACCGCCCATGGGTAATGTGGTAAGTGCATTTTTGAATATCTGTTCGAATCCCAAAAATTTTAAAATAGAAAGATTTACCGATGGGTGAAATCGTAAACCACCTTTGTAAGGTCCGATAGCATTATTGAACTGAATGCGATAACCTAAATTCACCTGAACTTCACCGCGGTCGTCTACCCAGGGCACTTTGAACGTAAATATCCTGTCGGGTTCAACCAACCGTTCTGCAATTTTAGCGTTTTCAAATTCGGGGTGTTCGTTGTAAACGTCTTCAATTGTACTCAATACTTCTCTTACTGCTTGCAAGTACTCAGTTTCGCCCGGGTGTTTTGCCTCTAGCGATTGCATCAACTTTTCAATATTCATACGATTTTGATTTAAAAATGGAAAAGATATATGTAAATAAATTATAGACTATAAGTTGTTGTTTCAAGTTGCAGAATCTGATTTGTTTCATTTAGATTCTACTGCAAGTTTAGAGTTTTTATTTGTTATAATCAAACATTTTGGATTGTTTTATTTATAAATATTCAGAATTCACGAAAGATGGATTTGTCAGTTAATAAATTTTGTTTTAAATAACAGGTTGTTAGTTGTTTATGTGTTGGTTGTGAGAATAGTTTTCTTTTATTTAATCACCATTATCCTGTTTGATACCTCTTCGTTTAATAGAAATCTATTAACGTTAATTCCGTTTTTGATTTTATAACGTAAGTCTGTTCGGCTTCGCCAATATATTTTTGTATCTTTGCAAGCATCCCAAAAGTGCCTTATAATGAGGGATTGGAAATAGAGTTAGAGTATAAAATTAATATTTTTTCGGTGAAAAAGATAGTTATTCTTGTTCCGTTTATATTTGTTATTGTTTCTGTTTTGGGGCAACAAGTACCTCCAAATTACAGATTTGTGAAAACATGGCGCATAACCGATCAATTTGCAACGGCTGATTCTATTGCCGTAGATACCTTGCATTTGAATTATCAAATTTCCAATCCGATTGACCGGTTTAGTATTGCTAATTCGTATAATGGAAATCTGGGTTCTCCTATTCAATCCAAATTGTACTTTGATCGTCCGGCAAATAATGACTTCATTTTTGCCAACGCGTATTATCCATATTTGATGAATGTTGATCATGCCACATTTTATAATACCAAAACGCCTTACAGTAATTTAGATTATAATACCGGCGGGACAACCTACCGGGCAGAGGATCACATAAAGTTTTTATTTACAGCAAATGCGAATAAAAAATTAAATTTTGGTACTACTCTTGATTATGTATACGCAACCGGTGAATACGGTAATCAGTCGGTCAAGCGTTTTGCAGGCTCTTTGTTTGGAAGTTATCAGGGAAAGCATTATATCGCAACCGGCTTAGTGGCAACTAATAATCTGAGTAATTACGAAAATGGCGGTATTTCCGACAGTACAGATATTACTTCACCCAAAGGTAAAGCCACAAAGGATATTCCAACCAGAATAACCGGTTTTTCAAACTACAAACAGACTCAGTTGTTCTATAATCAGCAATATAGTGTTGGTATTGAGAGAGCTGTTCGTATAAATGAAGATTCGGTTCGAATGGATTACGTCCCCGTAACCCGATTTGGACACACGTTGAAGTACGACGATTTGCGAAAACGATATTACGAACCTACAGTGGTAGGAAGTTCTTTTTATAAAAACACTTATTACCCTCTTCTGACACAAACCAACGATACTTCAGCCTTATCTACACTTACCAATACTTTCTCGGTGAGTATGGAAGAGGAATTTAATAAGTGGCTGCAATTTGGATTGAAAGCGTTTATTGAAAATGAAATTCAAAGCTATACTTTCAATACTGATACGTTGGTAAATCATATGTCCAAATCTTCAACGAAGATAGGTGGAATCCTGTCAAAACAACGTGGGAAATTATTTAAATACAATGTGTTGGGGGAAGTCGGTTTTCTTGGATATAAAGCAGGAAACTTCCGTTTAGAAGGTAATGTGGGAGGTTTCTTCAAATTGTGGAACGATAGTGTGACACTTATTGCCAATGGTTTTGTGCGAAGTGATAAACCGTCTTATTTTTTGGAGAGTTATCAATCTAACCATTTCAAATGGAACAATGGTTTTGGAAGTATTTACAGAACGCATATGGGTGGAACTTTTGCCATTCCTACACGTTTATTCTCTCTGAATGTGTCTGTTGAAAATGTTACGAGATATATTTATTTTGATTCGAAAGCTTTGCCTGCACAATTTTCCGGTAATATTCAAGTGCTGTCGGCTAATTTGAAGCAAGATTTTCATGTCGGTAAATTTTCATTGGAAAATAATATTGTATATCAGTTAAGTTCACAACAAGGCATTTTGCCGCTTCCTGATTTTGCACTGTATCATAACCTGTATTATCATGATATTTTCTTTCATGTGTTGAGTATTCAGTTGGGAGCCAGTGTGCGCTACCATACATCATATTATGCACCATCATATATGCCTGCTACAGGTCAGTTTTATAATCAATCAACAGTGAAAATCGGGAATTATCCTGTTGTAAATCTTTATGCAAACTTTCATTTAAAACGAACCCGTTTCTTCTGGGAATATTATCATATCAATCAGAAGTTTATGAATGATGCTTATTTCTCGATGCCTAATTATCCGATTGACCCGGCAATAACCAAAATCGGGATTTCATGGAATTTTTATGATTAATATCTATCAATTTTCTTAGTTGACATTTAAATATAATGATAAAAATACGGATAGGAATAGGACTGGCAATTGTCGTTTTTTTAGTTGGTGTATTTGTGTTTGTACATCATCAAAAAAGTAAAGTTCATGATTTACCCCAAATTCTTGAATCGGGTAGACTATCGGTGGTAACGGATAGTAGTAGCGTGGGTTTTTCGATGAAAGGCGACAGTGTATTTGGATTTCAATACGAAATAGTAAAAGCATTTGCCGATACATTAGGGCTTGAATTGGTAATATCTGAGCAAAAGGATATGAAAACCCGTATGAACGGCCTTATTAAAGGGGATTATGATATTGTTGCTAATTTTATGCCAATCACTACAGAGTGGAAAAACGATGTGCTGTTTACGAATCCATTCTTTACTTCGCGACAACTTCTTGTGCAGCGAATAACTAAAGATTCTGTCCAATCGGTGAAAATTAAAAAATTGGATGACTTAGCAAATAAAACGATATATATTCCTGAAAATTCGCCATTTAAAATGCGAATAAAGCATCTTTCGGATGAGATAGCCAATCCAATAAATATATTGGAAATGAAAGATGTAAGCCCTGAACGATTGTTCCATTTGGTGTCGATGGGTAAGATTCAATATACAATTTGTGATGAACAGTTTGCTCAAAAATTAAGGATACGATATCCAAATATTGATGTGTCTTTGCCGATTAGTTTTGAACAACAGCAAGCTTGGGCTGTTTATATTAAATCGCCTAAACTGCTCAATGAACTAAATGATTTTCTGACTGATTTTGTGGGTAGCACTGCTTATTGGAAAATCTATAAGAAGTATTATTGAGCTCCCGAAATCCCCGAAGGGGAACTAAATATTAGTATGTATTATTTGTAAACATGATTTTTAATTCCTTTTCAAGGGTTGGAATCATATTATATTAAGAAACAATGCCATTAAATATACCTTTCACACTGCCGGCTGTAGATGTTCTTCGCGAAGAGAATATCTTCGTTATGGATTCGGAACGCGCATCCACACAGGAAATTCGTCCGCTTAAAATAGTGATTTTGAATTTAATGCCGGTGAAAATTACTACCGAAACGGATTTAATTCGCTTATTGTCCAATTCACCTCTTCAGATTGAAATTGACTTTTTACACATGGAAAGCCATACATCGAAAAATACGCCCATAGAGCATTTGATGACTTTCTACAAGAGATTTGATGAAATCAGTCAAAGCAATTACGATGGAATGATTATTACCGGTGCTCCTGTGGAACTCCTGGAGTTTGAAGACGTAAATTATTGGCCTGAAATTACAAAAATATTCGATTGGGCAAAAACTCACGTTACTTCAACACTATACATTTGCTGGGCAGCGCAAGCGGGTTTGTATCATCACTACGGCGTGCCAAAACATCCATTAGATGCCAAAATGTTCGGGGTATTTGAGCATGTGAAATTTGAAAATCTTAATCCGATTTTTCGTGGATTTGATGATGTTTTTTATGTGCCTCACAGTCGCCATACCGAAGTGCGTGCCGAAGATATTCGAAAAGTCTCTGAACTTACGCTGCTTTCCGAATCGCCCGAATCGGGTGTGTATCTGGTGATGGCCCGCAATGGTCGTGAATTCTTTGTTACGGGACATTCCGAGTATTCACCTCTGACACTCGATACAGAATACAAACGCGATTTAGCAAAGGGACTTCCAATCAATATGCCGCTCAATTATTACCGCGATAATGATCCGAACAATGAGCCTCTGGTTCGCTGGCGGAGTCATGCCAACCTGCTTTTTACTAACTGGTTGAACTACTTTGTTTACCAGGAAACTCCTTATGATTTGACGAAAATACACTAGACCCCTAACCCCTAAAGGGGAATATGAATACCATTGATAAAATCTGAAAATGAAAGTAACTAATTTTTACTCCCCTTTAGGGGTTGGGGGTTCTTTTCGTTCTATTGAACTTCTCTCTCCCGCCAAAAACCTTGAATGTGGTTTGGCGGCTATCAATCACGGCGCCGATGCCGTGTATATCGGTGCGTCGCAATTTGGTGCGCGGGCGGCTGCAGGAAATTCGGTGGAAGACATTGCCACGCTGGTTCAATATGCGCATCAATTCAGGGTTAAGGTATCGGTGGCATTAAATACAGTGCTTACTGATGAACAGTTACCGGAAGCTGAAAAATTGATATGGGAAATATATAATACAGGAGCCGATGCACTGATAATTCAGGATATGGGCATTCTGAAACTGAATTTACCGCCAATAGCACTTCATGCCAGCACCCAAACAGATAATAGAACGGTGGAGAAAGTTCGCTTTTTGCAAGATGTTGGTTTCTCGCGTGTGGTATTGGCTCGTGAATTATCGATGAAACAAATTACCGAAATTGCATCACAAACCGACGTAGAGCTTGAGGCTTTTGTTCATGGAGCTTTGTGTGTGAGTTATAGCGGTCAGTGTTATATGAGTCAGGCTAATTGCGGGCGCAGTGCCAATCGGGGACAATGTGCACAATATTGCCGCTTGCCGTATCATTTGCTGGATTCCGATGATACTATGCTGGTAAAGAGTAAACATTTACTTTCGCTGAAAGACCTGGATTTGTCCGATTCGCTGGAAGAAATGATGGATGCCGGAATAAGCTCATTTAAAATAGAAGGACGGTTGAAAGATGCTGATTATGTGAAGAATATAACAGCATATTATCGAAAGAAACTGGATGCCGTTTTGGATGGTAGTACCCGATACCAAAGAGCTTCAACGGGACGAACCACTATCCTTTTTGAACCTAATCCCGAGAAGAGTTTCCGCCGGAGCAATACCGATTATTTCTTGCATGGTCGGAAACCTGACATTGCTCAACTTGAAACACCAAAATCATTGGGTGAGCCTATTGGAAAGGTCACTTATATTGGTCGTAATTTCTTTGAAATGCAAAACGGTACGTTGTTGAATAACGGTGATGGACTTTGTTTTATCAATAAACATGGCGATTTGACAGGATTTAGAGTAAACCGTGTAGAGAGAAAGCAAATATTCCCTGCTGAGATGCCTAAAATAACGGATGGTGTAATGCTTTACCGTAATCAGGATCAGGCTTTTGAAAAGATACTGAAAGGTAAAACGTCAGAACGCCGGGTAGGAGTGGAGATACTTTTCGGGGAAACACCTAACGGTTTTTTCATTCAACTAACCGACGAAAACGGAATTTCAACCACATTCGAAGCAGTGTGTGAAAAACAACCGGCACAGAAGCCAGAAGTGGTTAATGACAATATAAAAAATCAGCTTTCCAAGCTTGGAAATACCATTTACGAAGCTACAGATATACAAATTCAGATTAGTTCTCCGTGGTTTTTTCCTGCTTCGCAATTAGGCGAATGGCGCAGGCAAGCTGTTGAGAAGCTTGACGAAGTCAGAACTGCTTCTTATGTTCGCGAACCGGGGCATGAAGCAAAACCGGCCTCATTTCCTGCCAGTCAATTGACTTATCTGGGAAATGTAACCAATAAACTTTCAGAAGCGTTTTATATGGAACATGGAGTGGAAGAAGTCATGCCCGGGTTTGAGGTGAAAGCCCAGGAAGGTGTACCACTTATGTTTTGCAAGCATTGCATTAAATTCAATATGGGTTGGTGTCCGAAGGAAGGTTATAAAGCTACTTTTAAAGAACCACTTTACCTCAGGAATAATGATCAGGTGTATGAACTGACTTTTGACTGCAAAGCGTGTGAAATGCGGATCAGCAAGTCTGATGCGTTTATTTAGATTTAGTAGAACTGTTCGATATCAGGAGGTCTTACGATTACGCCACTTCGTGGCTGCAAATGAAGAAATCCTCATCCAATTAAGTTTTTATACTTAATCAGATGAGGATTTCTTTCTGAAAATCTATTTGTTCTGAATCGCTTCCACGATTTTAGCTTCCAGTTCGGCTGCTAATTCAGGATTGTCTTTGATGAGAATTTTGGATGCATCACGTCCCTGAGCAAGTTTGGTTTCACCATAACTGTACCACGAACCGCTTTTCTTGATAATGCCATATTCCACGCCCAAGTCAATAATTTCACCTGTTTTTGAAATTCCTTCACCGTACATAATATCGAACTCAGCTTTGCGGAATGGAGGTGCGACTTTGTTTTTAATCACTTTTACGCGGGTTTGGTTACCGATAGCCTCATCGCCATCTTTCAACTGACCGATACGACGAATATCCAAACGTACTGAAGCGTAGAACTTCAGGGCATTACCACCGGTTGTTGTTTCTGGATTTCCAAACATAACACCGATTTTTTCACGTAACTGGTTAATGAAGATACAAGTAGTATTCGTTTTGTTGATATTGGCTGTCAGTTTACGCAAAGCCTGCGACATCAAACGTGCTTGCAATCCCATTTTAGAATCGCCCATATCGCCTTCCAGTTCGGCTTTTGGAGTCAAAGCTGCAACCGAGTCAATTACCACAATATCCACGGCTGAAGAGCGAATCAACTGATCGGCAACTTCAAGTGCCTGTTCACCATTATCGGGTTGTGAAATCAATAATTCTTCAATGTTTACACCCAGTTTTTCGGCATAAAAACGATCGAAAGCATGTTCGGCATCGATAAAAGCGGCAATACCACCGGCTTTTTGGGCTTCGGCAATAGCGTGAATAGCCAGGGTTGTTTTACCTGACGATTCAGGTCCGTAAATCTCGATGACACGTCCGCGTGGGTAACCACCAACGCCTAAAGCCACGTTTAGACCGATAGAACCACTCGAAATGAAAGACACATCTTCCACTTTAGTGTCGCCCATGCGCATGATGGTACCTTTCCCGTGGTCTTTTTCTATTTTATCCATTGCGAGCTGCAATGCTTTCAGTTTGTCAGAAGTTGGAAATTTCAACTCCTCAGCGGTTGTTTTTGCCATGATTTTTATTTGTTTTATTTTATAATTTTTGTTTCGTTATTTTCCAGATTTATTTTCAAAGAAAGTTTGTTTTTACAAAGATAATCATTTTTCTATTCCAACACTTCCAACTTGGCAAATTTCAGTAATAATGATTTTACGCCCTTTTCTCCGAAGTCGATATCAGCTTTTTCATTGCCATTTACCATGCTGGTTTCCAGTACTTTTCCAATGCCAAAAATGCTGTGTTTTACAAATGCTCCGGTGGGAATAGAGCCATTCTCGGTAGGAACTTTGTCGCCGGCAAAATTGCTTATTTTTACCATTCGCTTTGGTGATACCGGTAAGATGTTTTCCTTGAAAACGGGTTTGGAAAAAGAGCTTTTGAAACGATTTCGTTCCGTTTCCATGTCATCATCCCAATCACCGATGCGGGCTTGCTTTGGTTTTACTTCCACCGGCATTTCCAAAAACTGTTCATCAATATCTTTGATAAACCGACTTGGATTTGAGAAGTTTGTTTTGCCGTTTTTGAAACGCGATTTAGCATAACTTATAAAACAAAGCTCTTCAGCACGGGTTAGTGCCACATAAAACAAACGTCGTTCCTCTTCCAGTTCACGTTCGCTTTGCGTGCAGAAAGGAGATGGGAAAAGTTCTTCTTCCATTCCCACTATGAAAACAGCTTTAAATTCCAACCCTTTTGCTGCGTGAACTGTCATCAAGGTAACTTTGTCTTTATCCGATTCTTTGTCGGTATCCTGGTCTGTAAGCAGCGAAACTTCCGATAAAAAGTCAGGTAAAAATGCGGTTGGTTCACCATTGGCTTGTTTTGTTTCGCAAAACTCGTGAATGGCTTTAAGTAATTCCTGCACGTTTTCCTGACGACTCATGCTCTCCGGCGAATGGTCGGTGTAAGTGTCAGCAATAACTCCCGAAACTTTGACAATGCTATTGGCTAAATCGTAAGCATTTTGCGTTGTTATTTGTTCTGCAAAAACATCAATCATGCTGCGGAATTGTGCCAGTTTATTGGCTGTTCCAGCATTTACAGGCAGGTTGTATTTGAGCATATCGCTCAATACTTCCCAGGCACTGACGGCATGGAGTTGAGAGCATTCTATCAGTTTATTTACCGTTGTATCACCAATTCCCCGTGCCGGATAATTGATAATGCGTTTCAATGCTTCTTCGTCATTCGGGTTGCAAACCAGCCGGCAATAGGCAATCACATCCTTAATTTCCTTTCGTTGGTAAAATGATAAACCACCGTAAATCCTGTAAGGAATGCTTTGCTTGCGTAAGGCTTCCTCCATAACGCGCGATTGTGAGTTGGTACGATACAGAATGGCAATGTCCTGATAGCGGTATTGGCTCGAAAAATGCAAATCGGAGATGTTATTTGCCACAATGAAGCCTTCCTCGAAGTCGGTAAAAACACTAAGCACCTTGATGGGTTTCCCGGTTTCTTTTTCCGAGAAAACCGTTTTGCGAATTTGTTGTGCATTTTTGTCAATCAGACTATTGGCTGCATTGACAATGGTTTGTGTGGAACGATAGTTTTGCTCCAGCTTAAAGACCTGTGCATGCTGGTAGGTACTTTTGAACTTCAGAATGTTATCGATATTAGCTCCGCGAAATGAATAAATGCTTTGTGCATCGTCGCCAACCACACATATTTTTTCATGTTGTTCAGCCAGTTTTTTTACAATCAGGTATTGCGCAAAATTTGTATCCTGATACTCATCTACCAAAATATATCCGAACAATCGCTGGTATTTTTGTAATGTATCGGGGTTATTTCGGAAAAGTACGTTTGTTTGCAATAACAAATCGTCAAAATCCATGGCGTCGGCTTGCTTACAGCGGTTGCAATAAATTTTGTAAATATCTTTCATCAATGGAATACGCGAGGTAAGGTCGGCTTTTATCAGATCGGTATTGGCCGAATAGGCTTCAGGCGTAATCAGGTTGTTTTTTGCATACGAAATACGCGACTGTACAAAGCCGTGTTTATATATTTTATCGTCCAGCTTCAGTTCTTTTACAATGCTTTTGACCAGACTTTTCGAATCGGCCGAATCGTAAATGGTAAAGTTCTTGGAATAGCCAATCAGTTCCGCCTCAGAACGAAGGATGCGTGAAAAAACAGAGTGAAATGTCCCCATCCACAGGTAACGAGCCGTTTTTTCGCCCACCATGGCAGCAATTCGCTCTTTCATTTCGCGGGCGGCTTTGTTGGTAAAAGTCAGTGCCAGAATGGATGATGGTGACATACCTGTTTTCAACAGATAAGCTATTTTGTAAGTCAACACACGTGTTTTACCTGAGCCGGCACCTGCTATTACCAAAGATGCTCCATCGGTATATTCTACTGCTCGCCGTTGACTATCATTGAGTTCGTTTAAGAAAGATAATTCCATATTTATTTCTATACAGCCCCTTCATTCCCAAAGGGAGAATTTTCCCCGGCTTTGGAGACTTAGTGAGAGGCTTCTTTGCATCTGCAAAGTTAGCAAATTGATTGGTTAGAAACGAAAATAGTTTTCAACAACCTGAAGTTTGGCAAAAAGCAGTACCTTTGCACCCTGAAAAATTGAACTGTTTAAAATCTAAACTGTTTAATTGATATTGACATTTGTTTGCCACAATGTAAGTTTGCATTCCGCTAACATATTAATAGAACAAAAAAACATGCAAAAATTTAGTAAGTGGGTATTGAAAACAACCGGTTGGAAAACAGTTGTAACCGTTGAAGAACCTCCTAAAAGTGTTGTTTGTGTAGCACCACATACCAGCAATTGGGATTTCATCATGGGTGAATTGTATTATTGGTCGCTGGGTAGGAACGCCTCTTTTTTGATGAAAAAATCCTGGTTCTTCTTTCCTTTAGGCAATCTTCTTCGAAACATGGGAGGTGTACCTGTCAATCGTTCAAAACGGACTTCGGTAACCGAACAAATGGCTGAGGAGTTTGGGAAGCGGGACACTTTTCATCTGGCCGTTACGCCCGAAGGAACGCGCAGTCTGGTGAAAAAGTGGAAAATGGGTTTTTATCATATTGCCGTTAATGCAGGTGTGCCTATCGAATTGGCCTATTTTGATTATGCTAAAAAGGAATTAGGCATCACTTCTGTGTTTTATCCAACAGGAGATGAAAAAGCTGATTTGGTGAAAATACAAGCGTATTATAAAAATGTAAGCGCAAAGAATCCAAAGAATTTTTATATCCCGGGAAAATAGCTAATAGTTAATAGTTGACAGTTCATAATTGACAGTGAAAATATAAAATAATATCACGAAGCAAATATCGCCGCACTTGTCCCGCTCAGCGGGAAGGCAAATAACAATTCTATATGCGCATTTCCCTTATACAAGACACAATCATTTGGGCTGATAAAGCTTCTAACTTGCAAAAAGTTGGCGAGCAGGTGGCTACATTAGCGGGACAAACCGATTTGGTGGTGCTGCCCGAAATGTTTACAACCGGATTTTGCACCGATGAGTTGCATTTGGCGGAAAACATGGATGGTGAAACGGTGAAAACGCTTTGCGCATGGGCAATGAAATACCAACTGGCTATCGCCGGAAGTTTTATAGCCACTGAAAACGAAAAGAATTATAACCGTGCTTTTTTTGTTTTTCCCTCGGGCGAAATACAGACAGCCGATAAACGTCATCTGTTCTCCATGGGTGGCGAGCACAAGCATTTCTCGGCAGGCGATAAGCGCCTGATTGTACATTACTGCGGA
>Ga0224521_1000193_pt1 | contig 19472 bp, 22 predicted proteins | sample CFST0metaG_FD_182731 | JGI IMG/M metagenome (GOLD analysis project Ga0224521, IMG submission 182731) | Peat soil microbial communities from Stordalen Mire, Sweden - C.F.S.T0 | ecosystem: Environmental > Terrestrial > Soil > Wetlands > Peat | place: Sweden: Norrbotten County, Stordalen Mire... | reverse complement strand
CCGCAGCCTTGCTCGAGACCTGCAAGGCCCCGATCGCGAAGCCGCTGCCGGGCACAAAGAAGCTCGCGGCGGCCAGCCCCGCGCCAATGCCGACCTCCGTGGCTACCTTCGCCATTTACACTCTCCAAAATTTCTGCACGTCGTCCATCCGGACGCGAACGAGGCCGGCCTTGGCTGGCGTCAGCGCGCAGCCGGAACAATCGACGAGGCCGAAGCGGCCGCCAGTAAGCAGCACGGGATTGCCACGCTGAACGAATGCAACCTCGAGCGAAGATTCTGCGCCAAGTTGCCGCGCAAAGTAATCCCCGATCGCGTTGCAGGTGGCGTGGCCACACAGCCGCCGTATGGCCGCAAAGCCTTCCCGACGGTTGCCGTAGGCCGGGAAAGGAAAGCGCACGCCGTACAGGGCCTCGACGGCTCCCAGGATGAACTGCCCACAGTCATACAGGCCGTAGGAGAACTCGCGGGAAGCCGTTGCGATCAGGTACTGATTCAGTCGTTTTTGCCAGTCGCACAATCTAGTCATTGGCGCTCGTCGGTGAGGTGCCCCACCACACGCTCTGCAGTTGCATCGCGTTCACAAAGTTGAATGCCGTGTCGGCCGTCGACGTGGCGAGGCCCAGCGTGGTCAGCCGCTCGGCCAGGTCGATGCGGTTGTCGTCGGCCGTGAAGCGCCGCGAGCAGTCCATGTTCATCGTGAGCAGTTTGTTTTCCACCTGAATGGTCACGGTGGAAATCCTGCCATCGTCGACAATCTCCGGAGAGTCCATAAAGCCGGACCAGGACAAAAACGGCGCATCGATGATGTTGCCGCACGGCCCATCAAACAGGCAGAGGTAGATGTTGCACGTATGGAAAGCCTCGATCTCGTCCATCGACTCGGTGAGCAGATCCGATGGAATGCCCGACAAGCCCAGCTTCACGCCCTTCGCCTCGATGGCCAGCGTCTCGCCGATGCCCTCGACACTGCCCAGCCCGCCAACGCCGATATAGCTGTTGCCATTCCACGGAAGCGTGCCCAGGCCATTCCAGATGTGCACCGTGTTGTCGGCGTACTCCAGATCAACAAGGATGGCCGGATAGATCACGTCCTGGCCCAGCGCGTCGATCATCGCCAAAGAGAGGTCGCGCATCAGATGGCCTCGATGATTTCAAGCGCCCCAATGCCCCACAGCGCGTCCGTTGTCACGCTGCCCGAGGTAACGCCTGGCTTGAGCTTGAAAAGTCCCTTACAGGCCCGCGTGGTGATCGCAAGGCCGTCTACCTGGCAATCGGAGCGAAGGTTCGGCCAGATGTTCAGCGTCGCGGCTCCGTTTACGTCCGAGCTGGCGTCGGCCGTGACCCGGTGAAGCCGGTAGTCGCCGATCTGGATGTAGTCTCCGGCGCGCAGCAAACAGCTCTGATTGGCCGCCCAACCTTTCGTGATGAGCGAATAGCCAGACTGCGCGCCGTTGACGGTCGGCGTGCCAATCGCCGTGCCCATCGGATACGTGGCCTTCGGATCGCCGAGCAAGAACGCATTCGCGCCACCACGGCAGGCCAGCAGAAACGCGGTCCAGGCGTTGTAGCTGCGCTGGCTCATTTTGTTGAACGAGACCTGGCCAGACCACCACGAAGCGCCCCAGTCATAGGTCTTGATCGCGCCAGTGAACGGGCTCTGTGTCGTGGCCACCGCTTCGTTGTTGCTCCACTCGATGCTCTGCGGGCCGCTCACGTCCCGCGCCGCATAATGCGGGCACCGGATGAGCGTCATGCCGTTGTACGTGGTCATGGATTCCCCAAAATAAAAGGGCGTCCCGAAGGACGCCCTGCAAACTGCACAACCATTTTTCGTTGGCGAAAAGCTAGACCACCGTCGCTCCCGACAGCAGCGCAGTCAGGCTCGGATGATTCTTCAATGCGAGGTAGGCCTGGCACTGAAGAATGTCATTCACTTCGGTCGGCTGCGTGCCCGAAGGATCGGTGCCGAGCATGGTCGCAAAGTTGGCACTGTACAACGTGCTCGACGAGCTGCTGGACGTGCTGGCCGTCTCATCCGCGAAACCGTAGCCGTCGCGCGTCAACGGCTGACTGCCGCCATCGGCAGCCGCCTTGCTCGCGTAGACCTCGAACGAGACGACGGCCTGTGCCGCCTTGTGCTGTACCTCGACCTTGGTGATGCGGAGATATGCGGCATCGTGCGTCGTGCCATAGACGTCGGTGTAACTTGCAAGCTGGTAGGCCATCTATCGAGCTCCTTTGCGTTTGATCTGCTTGCGCAGTTGGTTGATTTGGCGCTGCTGTTCCTGCACGGCAGCCCAAAGATATGCGGTCATTTCGTTTTGCTTGAGCATGCGCGCATCATCTACATCTTTTGCGCTACCATCCTCGGCATAGACTTTACCCGGCTTACTGTCGACTGATGACGCCATACCGTGTGACTCAACCTCTTGCGCAATCCAACCAGTTTGTACTCCTTGATCCTGCTTTGGATCATTCCACGCAAATTGCACGGCGCGTGTTGCCAAGACTTTATCTAATGCTGATTTGGGGTCTAACGTGTGAATGTTATGTTTATCGCGTGCATCCGAAGTTGCGGTCCACGAGATTCCGGCAACCCCACCGTTAACTTGCAATGTATAACTTGGAGAGTCAGTCCCGATGCCCACATAGCCGTTTAACGCAACATACATGCGCAGTATTCCATATGTAAAAAACTTCAAACCTGCATATCCCGACAGATGTGCAACAGGGCCAGATGCAATGGCTGAATCATAATACCAGCCCAACGAATAGTGTCCTACCGTATTACCGTCATAGGTAAACACATCACTATCATTGTTATACCCAAGCGAATGCCCTATACCTATCGATGCATAATTAGCAAAGAAGGAATGACCGGCAAAAAACGATGTGCCAGCTACGTATAGCTTATAACCGGCATCTGTTTGTGTGCCTATAGCAACATTTCCGGACCCAAAGATGTTAAGCATGTTGTCGGCGCCAAACAGTCCAATGCCAACATAATTGACAGTAGAAGCACTGGCGTTGTAGTTGAAAATTAGACTGCCCGAGTTATACATACTGGCGGCCTTGCCGAAATTAATTCCTCCGGTATATCCTCCCGTAGCGGCATAGGGACTCATAACGTACAGGGCAATATCGTTGCCATTGGTATCTTCAATGATTGTCTTCGCGCCGCCGACAATATGTATCGGCGAAAGAATCGTTTGCGTAGCTGTCTGCGTGGTGCTCAGATAACCAATCGCCCGTGCCGCCGAGCCATTGAAAGCCGTTCCCGCCCCCGCGCCATCGGTAAGAGTCAACGCGAAAGGATTCGCCGCCGTGATCGTGCATGATCCAGCCAGCGCACACGAAACGCCATTGACCGTGCTTACGCTACTCGACAACGTGGACACAGGCACCGTGCCAGTAAGCGTGCCCGTAAAAGAGAGGTTGCCATTGATGGTCGTATTGCTCAGAGTTGACGTGCCAGAGACACTGAAGTCTCCATTTACCGCCAAAGACCCGCTCGTCGACGAGGCCGTAAACAGCGCCGGTAGCACCAATGCGCCCGGATCAAATGTATCCAGCGTCCAGGTTGTTCCCGTGATCGTTGTCGTGCCAAAGTCGCGAATCACGCTCGACGTGTTGAGCGCCGACGTGAGCGTGATGTGGTAGCGCACATTCGTCGGCACCGTGGTCAACGAGTCGAACACGGCAAAGCCGCTCTGCAGCGCGCCATTCGACACAAGGCCGCACTTCTTCACGGGCACCACCTGCGCGGAACTGTCCCGGTAGCCGATTGCGATACCGCTCGCATCCACCGGCTGAAAGCAGAGCCGCGCGGCCGCGATCTTTCTCCCATTCAAGTCGGTGATGTTGCTTGCCGAGATGGTCGTCGTGCTGGCCACGGCACAGGCCGCGGCCGACAAAAGAAGCAGAACAGAAAACAGGTATTTCATCTAGTTCCCCTGTGTGAATTGCGCGAAGATTGCGGGCCACGTGGTCGAGGCGCTGTCGGGCGACAAAGAAAACGATGACCCGAAGGCCTGAATCGTGTCGCCGGTGGACGTGTCTACGAGAAACGCACTGTACCTGGCCGAAGGATTGTCCGGGCTGTCCGTGGTCGAGTCCAGGCTGATCGCAGGAATCGTCAGCGTGTTGCCACTCACCGTGCAGGCCGATTGGATGTAGAAATCACCCTGGCCGGCGGGGCTATCCATGGTCTTGAGCCAGATGTTTCCCGCTAAGCTGGTAAAGGTCGCGCCGATCTTGATGCGCAGCGCAACCGTCGAGCCGCCCTGCCAGTCCGACAGGGCGACGCTGCTGATAGAAATTGCCATGGTTTACCTCGGAGTTCTGCGAGCGGAATCCCGCATGTTTCGGTCGGAGTCAGTCACCGCCTGCGCGTGCGCCATCGCCATGCCGCGATAGACGGCCTGATGGACCATGGCCGCGTCGGTGCCGCGTGCATCGATTTTGTAGACGGGCGAGCCGCCCATACTAGCCAGTTGGTGGTTCGGCACGATACTGCCGCTTGTGCCCGGAATCATCAGCTCTGGACCGCGCTCGCCGACGATGTACGGCGTGTCAGCGGTCACACTACCGCCCGCCGCACGGAAGCCACCGAAGATGCTGCCCGAGCCGAACAGATGCCCGCCCATCAGCTTGGAAGCCGTATCACTGTCGTTGAGCCAGCCCATCAGAGACCCGATGCCCGACTTCATTGCAGAGCCACCCGCCGTGGCGGCCACAGAGGAAGACTTCCCCCCAGCGGACTTGCCGACAGAACCAACCACACTGCTCAGAACGTCGGCCCCTGTCGAATCTCCGGCAACGCCAGCCAGGCCAGGGCCAGGAAGCTGGCTGCTGACAAAATTCGTGCTCGACACAGCGTCATGATTCATGGCCGCTTGCAGTGCATCAAAGTTGGTGATGATGCTCTCCGTATACAAACGAGCATCGGTGGCCGAGCCATCTCTCTTTTTGCCCTTTCCGAGGAACAGGCCTTCCATCTTTTCGAGAGACTGCGACGCCAGTGAATGCGCGGAGCCCTCGAACACGCTAGCAAAATCTCGGCGAGAGCCATGGCCGATTATGGCGTTTGCGGTTGCCGAATTCATGCCGCCTACAAACTGCTGCAGATCCTGCGCCAGTCCCCTGTAGGTCTCCTGGCTCTTGCGCCGCATCTCGTCAAACACAAGATCAATTTGTCCATGCAAGGTTGCATAGGATTCGCTCAGCCTGTCGGCGTCGGCCTGCAGCTTGTGTCCGCTGTCCAGGTCGTTGAGCTTGGTCCGGACATTGAGTTTTTTCGCTTCATTCTCGGGGTCGATGACCGTACCGCCCAAGAAACCGTCGAGTTGCTGAAGCTGTTCCAACTGCGCCGACAGAGCCTTGCGCTGAGCCGCATACTCGGCGTCATGTTGCTCCGCGAGCTTTACAGCGTAGGCATACTGGGTGATGCTGCCGGCAGCCAGGTCATACCCAAGAGTTGCCGCGTCCAGTGCCGCTTTATTCTTGGCCGCTGTCGCAGCGGCCTCTTCCTGCGCTCGCGCAAGTTGGTCCATCCCTCGCGTAATCGGCTTCCAGCCCGCCGCAGGCTCGGGACCGATCTCAGCCAACTGCTTGCGCATGGCAGAGATTTTTCCCGTAATTTGCATGTTGAACTGCTGCGTGGAATCCGCAACGTGAGAAAGAATCTTCTCTGTCGCCTCTTTGCCCCACTTGTGAGACGCCAAGACATTTTCCCAGTAAATTTGAGTCAGACCAGCACCCAAGGAAAACTCGGCCTGCATCTCCTTGATGTGGTTTTCAAGGCCGCTAAGCTCTTCCTCTTGTGCCTTGCGCGCGGCCGTCTGAGCCGCTTTGTCCGCATCGGAACGCGCCTTGCCATCCTTCGCGTCATGTAAGGACAAACTGCCAGAGGTACTGGCAATCTCCGCATGGGCGGTCTGCATAACGTTGCTGATGGTTTGCCAGGCCGAGGACGCCCACGTCATGTCCTGGCTTTTCTCGCCCTGGTGCACTCGCAACCACTCATACAACTGGCTGGTTGCGGGCGCTAAAGCCTTGGAAAGCGCGTTTTCCCTGAGTTGCTGCTGCTCAACAACATTCTTTCTGTTTCCAGAAGCTGCGGCGCGCTGCATCACGTCGTCATATTCGCCATTGATCTCGGACACTCGCGACAAGGCGCTCGTTACGCCCTGCCTTACACCCGACAGATCGCTATTCGAGGAAGAACCAAGCAGGCGATCGATCCAGCCCTTTTTCTCCTGCCCTTGCAGCTTGAGCATCTTGTCGATGTCAGTGTCGAGTTTCTTCGATAGCTGCTCGGCCGCGTCAGCCGCGTCCAGTAAGGCATTTTTCAGGCCATTTTGCGGCTGCTTCTTGGTCAACTCGGCGATCGACGACTCAATCGTCCGGTTGGCCTTCTCAAGCTCCATCCGCACAGATCCCGTGCTGGTCGCCAGCTCGCCCCACGCCTCCTGCGCTTTCTTTGCAGCCTCCTCCTGCTTTTTGAAATGCTCTTCAATCTTCTCGAAGTTTTCAAACGCCGCCTTAGCAAAAAGCAACACGGCCGCGACCGGAAACATCGCATTCATCGCTGCAGTAACAAGCGGCACCTTAGCCAAGACGCCTTGCAACGCTCGAGGAATCTCCGCACCAATGCTCTCGCTCAGCATGTGAATGGCATGCTTAGCCTCGGTGGTCTCCGAGCGCATCGAGCGCGAAAAATCCCTCGCCGATTTCGTCGCTTCGCCAAGGGCCTGCTTGAACTGCGTCGTTTCGAGCTGCAGGCGCGCATAAAGCCCCGCAATCTCCTGCCTGGACGCCATAAACGACCTACTTCCTCACCGACAGGGGCATGAGTATCATGTTGACCCTCTCGGCAATTTCTTGATCTGTGGGCTCGGGCGCTTTCGGCTCTTCGTATCCGGGAATAAACATGCCCGGAGTGAGCGGCTGCTTCGGATGGCACATCGAGAAGTTGGCCGTAGTGGCCGAAACAATGCCGGCCAGAAGGAACTCATGATCCTGCCTGCGCTGATACCTCTTTGTCAGATAAGAAAGCTGACGAGGAGTCGAATGCCAGAACTCCTCGTCAGACAATCCGAGGTTGAATCGAGCAAAAGACCAAAGCTCATGCCAGCGCTGACTGTTTGTCAGCCCTGGCTCTGTGCGTTTGGGTCTTCCGCCTCGGCCTCTTCATCGGCCATAGCCTTCGCCCACGCCTCGATCACCTTTTCCCAGATGGGAATGATCGTTTTGCGCGTCACCACCCCAGCCACATCGCTATACGCAATGCCAGGGTGCTCGCGCAGCGTGGCAGCATAAAGCATTCCCCGCACGATACTGATGCGAGGGGTTTTCACATCTTTGCGACTCATGCCAGTAAGCAAAGAAATCCCTGCTTCGTCCTCGGCTTGGGCAATCGCGTCAAAATCGAAGCGCAGCCTGTAAGTCTGCGCTCCGACGACCAAATCGACAGTCGGCTTCAAAGGATCCATCAGTTAGGCTCCCAACGTAAGAGTGATGATGCCCGTAATCTGCAGCGTAGTCTTGAATGTGGTCGCCTTATCCACGCTGATGATAGGCAAAAGCGGAGACTTGACGTACGCCGAGAAGCTATACACGTTGCCTGTAGTGCTCTGTCCGGGACCAACAGGAAGAGTCACTTTGAAATCGTAGGCGTCTTGCGTTGCAAACGCCGTGTTCAGTGCCGCCTGGCCGGCATCGGTGGGCAAATAGATGCCCTCGAGTTCCAGTGTTCCCGAGCTGATCGTGGTAGGCATAAGCTCATCGACCACAGCCTTGCCTGACTTCGGGCTTGAGAGGTTGGTGATCTTGTCGTACGTCGCTTCCGCACCCGAGAAATTCGGGGTTTTGACTTGCAAAATTTCCGTGAACGTTTCCGTGGTGGAACCGTCCGTAACACCGCCAATAGACAAGACGGTGCCCGCGCCGCTGTAACCTTTGGTCGCCATACTGAACCTCGTTTAGTTTTGGAAAGTGAAAATGACATGCAGATGCGAGGAATAAATCTCAGCATCCGCGTTCCAGTCGTCCTGTTGGTTTACGATCTCGGCCTCGAAGACACGTGTACCGTCTGGCAGGTCACCCTTGAAGCCAGAGAACAGGCCGTACACCGCTTCAATGAGCGCCGCCGCATCGACGTATCGAATCGCCGAGCACTCGAACACGATCCGGCTCTGGCTGACGCCCACATCCTCATTCAGGCTGTACGTGGGCGTCCGCGAAACGACTTGATAGGTGACGCAGGGATAATCTGAAAGGTCTACTGGAGCCACGATAGGGCGGATGCTTTTCGCTATCGTGGCAACCACAGGTGAGGCCGCCAAGGCTTGATACACGCCCTCAATCAGCATTGCGAATGCCCTCTTCAATGGCTTCAATCATGGCGTCCAGCACTTCCTGCTTCGATTCATCCATCCCGCCCTCGATGAAATAGCGACCAGGAATCGCCTTGATCTGTCGCCGATTACGTTTGCGACCATGCGAAGTGAGCTTCCAGCCGTTGTTTTGCCAGCGGATTACATATCCAGCTAACTCCGTTCCGCCGATCTTGCAGTTCGCGCCTCCCTCGGAAACCTTCACGACTGCGTGAATGTCCTCGCGCATGATCTCTTCGGGAAGAGAGTTGCTTTTCGGCGTTGGCGTTTGCCGGTCCTTCTTCGCGGAAGCCGCGGCATTCGCCTTGATCGCCGCAGTTGCAATCGCTCCGCCTTTGCTAAGGGCGTTTGCCAGGATTTTGGTCTGGGTCTTTATCGAGAGCCCGGAAAGAGCCACGTCAAGAGCCTTTGTGTCGACGGAAAATGCAAGCTCATCGGCCATCAGTTGCTGTCCTCATCGACAATCTTGGTTGCAATGCGCACCTTGCGATTCCTGTGCATCACGTTGTCGACGGCCTGAATTTCATAGAGATCTCCGGCAAAGGAAATACGCTGGCCGGGCTCGACAATCACGTCTATGCCTGGCCAGCGGATCGTGAACATCTCCGATGAATCAGAAGTGCGCACGTTGTCACTAAACGACGCCTTGTACGCTGCTGATCCTGCACCTTCCACCTTGGCTCTAGTCGTGAGAACGTTTGACCAGGCCGCGACGGGCTGCCCCGCGCTGTCCGCTGTCGACGTTTCGCTCTGAATCGTAATGGAGTGGCGCAATTCGCCAGCCGCTATGTAAAGAGGGTCAAATCCCATCGCTACACCACCGATTCAAGATCTGGACACTCAAACGCGTACAGATCCAGCAACTCAGCGACACCAAACGGAATCGACTTCGGTGCCGAAGGGTTCGCGGCCTCCGGGCAGTTATACCAATGCGAGGCGAGCATCAAGATAGACAGCGCAATCGACTGCGGCAAAGTGCTGACGTAGTAGTTTGCACTACAACTGGAGCCTGCTTGAGACGACGAAAAGACGAATTCGCCATTGTCAAAGGTGTAACTGACATCATTTCCAGAGGCGTCCGTTACGCCGACGATGCCGACGGGGGTTTGCCGAGGCGCATAGGTGAACGGGGCGCTGGAGGGCACAGTAAATGCCTCCGGCGCCGTGATTGGCTTCGCATAAGACCCGGAGATGAAATCCACCTTGACCGATCCCGGCTGATATAGCGTAGCGGTTGGCCAGAAAAAACCTGCCGTTGGCACAATTCGCGCTGGTTCGCTCGATCGATCAACGTAATAGCCTGTCGCCGGCACAATCTGCGCCGCGCCACCCTGATCCGCATAGCCAATCGACTGCACAGACAGGCATCGCGGCCGAGGAAGTGCAATCGTCATACCGCCATAGACACCATTGAAGAACATCCAGTCATTGCGCATAGCAGGATTCACTGTCGGACTGAACGTCGCTACCGGAAAGTGATCGAGCGTCATGCGCCACGACTGCGGAAAGAAGGCCCGGCGCGTGTATTTTTCGGCATACTCTCTCGCTGCAATACCGTAGAGAGTCAGGATGGCATCGTCATTCGTAAAGGAAGCATCAACGCGACATTGCTGCTTAATCTGCGCAAGAGATACAGGCTCAGCAATGGGCAGCCCCGTGAGATGAAACGACAAAATCATGTAGGCGACACCTCTCAGAGAAAGAAATCGGGGCGACAAAAGCCGCCCCGCATGACCCTACTTGCAGGTGCAGGCAACAACCGGAGGAGTGGTCGTGCTGGCCTGCGTACTGATACCGCCGACACGGCAGAAGCCGACAAAACCGACCTCATAGCTGGCCGCATAGCGCTCATTCAGACGAATGATCTGCAGGCCGGGGTTCTGCTGACGGAAGCGATACGCCGACTTGAAGTCGCCAAAAAGAAGCGGCACATTGCCGGTAGCCAGGCTGGGCATCTGGGTGACCAACTTCACGGGCTTGCCAAGGATAGTTCCGACGAATCCCTGCGTCGCGTCGCCCAGGCCGGGAAGAAAGAGCGGGCGGCTGTTGGCGTCGGTGAGGCCAAGGACGCTTGCGAGCACAGCGTTATTCATTGCCCAGATTGCATTGGTCTGATAGGCCGGATCGAGCGCGGCAATGGCCGAGGTGAAATCGCTGTAGCCAATCTTTGCCGTCGCCGAGCTGGTAAAGCCCTCGGTGTAGGCCGCCGCCAGCGAAGCTACCGTGCCCGAATCACCGTTATAGATCAAGCTCGAAGAGCCGCGAAAATAGCGCTTGCCAAACTTGTCACGCAGCCAGGCCTCAATATCGAAGCCAGCATCAGACAGAAGCCCCATATCAACCTTGACAACGCCCGTTGTGAAGGTGTCCACCTGCAAGAGCTTGCTCGTGGTCGTCGGATCGGTCTCGTCGGCATCCTTGCCAACGGTGACCGAGGTCAACCCATTGGAAGTATCGTCGTCGAGCATAACCTTGATCGGATCGCCATTGTCTGTTTTCTGCACGTCCACGATGTTGTAGAGCTCACCGTAGCTCTTTTGCGCGGAGATAATTGCCGAATCAAACTGCTGTGGAATCATCACGGCGCCGGTTGCACCCACGGTCAAGTCGCGACTCTCGACCTGGCCGGTCCGCATGAAGCTGCGGAAGCTGGCCGTGATCTGGCGCTTGCGCTCTTCAATATTTTCGGCGGCAGCAGCAGATTCGCCAGGCACAGGACGGGCGGGGCGGTTCTGGATCGAGCGCTGCTCCGCCTCGTGACGCTCAACAGCCTCCAGGCGGGTAATGTCGGCGTCAATGGTGGCCACGTCGGCCAGCATGGTGTCAAACTTACTGCGCTGCTCGGACGTGATCGTCTCAGCGCTCATGATGACCGATGCGTCGGTCATCAGCTTGTTTTTGCGTTCGCGAAGCTCTTTGAGCGTCATGCGAATACCTCGATTGGAATTTGGCGCAGAGACAATCGCCGCTGCATGTGGCGACCTCACGGCAACAAGGCGCACGAGTGCGGTCGAGCGCAGCCAGCAAGTGGCACGTCCGCCTTGTGTATTGCAAAAATCGATGTGGGCTACTTGGCCTTAGCCAACGCCAGCATCATTTCCATGCGCTGGCGCTGCTCGGCACTGATCGGCCTGCTGCGCTGTTGCTGGCAACACGACTCGCAGTTCTCGTCATCGCAGTCCGGATCAGAGCAGAGGTCACAATTTCCATCCTGGCACTGCGCGCACTGGCAAAGACAAGCGGAATCGTCATCCGTGTAACGATGCTCGAGGCGCGAGCGATACTCAACAGGGCACGAGTCTGGCAATGACCGTACACCGGCCGTTGTCGAGGCGAAAGCCGGATATGTGACAGGGGAAACGTCAAAGAGTTCAGAGATCTCGAGAATGCGCCGCGTGATTGACCCGTCTTCGTTGTCTGTCCACTGATCGCGCGACACGATGTACGAATAGGACGACTGCGAAACATCGCCGCGCTGCATGGAGACCATCAGATCGCGTGCCAACTGCGTGTCGGGAGGATCGATGCTGTACGCCAGACCGCGAGCGTCGATTGTCAGCTTTAGCGTGTTCGCAACCGTTCGACCGAGGATCAGATTGGGATCGTGGTTGAACAGAGCGCGCACGTCGGGGCGCGATGTCATCACCTTATCGAACGCGTGTGGATCTACCATTTCGATCCACCCCATATCTTCACTGGCACTATCGAAAAGCGCAGCGTATCCAGCAATCTGCGGCTTATCGCTTTCCTGCGAAACCCGGAATTCATGCGAAACGAAACGACGCTCAGGCTTATGCTGCGGCATTGAGATTCCTTTCAGCGAGCGCCGCGCCGGCCTCGCGATAGACGGTGTAGGTGATGGAACTGAGAGCTTTGCGCAGTTCGACGCTGGCGATCTCGTCGCGCGCTTCGATCTGCCATTCGATAGCGCGTCGCGCTACGCCACGCACGTACTCGCACCGGCCCTTGTCTGTGGCACACCACTCTTCCGGCAGCCTCAACTGCCGCCTCGCTTCAAACTCCGCAAGAGTCGCAATCGAGTCGGCCATCGGTGCCAAAATTGGTGTCAGGCTGTCGGAATCGCGCTTGCTGCGCGTTGCGACGCGCCCAACGGCATCCTTGGCAATCGAAAGGAGTGCTGGGCCGTAGCCCAGCATCATGCTGCGCATTTGCGGATCGACGGACGGCTCCGGCGGAGCATTGACCGGCTGATCCTGTATCGATTCAGTCGTCAGCATTCGGCTAGCAGCCTGCATGTTCACCGGGGCAATAGTGATCTCACCCTCCGGCGTGCCGAGCGGGTTATATCCGATCTGCTCGCGGCATTCATCCGCCGTGAGAATTCCCCACTGGCGGCCAACCGCGAAGCCATCCATCGTGCTTTTCCAGTCGCCGCGCAAGCGCTGGCTCACATCAAACTCTACAAAGCGGCTAGGATCACCCCCCAGCAGCTTGATGGCGATTTCTTGCTCGATTCGGACCAGGTACGGGCGCAGAGTGTCAATGACGAACGACAGAGACTGCTGCTCGGCATTGTTGTTGCTCATGCGCCCGAGCTCGCCGACCATCCCAGGCAGCACGCGAAAGAGCGCCGCAATATCGGATCGGCTGAACTGCATCGACTCAAGCCATTGGCTATCCTTGGCATTGATGCCGATCTGCTGGTATTTCCACTCTCCAGAAAGAACCGCCGTGCGACCGCTATTCTGGCCACCGGAAGAACTCTCCCAAAACTTTCGCATTTTCTGTTCGGCGCCGTCGTCACCACGTCCGACACGCGTCAGAATGCCCGGCGGCGTCGAGTTATTACCAACGAAGCGCGCCGATTGCTTTATCGCGGCCTGCGCCCAGCCGATCGTCTGGCGGGCCTGCTGGATGGGACTCAATCCTTCGAGGCCATCCCACGAGAACAGCCGGAAGTGAAGGCAATCTTTGCCCGCAATGATGCGCTCACCGCCAGTGGCAAAGTCCACCGTGCGATAAGCCAATGAACCGTCGGGAAGCCGAACCGGCTTTGTGCGCAGGCAGTGCAGCGGATAAAGCTGCAGAGGAGCTCCTGCCTTATTGCGCAGAATCTCCAGAAAGCTATTTCCGCAAAGAGCCATACACCCGGCGACGTTCTCCCATAGGACCGATGCCGACATCTCATCGTTTGGCATCAGCGCCAGCATCTTCCAGATCGGGTCTTCAATTACTTCCGAGCGGCCTTTGCCCACACGCTTGTACGTGCGCAGCGTCAAACTGCCGATTGATTCCGCGATCACCCGCACGCAGGCATACACCGTAACGTGCTGCAGCGCCGAAAACTCGCTGACGATCTCATTGGATGCCGTCGCGTTGCCGCCAAAGAGCCATCCCAGCGTAGACAGAAAGCCCGACGCAAGCGGAACTGACGGATTTTCCATCGGGTTCGCGCGAAACTCCCGCAAACGTGCAAAAAATCCCATAATTTCCCCTACAGGTAGTACGGTTCAAAGCCGGAATCGGAATCGTCGGTAGTGCCAAGCGCGACAAAAATGGCCATAATCAAAGCCACGATACCGTCGATTTTTTCGCGCGACTTGGCCTTGTCTGGCTTGATATTGCCCGCTGGATCTTTGGCCGCGATCACATTCGAGGCCATCCAGCGCAGGACAGGATTGCCATCGTGAGCCACTTCGCCCGAAAGCACCATTTCCATCAGCCGCTTAGTGGGCGCATTCATGCTGGCAAAGCCCTGCCCCATCTCGACCATCTCAAAACCATCGGTATCGCCAAGATTGGTGACAATTTCCGTACTATTCCAGCGATCGAACGCTATGCGGTCGAAGCGGAACTCTTCGCGCAGATCATTGATGGTTTTGCGAATGTACCGGTAATCGATCACCGGCCCCTCGGTGAGATGAAACAGCCCCTGGCGCTCCCACACGTCATACGGAACGCGATCGCGTTTCACGCGCCGCTCGAGGTTCTCTCTTGGAAGGAAGAACTGCGGAAAAGCGCGGTAGTACGGATCATCCTCCGTAGGCTCAAAGAGCAAAAGAAAGCATGAAATATCGGTGGTGGTCGACAAATCGAGCGATCCCACAGCGCGTCGGCCGCGCAGACTTTCCCGATCGACCACGCGCTTACAGGCGTCCCACTTGTCCATCGGCATCCACACCGAATACGACGTGGTCCAGACGCACAGACGGAAGCGCAGAAAATTCGCCAACGAACTGGGATCAGCCTTCGCCACCTGCGCTTGTTCGCGCAGCTCAGCAAGCGACACGGCACCACCCAAACAAGGATTGGCTTTTATCCAGTTGCTCTCGTCTTCCCAGTTGAAGTCGCTGCGGCCCTCGTCGTCGATGCCACAGACCCAGGCAAACCATCGGTCATCAGGGACAATGCCCTTCAGAACTTTTTCGCTGTACTCGCGCTTGCGAAAACAGACGCTGTTTTGGTTCTGACCGCTGTTGGTGATCGTAAACATAAGCGGCTGCTTACGCTTGCCCATGGCACTGTAAAACACATCCCAGACACCGGACGTTGTATGCACGTGCAGCTCATCAATGCACACAAACGTGGGGCGCAGCCCCATAAGGTTCTGGTCTTCGCTGGCACACGGCTCAAACTTGCTCGCAGTACCCGGAATGCAGAGGTTTTCACGGCTGACATCGATGTGCTTACTAAGCCATTCGCTCTTCCGCACCATCAAGCTGGCCGTATCAAAAACCAGCTTGGCCGTCTTGCGATCTGTGGCGGCCGCGTAGACCTGCGCGCCGGGCTCGCCAAAAGCATACAACTCATACAGGCAGAGCCCGGAAGCCACGAGCGACTTCAGGTTTCCGCGCCCGACCTCGGTGTAGGCGAACTTGAACCGACGAACCCACTTTCCCTTTTCGTTTTTGCGCTTCCACCCGTACAGTATCCAGAGCAGCGCCTGCCACCAAGGTGGAAGTTCAATCGGTACGCCATCCCAGTCGCCATCCGTGCCAACCAGAAAGAGCGGGAAGAACTCGATGACGGCACGCGCGGCTTCCTTGTCAAACTTCAGCCCACGCGATTTGCCTGTTTTCAGGTCGTTGTAGTGGCGCTCGATCTGTAGATGAACGAGCTTTGAAACCGGAATGCGGCCAGCAAGAACATCCTTCATGTACCGCTCTGCCGTTATCCGCACCGCCATCTCTACCCAGCCCTTTTCGCCATGTACTCCGCTCTGGGATCACTCGCCACGTCATCTGCGCCCATGCCGATCTCAGGTGCACGCTCTTCAAACATCGTTGTCAGCTTGACGAGCGCCGACAGAGCGCCAGGCGCAAACTTATGTTGATGAACATACGCCTCGCGCTGCTGAAACAAGAGCAGGCAGACGGTTTCAAGTGCGAACGAGTCGGCCTCAAAGATTCGACCTTCCCATTTCGCTCGGCATTCATCCCAAATCTGGTGAAGTTTTTCCGCTCGCTGGTATCCGATACCAGGAGCCTTGACGAGAAAGTACGCAGGTGGATCGCCGAGGGGGATGCGAGGAATTTTGAGCGCCTCGATCCGGCCCGCCAGTCGACTGGGGTCATTTCGATGCGCCCCCTTCAGGAGCTGCAGCTCTATCGGTTTTGGCTTCCTGGGCATTTTTGACCTCTTTGAATGCAAGACACGTCAAATCGCCCCCGCGAACAGGCAGCAGGGCGCAAATAACGCCACATCTGGAGACGATCCAGACTTTGGCGATCAAACATTTGTTCAGGCTGATTTTTTTATTATGCGGATATGTGCGTAAGGGTCCACATACGGTCTACAGAGGCCGACCCTGAATCTTTTGACCCCCATACCCCTGTGCGCCCGCTACTGGCCGCGCGCGGTACGCGCATCGTGATGCCCACTGCACAGCGGCATCAGGTTCGTCTCCTCGAACCGCAGGTCAGGCCGCTCTCGCAGCTTGGCGATATGATGCACGTCGGTTGCCGAAACAGCCCGGTGGTCTTCCTTAAGGCAATCCACACAGAGAGGATGCCTTCGCAGGTATGCATCACGGAACTCTCTCCAATGCCGATCATACCCGCGTTTACACGCCGAATCGCGCCCATACTCGCACTGTTTTGAGCTCGACTTTTTGCGGTCAAGGCACGCAGCGCAATAGCCACCATCGACGATGCGCCCACAATGGCCAAGGCAAAAACGCTTTGCACGCCTCGGCACGCTTAGTCCCCGCTCGACAGCGGAATACCGCGCTGACCTTCGATGTGCGAGATGCGACGCTCGTGATCTGTCAGCGTTACACCATGCTTGTCAAGTATCACGCCCTGCTCGTCGAGCCTTACATCGTGGCTGGCAACGCGCTGGTTGAGTTTGCCCGCATGATACGCAACCGTGAGCAGGTTCAGCAGCGCGCCTGCGCCGACCGTAAGCTGGATCTGCAACGTTCCATCCATCAAACGTTCTCCCTAAAAAAAGAAAAGGGCCGACACGCTCACGCGCATCAGCCCAACTTGTTATGCAACCAATCGATGCTGGCCGAAGTATTCCACCTTCGCCTCGAGCCGCTCGACATAATCTTCCGGCGGCAACGGCCAGTTGGTTCGCTTATCGCGAGCCGTCAGTCGTTGCTCTTCGTTCAGGCCCGCCGTTTGCGACGGCCGACGAATCGCGTACGACACCATTTCAGAGGCCGCAATAGAGCGCGGCGACTCACTAGTTACGCACGCATTCCACTCTTCGCGTCGACCAATTTCATAGCCGACATGTTCGTTGTTTGCGCCGTTGACGCGCGACCATTCGCCCAAGCGACACATGCGCTCTCCTTCAGCAAAGGACACATTCCTTACGCGAAGCCAATCGTTAACTGCGTCGTATGGGGCGTAGAGTTTAAACAAGTTTCCACTAGCGCGCTGCTTTGGACGTTTGCCCATGACAGTTACGCCAAACGAGAAGAGCCACCAAAAGAAAAACCGGCTTGCGCCGGCAGGGATGATTCTCTTGATGGGGCAGTACAGACACACGTCAACCTACGAGGTACTACGAGGGCTCTAGCGCGGCCCCACACCCTCTTGCGGGATGACGAGGTGTTTCCACCGAGAGTGAATCTACCCGATCTTTTTCCAGAATGCAAATCGAGCACAAAAAACAGGCGCAGCCAACTGGCCACGCCCGTCATTTTTCAATCAGAAATCAAGAAATATTGATTTCGCGATTAACCGCTCCAGTCCTGCACAATCGCACCAATCTTTAGCTATAAAGTTCAGCGATATTCCCCGCATTCATCGAGCTCCGTCTCTGCCACGCCTCGGGAGGAAATTGCCTCGATTTATCGATCAATTCGCCAACTTTCAACGCTTTTCCTCTTCTTCCGGCTAGATTCCCCAAACAGGCACCGACAACTACGCCACATGCTTCGCAATAAACTCTGAATAAGCTGGTGGAATAGCCTGACTGAGCGTTTTCATGCTCATCCAATCAATACCCATCGCCTCGCGCGCCTGATTTACCGTGAACGTTTCCCGAACTACATTTCTGACGGTATTGGTCTGTGGCGTGCTCCCGGTGACCGTAATCGACCGAGGACGCACATTGTCTACCGGCGTATGCCCACAAACTGTCAGAACTTTTGGTGCTGTGAAATGCCCCCCTTTTCCGCAAACAGACAATGCGGGCACGTATCCATGCTGACAACGCGGCCGGAGTGGAATCGAAAATGAAGTCTCAAAGACGCGATGCCGTCGAAGCTCTGCACGTCCACCCTTAGTGCGCAATCCGAACATCGTCCCACAGAGCATGATGAGAAATCCAGACTCGCCCAGAGGTGCATCTTCGACATTTTCTATGCAGTACGGAGCTCCCGACTTCACAAGCCTTGACCGCGTAGACGGAATCAGGTTCGGTCTATCTTTCTTGTGCAAATGGCGCAGGCGCGAGAACGCCTGGCACGGAGGACTTGCCCAAATAAAATCAAACCCCTCCAACGGAAATGTAATTGCATCAGCCTGAATAAACCGAAACGGGTAACGAGGCTGCGGATTTATATCCACTCCGGTTACGTCATAGCCTGCACGATGTAACCCCATCGAAGCACCACCGCCGCCGCAAAACAAATCAAGAGCTTTCTTCATTACGCTTCTTGCCTCCGTCTTCCGTACCGCGTTACAGGCGTCCGCGCCTCATGTGCCGCATCGGCCAGCGCCTGGCTGTACGCCGCCAACTGACCAGCCATATCCAGCGGCTCATGCTTATCCAGCACGCCGCGCCGCAACGTCCAAATCTGCACAAAGCCCTGCGTCAAAATGCCCTCGCTTGCTGCCGCGCAATTTCCTTGTAATCCCACGGCCAGGTGTTCTCGTCGAGCCACAGACCGAGCGAGATAAACTTCGCTGGACCGTACTGGTACCGCATGCGCGAGGCGAGTTTCGCGTGCTTGCGCACAGCCCCAACCATGCATTGCGCCAACACTCCCAGCGACTCACCCTGTTCAGCGCGCACTCGCAGTGCAGCCTCCACCACCGGCCCCATACCGCCGCGTCGCCGCTCGATGAATCCGAGCTTGCGCATCACCCAAGCACGCGCAGCCGCCACCTCGGCAAACTCGAGCTCCGGCTCTTCCGGTTTTCGCTCTCGCTTTGCGGCCGCCGCGGCCTTTGCATTTTCCTCGCGGTAATAGCTCTCAAAATCCGCGCGCGTCTGCGGATTGCACTTCCGAAGATGCTCTAGCTGGTCCGGCGTGAACTCGCTCGCTACCACGGCATCATCGACTTGTCCCAATCCACAACGCCCGGCCGCATCGCGAACCGCTCGCCCACCTTCCGCCTCATCGGCGCCAATCGCTTGCGGCGTTTGGTTGCAGGTTTCACGCTTGGCGGAAACACCGACCTGCCTGAAGCCCAAACTTCCACTACTTCCATCAGGCGTTGGTCGAAAATGCCGACCGTCAACGGAAACATCCGCGACAACCGCGGCATGTTCAGCCGCGCTTCCCGCGTCTGCGACTTGCGCCAGATCAGCGGCGCTGGTTGCCGACGGCGTACCGCCACCACCTCGCGGCTCAGTGGCCACACCAGCACCATTGCCCTCAACAGCAGCATTGGTCTTTTCTGCCGCTGACAGTAAGCCCACCTGTCTACCCACGGG
>Ga0224521_1000189_pt1 | contig 19613 bp, 9 predicted proteins | sample CFST0metaG_FD_182731 | JGI IMG/M metagenome (GOLD analysis project Ga0224521, IMG submission 182731) | Peat soil microbial communities from Stordalen Mire, Sweden - C.F.S.T0 | ecosystem: Environmental > Terrestrial > Soil > Wetlands > Peat | place: Sweden: Norrbotten County, Stordalen Mire... | reverse complement strand
TGAGTTTTAGGTATGCCAACATATTCGTCCATATTAAAGGTGACTACATGTTTGAACGAAACCTTACCTGTTTTGTAAAGTTCAATGAGCTTGGCATACGTGCCAAGCGGAGTTGACCCGGTTGGTAGACCCAACACGAAAGGATGTTTGGTTGTTGGAGCAAAATCCTTTATTCTGGTGGCAATGTAGTTAGCCGCCCAGGTTGAAATACCTGACATGTCAGGTTGTATGATTAATCGCATTTTTATTTGATTTTAATGTGTTATATTTATCGAGAAATTTAAAACCGTTTACATTAAAATTACACAAAATCTCTACCTGGAATGTATGTATACAGTAGAACCATGTATTTGATAATTTGTGTTCTTACCCAGTTGACACAATACAGATAAAACCTGCTCTACAGATTCATTGGGATTAAATTTTCCGTAGTAAGATCCTCCACTGTATTTTTCTGCATCATAATTAATGTGGATATTGTATTTTCTTTCCAAAGTTGAAATAATTTCGTCAAAGGAAGCCCCCTGAAAGATCAAATATCCCTTATTCCAGGATGTGAGTTTTACTGCATCAACATGAGCTATGGAAATATTGTGTTTTTTATTCGAATATGTCAATTGCTCATTTGGGTTTAAGATATAGCTTTTAGATGTGTTTGAAGTCATATTAACCTTAACGCTACCTTCCAAAAGAGTTGCTGTAGTATATGACATGTTAGGATATGCCTGAACGTTAAATTTAGTTCCCAACACCTGTACATCGAACTGTTTGGTCCGCACAATAAATGGTTTTTTAGGATTCTTTGTTACGTTAAAGTTTGCTTCGCCGCTTAAATAGACAGTACGGTTGTCAGGGGAAAACTTAATGGGATATATCAAGCTGGAGCCAGCATTCATCCATACGGTAGATCCATCGGAGAGTCGCATTTTTTGACACTCTCCATAAGGAACTGAAAACTCTACAAATTGCAATGGAGCTGGTCTGGTTACATAATACGTAACGACTGAAGACATTGCCACCAGTAACAATATTGCTGAATACTTCATGATTTGCCGGAACAGCGAGTGATGAGTTCGTCCAACCGAATGTTGCCCGTCAGATATGCGTTCCTGCAATCGCGCTAAATCTTCCAAGGTAGAATTGGTCACTGAAGAAGAACTTTTTTCCCATAACTCTTGCATAGCTTCATCTTTCTCGGTTTGGTTATCTTCTAATCGAAACCAATGCCGAAACAAAAGTTGTGTATTCTTTGAATAGTCTTTCTCAAAAAAAATGTGGATGAGATTTGTAATAAATCCTTCGTTCATAAAAATAGTATCCTTTTATACCTAAGTAAGCAAAGCTATGCACAACACACATAGAAACACAATTAATTCATAAAAATAATGTAGGCTATAGCTTAACCATCTTGCGGACATCAGCCAGGGCGGCTGTGAGATGATTTTCCACTGTTCGTTTGTTTATATGAAGCCGTTCGGCAATGTCGCTATTATTCACTCCCTCAATTCTACTCATGGTATATATTAGCTTTCTTTGAGATGGCATTTGACACACGGCTATCTCTATCAGGTCTTCTAATTCCCTGGCAAAAAGAGCCTCTTCAATATTCTCTGTATCTGTCTGACGCGAAAGCTGTTCCGCCTCAAATTTGTTATTCACCAAAGAATGATCATAGAAATTGCATACTGCATTTTTACCCATTTTGAAAAGATAGGCTTTAAATGACTTAATTTCGCTAAGTTTTTCCCGGTTATTCCAGATACTAAGAAAAATATCTTGCGACATATCGCGGGCTAACTCCGAATCTTTTATAAAACCACAAAGAAAATTAACCAGTTTGGGCTGGTAATGCAGAAAAAGAAGCTCAAAGGATTTTTTGTCCCCTTTGCTTAATTCTTTCATACTATTTTCTTCCCACATGACATTCATCTCTTAGATGATTTTAATTTATCGGACAAAATAAACAATTGCAAAACCAAAAAGCAAAATCAATACAGGATTGATTAAGAATTGCTTGAGCTGCTAATCAATAGTTTAATATTATTCAAAAGTCATTGTTTCTCCATTTGTTGAACTTCCACTTCATCTGCAAAAAGAAATCCCTCCTTTGCCTGACTTTGCAGCTTCGAAATGAATATAGCTCGCTTTGATATTACCGATTCACGTAAAATCCTCAAAACTAACTTCGCGCTCAGTTGGTAATACTTGCGGCAAAACGGTAGTTAATAATTTATAGTCTGTTCCATCCTGAATACTGAAATTGTTACGGAGAAAGGTCCCATAAATTAATTTGCTGGCATTAACGAGTAATGGTACCTAATTCGCTTACTGCATAATAATCTACATTATTTACTGACTCTACCGGCTCTATTCGAATATATCTGGATTGAACCGGCTGCTCAAAAAGTACATCCTGGCGAATAGGATTGTTCTTGATATTGTTGAATATGAAATTGTTTTTGAGTTTTATCCATGATTGACCATCCGTGCTCGCAGAGCAATTGCAGCGAAATAAATTGGCGGCATTCACATCATTTACCGGCACATAGAAAAATCCTTTCAAGGTCAATATCTTTCCAAAATCTATTACCAAAGCATCTTGTTTATTGAGAATAACTGAGGTTGAGGCATCTCCATCAATTGCTCTCGCCACATCAGTTGCCTGAGGAGCAACAACTTTCCATTGAGATGGGGCAATATCATAATCAAAAGTTATAACTTCACTCTTAGTAACTCCATTATGTATCGCAGCAATTGCTTTTACTGTACCACCATGAGGCAAAGCAAAAGTTTGCTTATATATAGTTGAAGCTGTGGAAGGTTGTGATCCGTCCAACGTATAATAAATGGTAGCATCCGTTGCTTCGGTTCGTATAGACACATCACCTTGTTTACTGCGCTCTATTGTAGGTGACGATAGTAACTCGGGAGCAAAATAAAGTCCGAGGTTATTTAGAACAGGAGAAGCTAAAGACTTTAAAATGTTAATCCTCAGTTTCGCAGTGGTTACACTTGCAAATCGCAGAATACGTTTATAACCAATGGTGGTAGCTTGCGACAGTATACACCAACGATTTGTTGAATTATCCCAATACTCCACATTGAAAGATTCAACACGTTGTCCTAACGGAATATATTCCTGAATCAACAAACGATTAAAGGTCTGTGACTTCTTCAGGGTAACAACCAACGAAGCGGTGTGAATGCTATCATCTGTTGCCCAATAAGTATCGTACTTATTGTCTAAAATATTTACTGGCGAAAACCGACTCGATTTGCCCCTTGTATTACTTGCAGTTACGGTACCTTCACTGACAATGTTTGTTTTAAAAGCATCATCTAAAAATTTACGAAACTCTATCAGGCGAATTGAATCGCCGGAATGAATACGTCCGCTTCGGTCGGCAGGAACATTAAGTAGCAAATTACTGTTTCGTCCTACGGTGTTGTAGTAAATTTCAGAGAGTTGTTCAATCGACTTTATTTTATCGTTGGTTGATGGACTATAGAACCAACCTGAACGAATGGAAACATCGGTTTCGGCAGGTACCCAATCGGTTCCGGCAATATTTCCGAGGCTAAGCGTATCAAGAGAAGGTGCTTTACTACCCGGTTCAAATCCTTTGGTGTTGAGTCGCGACCAATTGGTTTCTCCGGCAATTCCTTGTTCGTTTCCCATCCAGCGACATCCGGGACCGATATCGCTAAAAATAACAGCTTGAGGTTGATTTTTATATACAACATTGTGAAATAAAGGCCAATCATATACCTGTCGCTTTGTACCATCACCATTTGCCCCATCGAACCATTGTTCAAAGACATCGCCATAGCCAGACAAAACCTCGTTGAGGGTATTGGCAAACAGCTGATTATAATCAGGAGTCCCATAAGCCGGATTATTTCTATCCCAAGGCGAAAGATAAACTCCAAACTTTAATCCTGCCTCTTTACAAGCCTCCGAAAGCTCTTTAAGTACATCACCTTTGCCATTCTTCCAACTACTTTCGCGCACGGTGTGCGTGCTGAATTTGCTGGGCCATAAACAAAAGCCATCGTGATGTTTAGCAGTGATAATGATACCTTTCATACCTGCAGCTTTGGCTGTAGCTACCCATTGCCTGCAATCTAAAGCGGTAGGATTAAACACCTTCGGATCTTCTTTCCCGTTTCCCCATTCTACATCTGTAAAAGTATTAGGGCCAAAGTGTACAAACATATGGTACTCCATATGTTGCCATTCTAACTGACTTTTAGAAGGTGTGGCACCATAAGGGCGAAGTGGCACGATGCTACTTTTGCAACTACTCAGCAATATTATAATTGCAACCCATAATAGGCTATTTTTCATCTTAAATATCTTGTTCCTCATTTGTATATCAAAATAATATTTGCCTTACTATTATAAAAAACGTAATTTTCTTTGTCAGTTAATTTTGAGGTTGTTCAACACGGGAGTTTTCTCAGTTTTAACTTCCGTTTGAAGAGTATCGTTTATTTGCTCGAAAATATAAATTTTATTTTCCCCTTTTTTTAGCCAGACTCCGGGAATAAAAAGAGTTTGTTGTGGACCAACTTTCCAATAACGTCCGATATTATTTCCATTTACAAAGACGATACCTTTTCCCCATTTACTCATATCGATAAATGTATCACCAACTTCATTAAGCGGAAAAGTCCCTTCGTATACAATTGGTTTACCTTTTAAAGATTGAATCTGAGCAGCCCCATTTTCGTACACATCAGTCTTTGCATATTGATTGAGGTCAGGACATTTATCCATTGGCAGCTTATACATTAACCAATCTCCGTTAATCTCCATATCATTAATCTTAACAGGGCTGATAATACCTTTGGTGTTATGCACAATCTCAGCACCATAGTTGATACGTCCCATGTTTTCCACCAGAATCTCTAATGTCGCATTAAAAGGAATATCGATATCAAGGGTGTAATGTTTGGCATTTCGGTTTAGCTCGCCCACTTTCTCTCCATTTACATACACTATTGCGTAGTCACGTAGACCTGTTACTTCTAATTTTCCGCTGATGGGTTGATTAAAGTGTCGCGTGTAGAGCACATAGCCATATCCCTGATTCAGTTGTTCAAATGTTAACGGGACATCACTGTTTACAGGTGTCATTTTCTCAGCATAACTTAAGACATCGGCTACTTGGGTTAACTTCACCCTTGGAATTTCAATAACAGAAATTGGTGCCGGAACCGGAGGTAGTTTAAAGTGTACATATTTGCGAATAACATTGCGGATGGAATCGTATTTAGGAGTGACCCATCCTGCCTCACTTATAGGTGCATCGTAGTCATAACTGGTTAAATCAGGCTGTATATCATGAGTTTTATCATAATTCGCTCCACTTGTAAAACCAAAGTTTGTTCCTCCATGAGCCATGTATAAATTAAACGAAATGCCATTTTGAAGATACTCTTCTGTTTTGCGGGCAATGCTCGTTGCACTGGTATTAGGAAAAGGTTCTGCCCAATGCGACAACCATCCCGGATAAAATTCGGCAACCATGTATGGTCCCTTTCCTCCATGATATTTATCCACAGCCTTTTTTAAGTTTGCGATATTGCCCTCTCCATTAGCTGTTGGAAGAATTCCGTCGATAGTTCCTCCTTCAAATAACCATGAACCATCGGAACTAAACAAGGGCACATTAAATCCTGCTGACAAAAGCTGATCCTTAATTTTTGCATTGTAAGCTCTATGTTGTTCAATTGGAATGTCTTTTCGTTGAGATACATACGATCCAAACTCATTCTCAACTTGCACCATAATAATAGGTCCACCTTTTGTTATCAGTTGCTTACCAACCTCTTGATAAAGCCGGTTGATGTATGCTTGGGTATATTTCAGGAATACCGGATTATCCCGTCTCAATTCAATACCTTTACAGTTTTGTAACCACCAGGGATATCCCCCAAACTCCCACTCGGCACAGGCATAAGGACCGGGGCGAAGAATTACAAAAAGCCCCTCTTCTCCCGCTGCTTTTATAAATTCAGACAAGTTTTTATCTCCTTCAAAATTCCACACACCGGGTTCAGGTTCATGAGCATTCCAAAATACATAAGTAGCTACGGTATTCAATCCCATTGCCTTTAGCATTTTCAGACGATGATGCCAGTACTGATGTGGAATACGAGCATAGTGCATCTCACCCGAAAGAATCTGCATAGGTTTTTGATCCAATATAAAATTTCCATCTTTTATCTCGAAAAAATGTTTGCTTTGAGCATTTACAGCAAATCCCATCAAGCATAGCAGTGCTAGGAAAAGGATGAATTTTCGGTTCAGTACTTGTAACATATTTATTTTGTTTTTTTTCTGTTCGAATAACTATTTATATTGAGAGAACATGTAACGTGTGTTCCACACTTAATCTACAACTTTAGATCTTTCTGTATTATTTCCAGATTAAGGAATCACTAATGTTGTGTTTAATCTTATATCGTCTGATGAGGCTCCAACCATTACTTTAAAAGTTCCGGGTTCTACAACAGTTTTCAAGTCGGGATTAACCACCGACAAGTCGCTTGGAGTTAAAATAAATTCCACTGTTTTTTGCGCTCCTTTTTTCAGGAAGAGACGTTCAAAATGTTTCAGTTGCTTGTTGGGTTGAACGGTAGAAGCTACCTCATCTCGCAAATAAAGCTGAGCTACTTCATCACCATCATAGTTACCAATGTTTTTTACCGAAAAAGAAATGAGAAATGTATTATTTTCATTTTTATCCACCCTCAAATCAGCATATTGAAACTGTGAAAAACTCAGTCCATAACCAAAACTAAAAAGTGGTGTCGATGGCATTTCTACATAATTATGTCCTACGGGATTTGCCTTATTGTAATAAACAGGTAATTGTCCAACAGAGCGAGGTATCGAAATAGGCAATCGTCCTGCCGGATTATAATCGCCAAATAATACATCGGCTATAGCATTACCTCCTTCTTGTCCAGGATACCATGCCGTTAAGAGTGCTTCTGCATGTTCGGCAGCCCAATTCATATTGAGTGGACGACCTTGAATATAAACAACAATAAGCGGTTTTCCTGTAGCTTGAAGTGCTTTGAGCAGATCCATCTGTTTTCCAAGCAAATCCAATGAAGCCCGATCAAATCCTTCGCCACATTCCATATCGCTTACATTATCTTTGGAAGTTACTGCAGCTCCGGTTGCAATGTAGCTCGTTTTAAAATCACGGGCGCTCGACCCGCCAACAACCACTACCACCGCATCAGAAGCTTTGGCAACAGAAAGCGCTTTGTCAATCTCGACATGAGTAGTGTCTCTTATATCACATCCTTTTACATATTCAACAGATGCCGAAGGCAGTTTTGTGCGAATACCATCCAGTACCGTTTTCACGTTACTGTCTTCTTGCGGAGCAGTATAATCACCTAGCATGTTATACCGGTTATTCGCATTTGGACCAATTACTGCTATTCTATGAATTTGCTTGCTTAATGGTAAAATACCGTTATTTTTCAATAGAACAACAGATTCTTGCGCTGCTTTCCGGGCTACAGCAATATTCGAAGCGTTTCTTACTTCGGTCTTGGCTTCTTTGGGATTTACATACGGATTTTCAAACAAACCCATTTCAAATTTCAGGCGTAAAACGCGATAAACGGCAGAATCAATAATTGCTTCCTGTATTTTTCCATTTTTTACTGCTTCAATTAATTTGAAGTAAGCATCTCCTCCCAAATCCACATTAGTACCGGCTGATATAGCTTGAATAGCTGCATCTTCAACTGTTGCTGCAACAAAGTGACTATTCTTGATCCCTTCAATACTATACAAATCGGAAACAGAGAAACCCTGAAATTTCCAATTATGTTGAAGAACCTCTGTTAACAAGTATTTATTAGAAGTGCATGGAATGCCATCAACTGAATTATAGGAAGTCATAACAGACAAAGCACCTGCATCTACAGCTGCTTTAAATGGAGGCAGAAAAGTCTGAGTCAAATCATGGATACCCACTGAAGAAGCATTACCGTTTAGTCCGCCTTCGGCAACACCATACGCCAGAAAATGTTTCAAGGTGGAAATAACGCTGAATTTTTGAGCTATATTACCGCCTCCTTCACCTGTAATAATTGCGGCCCCCAACTGACCACTTAACACAGGATCTTCACCGTAGGTTTCTTCAACCCTCGACCAACGTGAATCGCGAGATAAATCAAGTACCGGTCCATATGCAATATGAGCACCTTGCAAGCGAATTTCTTTCGAGATAACTGTGCCAACTTCTGTCAGAAGTGGTTTCGACCATGTTGAGGCCAGTCCAATACCCGTTGGAAAAACGGTAGTACCTATGGCCATATGACCATGTGGACTTTCCTCGGCTAAAAAGAGAGGAATACCCAAGCGGGTATTTTCAATTACATAATGCTGAAGGGCATTACCCACTTTGGCTGCAAGCTCAGGGTTTAAGCCATTTTCCAATGTTTTTTTAGTCCAGGGGTCAGCACGATATACCGCCCATAGCATACCAGCATTTTTCTCTTTAATTAACTGTTCGAATTTTTTCGACTGAATAACTTTGGCACCCTGCTTATCATACATTTCCCAACCAAGAGGACATAGGAGTTGTCCTACTTTCTCTTCAAGAGTCATGCGACTTAGCAAATCTGTTGCTCGTTCTTTATGACTTAATTTAGAGTCTTTGTATTTTGGGGCTGTTTGTGCCTGTAGTGAAATTAAGACGAATGCAATAAGAATATATTTTTTCAACATGGAATCACTTGTTTTTTTAATTAAATTATGGTTTTATTGCTCGAAAGCATAATGCTATCATCAGCATAAATGAGCACCATTCTTGTGTGTTTTGTAAAAAATGGACAGATTAAACAACCACCCACCCCATTAATCTATTCATTATTTCAAAAAAAAATCAGAAATTTGATCCTCCGGCATCCCACCACACACGTGTCCCACCGGTATCCGGTCCACCAAGCAGCGCAACACCACCAGCAACACCCGCTGGATTTGAAGTATACTCTTCATCAGGATAAGGTGTCCTGCGTACAAACTGCGAAGTACTAATACTTCCTCCACTATAATTTACAACTACCGGCAACAGTTTCGGATATCCCGTTCTGCGAAATTCAGACCAAGCCTCCTGACCATCAGGAAAGACAGCAATCCATTTCTGAGTTATTATGCGCTCCAACTTTTGTTCATTAGATGCATCATCATCCCACTTAATGGTAATACTACTTGAGGGTGTAAAACTATTTAAAGAATTCTTAGGGTCAACGTAAGGAGCAAAAGTGCTTGTTTTATCATTCACATAGCTATTGTAACTGTTCGAAAGTCCATATTGAGTTAATGAAAGACCTATGCCCTGATTGTAATAATACTGAGCAGTTCCACCCATGTTCCATCCACGCAATGCACCTTCTGAACGCAGAAAAGCAACTTCAGCAGCGGTCATTATCTGCACTGATTTTGCGGTTTCATACATACTTCCCAAGCTTGAAAAATCAACATACGTGCTCTTTGACGAAATATCAATACCTTGCCGAATGCCGGTATAGGTCCCGGGAATCAAAATATCTGTTGCAGGTGCAAAATATACAGGTAATCGAGGATCGTTGTATCCTCCCATTATAGATCCTACTGTGGCACACATGCGGGCATCGCTCCAACCCTGGCTAAAGATCCAAAGAGGATGAATAGTGCCATTCAACGCAATATTTAAATTGTCGATATTGTTTTCAATCACACCATACGACTGACTAATTGCCTTTTCAGCTTCGTATTTTGCTCTGACTGGATCCACCTTTGAAATTCTGATAGCTAAACGAAGTCGTAATGAGTTGGCTATTTTTACCCATTGACTCACATTCCCGGCATAAGCCAAATCAAATTTTTTGAAAGCAAGATTTCCTTGTTTGGCATAAGTGGTAAGTACGCTCACAGCGGAGTCTAATTCTGAGAAAAAACTGTAATAAACTTTCTGTTGAGTATCATAATTAATCGTAGAATTAGTCGAGCCATATTGACTGTAAATAATCGGACCATAATTGTCTGTAACCCGTTGCATTGCAAATATTTTCAGGACATTTGCCCATGCATAAAAATTTGGAAATTGTTTATCCACCTCATTTCGTTTGAAATATAGAATTACAGGCATTATTTTGGCATAATCATTATTCCAGCGACTGCCATACCACACAAATTTATAAGTTACATTATTCCGATTCGACATAAAGGGGGTAGGGGTAACCATATATTGCGCAAAGGCATCTCCTGTCAGATTTTGTTCTACCTGTAAGTCACCATAGATGGTGTAAATATTTTGTTGTAGCTGAGCAAAATACCCTCCAATATTCATATAATCCTGCGTCAGATCTTCTTGTGTTACCCCGTATGGATTGGTATTTGTGCTTTCAAAGCCATTGGTACAACCTGTTATACCGACAAAAAAAGCAAGGATCAACAATAAACTATATAATTTATTCACAGCAGTATAAAATTATAAATTAACTTTTATATTAAAAGTAAAACTTCGGGTAAGTGGTAATTCAAAGTTTTCAACTGATTGAGTGCCATTACCTGTACTGATAGTCGTATTAGGATCACCAGGAGCTTTTTTGTAGAAAAAAAACAAATTTGATGCTACTAACGACAGATTTATATCTGTCATTGTTCTGATCCATTTATGAAGATTGAGAGTCCACCCCAAAACAGCCTGACGTAAACGGACATTCGTTGCATCGTAGATGTATTGTTCCATAATTCCTCCACGTCCTGATGTACCGGTATAATAGGATTGCGCATTAACCATACCAGCCCAGGGTGTTCCATTATCCAGTACCCCTGACACATTCACACCACCTGCATCTCGTGCATCAGCCGTTGCTTTAGTTACACCATTCGCATCGAGGTATGCTTCTGTCATTGAGACAAACTTTCCACCAAATTTACCATCAATAACAAAACTTAGATTAAAGTTCTTATAAGTGAGATTCGTGTTCCAACCTAACATCCAATCAGGATGAGCATTTCCTATTTTCTTTTCTTCTTTGGCCTTAACAGGAATGTGCGAATCATCAAGTACTATATTGCCCGCTGCGTCTCGCTGATATGCGCTCACGTAAATATCACCCATAGAGCCTCCGTTCTTTACCAACATATCATATCCCTCGCCACCGCCAGGAATTTGATAATAACCTGTGAACTGATCGCTTAGCAACAATATTTTATTATGTGTTGTACAAAAATTAAGTGATGTTTTATATTCAAAAGTTCTGGATTTAATAATAGTAGCATTCGCTGTAAGCTCTAACCCACGAGTACGAATATGCCCTGCATTCACGTAAAAATTAGTATAACCGGATCCTGATGGAGCACTTAACTGTAAGTATTGATTTTTGCTGTCAATCTGATAATATGATGCATCAAAGTCGAGTCGATTATCAAGAAACTTCATTTCCAGACCCATTTCCAGATTATCTTCCATCTCTGGTTGAAGTTTGGTAAATGGCACTACTGTATTCAGCAACACACCATTTACAGAAACGCTATTCGTTGGATTAGTTCTAAAAGAAGGAATTTCATTACTTACACGAGCAAAGGAGGTTCGTACTTTGGCAAAATTGATTGCACTTGGAAGATCTAAAATCTGACTCATTATTAGTGATAATCCTGCTGAAGGATAATAATAATGAGAATTATTCGTGAAAGCCAATGAGGAAGCCCAATCACTACGACCCGACAAATCGAGGTATATCCTATTTTTGTATCCCACTGAAGCATTTCCAAATATTGATTCTTTTATTAACCGCGAAGCCATCTGCTGTGCATTGACAAATGCACTTAAAGAAGCTATATTTTGAATCGTAAAATTATTTACCACCGACAGCCCATATACATTGCTGTCGATAGAAAGACCATCTCCAATTACTCTCTTTTGGTAACTAGCTCCCGCAATCATATGAATATTAAATAATCTTCCAATATTTTTGTCGTACGTCAACATTAAATCGCCATAAGACTGCCAACTATTGAGATTAGAATAAATGTAACGTCCATTATCGCTTACCAATACAGAGCTCGAAGTGGCCTTAGCATCCAAGGTGTACAATTGATTCGTATAATCGTACGTTCCACGAGCTGAGAGTAAGAATCCCTTGTTAATTTTATAATTCAACAATACATTCGCAATCATGCGTTTGGTTTTAGTGTCATTCTCATCATTGTTCAAAATCCAATAAGGGTTCATTTGTCCTTCACTATTGGTGAGGATAGGCCAGTTTTGAGCCATTATATTGCGATTTTGATCCATAACCTGATAATTATTTTTATAATAATCAAAATCTAATCCCCGAGGAAAATTATACAGTCCCAATAAAGGATTCCAATAATACCCACTGAGAATCGTATTGTGGATAGACTCCATTGTCAACATAATATTTGACGATACAGTTAGTTTGTCATCCAGAAATTTAGTGGATTGGCGGAAGCTTATATTATTTTTACTATACTTGTTTGTCGGCATTACGCTTGTGGAGCTTACATTGCCATAAGAAAAATAAGCTGTAGTTTTATCGCTACCCCCGCTCATTGTAATCGAATTCTGGAGAGTATGTCCAGTCTTAAAAAAGCCTTTGACATTATCGTTGTAATTTCCTTTTGTGCCCCAACTGGTTTCTGATCCTGCAGATGTTTGTCCGTAAGTATATTGAAGAGCGGGCAGTTCAGATACATTTGTGGTACCATAACTTGAACGATATGTAATTTTAGTAGCTCCTTTGCTTCCTTTTTTTGTTGAAATAAGAATTACCCCGTTTGAACCCTGACTGCCATATAGAGCCGCAGCATTAGCACCTTTAAGCACCGTCATACTTTCAATATCATCAGGATTTATATTCGACAATCCATCACCGCTATCACGTCCACTGTAAAAACCGTAAGCATCTGAAGTTTGATAATTAGCCATAGGCACCCCATCAATCACAAACAATGGCTGATTAGTAGAGGTGATATTTTTGTCACCACGTAATTGAATTTTTGTAGAACCTCCATTGCCGGTAGCACTTTGTTTCACATCAATGCCGGCGATATTTCCACTAAGGGATGTGGCAATATTCAAATCGCTGCTTTTTGAGATCTCTTCTTCTGTAATAGACTGAGATGAATATGTTAATGATTTTTTATCGCGTGTGATACCCAATGCAGTAATCACAATTTCATTCATTTGCTTATTGTTTGGTTGTAGTTTTACTCTCATTCCATTATAAGCCTGAAGTTCAATCGGAATCATTCCTATAAACGAAAAAACCAAAGTTTTAACGCTGTCAGGTAAAACGATTAAGAATTTCCCATTACTATTCGTTACTGTTCCTACACTTGTTTTTATATTGTGAATAGATACATTTGGTAGTGGTTCATTATTTTCGTCAGTCACAATGCCAGATATATTTTGATTTAAACAATTAGCTGTGTGTGCTACTGGCTTCTGAGTCGCAGACGATCTTTTGGAAATAATTATATGATCTTCTTTTTGTTCAAAATACACGTCCTGACCCTTTAAGATTCTCTTTAATACGTCATCTATCAACTCTGATTTAGCATTAATTGTTATAATCTTTTGTACGTCAACATCCTTGGTACTAAACCAGAAAGATACATCACTCTGAGCCTGTAAAGCTTCTAATGCAACTTTGACCGTCACATTTTTAAGAGACAACGTCACTTTTTGTTGTTGGGTGAAGGACGAAGTTGATAACCAAATTATCAATAAAAATAATAATTTCCTCATTTTCTGTTCAGTAAAGATTTGCCAACAAATGTAACAATAATCTTCTTGCTTGTCATCTCTAAAACTATATTATTGAACAGTTTTACGTCATTCGGGAAGATGTCAAAACCTATATCTTTGTTGGAAAAATTGAAACTAAACAGATAAAAAAAACGTAGAGAAGCAAGGTTGACAAAAACAGCAAAAAGTATTTAGCTAAATAGCTCTTTCGCAATTATATGCGAAAGAGCATTCAGAATAAAAAGTTGAATCAAAAATTATTTACTATGTTTAACAGACTTCGTATATTGTCCAAGTGAAAACCTGAGTCGTGGTAACGACCTGAGTTTCGTGTCGATATCCGGAAAATAATTTATTGGAACAACAGTAAAGCATATCACTATCGTAAACGATCTTAAAAATGCACTGCATTAAAAATACAAAGTGCATTTTTAAGATGTTTAAGAAAGATAGTTAGAAGTTTGAAGCTCCGGTATCCCACCACAGACGAGTAGAAATTTTGTCAAGGCCACCAAGTTTAGTGGTTGCATCAGCAACTCCTTCTGCATTACCTGTTCTTTCTTCATTGGTAAATGGCATACGCTTGATAAAATCCGTTGCACCAATTATACCCCAGGTGTCATTACTGTCATTCTTAGAGTTGTAAGGCAATTTTGGATAACCTGTTCTACGCATATCAACCCAAGCCTCCATCGAATTAGTAAATGTATTAATCCATTTTTGAGTAATAATTTTTTCTAATTTCAATTCAGGACTATCAGCTTCATTCCATGCTACTGTAACAGTAGAACGAGAAGTAAAGTTATTTCTGGCATCTTTTGGATCAATATAATCGATAGGTGTACTTGTTGCATCAGCAAGGTAAGCATCTACACCTCCTGCGCCCCAATCGGCAAATGATAATTTCACACCTGTTTCATAATCAGTTTTAGCATCGCCTGCACCAGTCCAACCTCTTAAAGCAGCTTCAGCCATTAGGAAATATGTTTCAGCAGCAGTAAAATGTTTTCTGTATGTTACACTATTAAAGCTATCATTGATTTTAGAAAAATTAATGTGTTGGTCTTTGCTGGCCAAATATGCGCCATTACGGATACCTTTGTATGGGTAATCGGGATGATCTGAATATAAGGTATTATCAGCTGCTGGTTGGAAGAATTTCGTAATACGATTATCTTTCAAACCAACCAAAATAGATTCCATTCCAGCATCCATGCGGGTATCATCCCAATCGAAACAAATCATAGCAAGTGGCAATTTACTTCCGTATAAGCTGGTTGTAAAATTGTACTTGTTATCAGTAATCAAACCAGCAGGATCACTAAGAGCTTTCTCACCTTGAGTTTTAGCAAGGGCAGGAGCTACTTTTGATAAGCGGATAGCCAGTCTCAAACGTAATGAATTAGTTAATTTTAGCCAGCTTGATATATCGCCGCCATAACTTGCATCGAATTTTTTGAACCCTGAATATGAGCTATTTGCCTTAAAGTTAGTTTGAATAGTATCTAACTGCGCAAAAAACGTGTTATATAAAGTAGATTCACTATCATAGATACCTGTCGATCCGGCTGCGCCATATTTAGAATAGATAACTGGTCCGTAAATAGCTGTTGTTTTTGACATTACCAATACGCGTAACAATTTCGCCCAATCTCCAAACAACGGCAAATCATACTTCTTTGAATTGTCAATAACCACCTTAGATTGAGACATAATTGTGTAAGCTCTCTCACGCCAAAAAGTGTTCCATGTTGGATAATACGTCGTATTATTTATTCCACCCGCAAACGGAGTTCCGGATGCCATTTGACGAGCAAAACAGTCATTTAATAAATTGTCATCAACCTGAACTCCTGATAAATTAGAAAGTAAGGAAGAAAAAGGAGAGCCTAACAGGTTATTATCCTGAGTAAGCATTTGTTCTGAAAGCGTATACGGATTTTGATTCTCTGTAACAAAATCGCTCGTACAAGACGATACAGAAATCAATATGAATATTGCTAATAATATTTTTTTCATAAAATTGTATGTTTTAAGTGTTAGAAATTAACCTTTAAATTTACTCCATAATAAGTAGAAGCCGGCATGCTGAATACCTCATTTGATTGTGCTGAATTACTTGTGCTCATTGCATTTTCCGGATCAAAAGGTGCTTTTTTGTAGAAGAAGAATAAATCTCTGCCCACTAAAGATATAGAAGCATCTTGTAGAGGCAAGCGAAGTTTCTTAACATTGATATTGTAGCCAACGGAAAGCTGTGACAGACGCACGTTTGTTCTTGAATATACATACGGTTCCATGATACCGTTTCTATCACCTACAGTCGAATAGTAAGTAGCAGGATCAACTTTGCTTACTGCAGTAGTACCCTGAATTGCATTGACAGCAACATAGCCTAAATCTCTGGCGTCACCTGTTGTTTTGCTTACGCCATAAGAATCAAGGAACGCTTGTGTTTTAGAAATACATACACCTCCAAATTTACCGGTAATAAGCATGCTCATAAAGAAGTCTTTATATGAAACAGTGTTACTCCATCCTAAATTCCATTTTGAATTTAAGTTTCCAGCATAGGTCTGAGTACTTTCTGCAGTGGGTTTGCCATTTGCATCCAAAATAATCTGACCAGCACTGTTGCGTGCGAAGTGATAAATATAGAGGTCGTTGAAAGAACCACCGGCTTTAATAAGAGAAGTAAAACCTTCATCATTGCCACCAATTATATAATTAGGTTCTGAAGCAATTAACTCAATAATTTTATTTTGATTAGTCGAGTAATTAACTGCTGTTTTCCAACTAAAGTTTTGAGTTTTTACAGGTTCAGCATCAATAGTTAATTCAGCTCCTTTGTTAACCATTTTACCAACATTCAGGAACATTACTGAATAGGTAGATCCTACCGGGGGTGTATGTTCTACAAACTGATTTTTACTTACATCGTAATAATATGTAAATTCGACTCCGATTCTACCTTTTAAAAATTTCCATTCTGTACCTATTTCATTACTGGTTATCATTTCAGGTTTTGCATCGTAAAACGGTGCATAGGTTGGAGCAACGGTTCCACCTGTTTTGTTTCCTACAGTATACCATTTTTCAATTTTATTAAATGGCACATCGTTCGCAGTATTCGACCATGACGCACGCACTTTAGCAAAAGAAATAGCTTCCGGCATATTTATCATTTGGCTAAGAATTCCTGTAAGCCCTACTGCAGGATAGAAATAAGAATCGTTAGGAGTTAACACAAGAGTTGAAGCCCAGTCATTTCTTCCTGATAAATCTAAAAACAACATATCTTTATATCCTAACTGAACATTAGCAAAAGCACCTTGTTTGATTGATCTGTCAATTGTGCTTTGTACAATTGCTTCAGCCGGAAGATTTTGTAAAGCAAAGAAATTAGGGAAAATTAATCCGTTTCCAGCATTAGAATTTGCTGATATACCATTGGTGAAATTATTCTTCTGATAACTTGCCCCAAGCATACCGGATAAACTTAAGTTGCCAAACTTATTATTGTAGCTTAAAAGAGCATCAGTATATACTGACTGGTCGTTATAATTGGCATAGTTCCATTTACCTGTTGGTTGTACTGAAACATTGTTACTACCTGCTGCGTAACGATAATCTTGTACTTTATCAGCATAGTCTATATTACCTCTGATTTCAAATTTCAGTTGTTTAGTTATCTCGTAACTTGCTTTTAAATTGGCAATTACACGGTTTGTTTTGTCTAATTTAGAGTCTTCATTCAGAATCCAGTATGGATTGTTCTGCTTTTCTTCAGAAGAGAACCAATTCATTACATCAAGGTTTCTGTTCTTATTTAAAACACTGTAGTTGGTTTTATAAGAATTGAAGTCTCTTTCGCGAGGGAAAAGATATAAACCTGTCAATGGGTTGTCATAATAGCCTGCACCCGGGCGGTTTTTAGTTACTTCCTGTGCGAAAATTATCCCACTACTAATAGTCACTTTGTCATTCAATAACTTGGTAGATGCATTAAAGGTAAAGTTGTTTTTACTATAGGTATTGGTTGGCATTATTCCTTTTGCAGTTGTATTTGCATATGAGAAATAGAGTTGCGTTTTAGGACCTCCACTTGTAATTGAGAGTGAGTTGATAGTGCTCAAACCTGTTTGGAAAAAGTTTTTCACATAGTCTTTCTGATAGCTGTCGCTTTTTGTAGTTGACCAGCTATAATCAGAGCCACCAACAGCTCCATATGAGTACTGAAACTGTGGTAATTGAGTAGCTTTTTCAAAAATTGTACTTGAACTAAAGCTAACATTTACCTTGTCATTTTTTCCTTTTTTAGTTGTGATCAACACCACACCATTAGCTCCCTGACTACCATAAAGAATAGAAGCATTAGCTCCTTTCAAGATATTGAGGCTTTCAATATCATCCGGATTGAGCTGAGATAATCCGTCACCTGTATCTGTTCCACCATATGAACCCGGTTGGTCATGTTTGTTATTTACCATTGGGATACCATCAATAACATAAAGAGGTTCGCTAAGTCCTGAAAGAGATTTATTACCTCTTAATACTGCCTTGGTAGAACCGCCAGCACCCGAACTACTTGTTTTAATATCAATACCTGCAGCTTGTCCACTCAAGGCATCCATAAAATTCAAGCTGGAAGCTTTTCTAAGCTCGTCTCCACCAACTTGTTGCGAAGCATAAGTCAATGTTTTTTTATCGCGCTTAATACCCAAAGCAGTTACCACCACTTCTTGAATCTGTTTGGTGTCTGATTGCAATTTCACTTTCATCCCATTCTGAGCAGGCAATTCGACTGAAGTCATTCCTACATAAGAAAAAATCAAAGTGTTTGCATTGGCAGGAACTGTAATTAAAAAGGCTCCATCCATATCGGTTATAGAGCCCACATTGGTTCCCTTTACCTTTACAGTAGCACCAATAGCAGGCTGACCGTCATCAGCAGAAACTACTGTCCCTGTAATCTTTGTTTGAGCAGAAGCCCAACTGATGCCTACAAAAAGGCATAGCATAATTGTTAATTGTCTCATACTTAGTAAATTAAAGTTAATAATTAATCGTTTACACATATATTTTGTCTACTATACAAAATTCAATTCTTAATTTTTTGAAAATGTAATCACATTCTCCTTTTGATTGTAATGAAATTTTTGATTGGCAGTCATCACATTCAAAATTTCCTCAAGCGGTTGCGTATTTTTAAACCTACCATAGAAACGCAATTGGTCTATCTCTTTGTCTTGTACTTTTATCGTAATATTGAATTCGCGCTCCAGGCACCTTACTATTTGTCCGAACTCTTCATCATCAAAAACTAAGTTGCCATGTATCCACTCACATGCATTTTTAGCATTTACTTTGTTGATAGTCAACTTGCTATTTTCTTTTGTGAAAGTGGCTCGCTCGTTAGGTTTTAGCAAAAGCGAAGATGAAGATGGGTTGTTTACATCCGAAAGATGTACTGAGCCTTCCAGCAAGGTCACAACTACAGAAGCATCTTCATTGTACGATTTAACATCGAATTTAGTTCCTAATACTTTTACGGCCATCTCTTTGCCATGAACAATAAATGGCTTTTTAGGATTCTTTGTCACCTCGAAATATGCCTCCCCTTCCAATGCCACATTACGATTATCTTTATTAAATGTGTTACCGTAAGTCAAACGGCTTCCTGAATTAAGCCAAACTTGAGTTCCATCAGGCAAGTGTAAATAACTTACAACTCCTCGTGACACCTTTACAACATTGTCGGCAAATAAAGTCTTATCGGGTTGATTGTGGTGAAATATAAAAAAGAGTGAAACCAAA
>Ga0224521_1000188_pt1 | contig 19839 bp, 10 predicted proteins | sample CFST0metaG_FD_182731 | JGI IMG/M metagenome (GOLD analysis project Ga0224521, IMG submission 182731) | Peat soil microbial communities from Stordalen Mire, Sweden - C.F.S.T0 | ecosystem: Environmental > Terrestrial > Soil > Wetlands > Peat | place: Sweden: Norrbotten County, Stordalen Mire... | reverse complement strand
ACGGTAAACGGACTTAAAGTTTCTCCGAAGATAGGCGCTAAATGGAATTTTTAAATCAATAATACAAGAAAAATATGTTAGAAAAACTATTCAAACTTCATGATAACGGAACAAATGTTCGCACGGAAATCATAGCAGGGATAACTACTTTTATGACTATGGCTTACATCCTTTTTCTGAATCCTAACATTTTAGGAGTTACAGGAATGGACAAAAATGCTGTATTTTTTGCAACGGCTATTTCAGCGGGTTTCGTGACTATTGCCATGGGACTGGTAGCTAACTTCCCCATGGCTTTGGCTCCGGGAATGGGACTTAATGCTCTTTTTGCCACTGTGGCTTTGGCCGGTGTGGGCATGCCCTGGCAATCGGCACTTGGTGCTGTGTTTATTTCGGGATTAATCTTTATTCTTCTTACCGTCACTAAAATTCGTCAGATTCTGGTTATTGCAGTTCCCGATTCGCTGAAAAGAGCGATAACCGTCGGTATAGGACTGTTCATTACCATTATCGGATTCAAGTTATCGGAAATAATGGTGGTTACAGCTAAGGTTATTCCTCCAACTCTGGCAACACTTACAAAAGGTTCAGCACCCGCCACCTTGAAATTCTTCGAATGGAATATAGGAATGGGAAGTTTCAGTAATCCATCCATGGTTCTTTGTTTGATTGGATTAGGGTTGGCTGCCATTTTAATGGCTCTGCATGTGAAAGGTTCGCTGTTGATTAGTATCGTTGCCGCCACGTTGATTGGCATACCGATGGGCGTAACAGTTATTCCTGCCAACTTCACCGTTTTCAGCCTACCGGATTTTCACCATTTAGCTGTAGGAGCTCTGGACATTAAAGGAGCCCTGAATATGGGAATATGGACTGTGATCTTCACCTTTACATTTGTTGAATTATTCGATACCTTCGGCACCTTAGTGGGTACTGCCACTAAAGCCGGACTGATAGATAAAGATGGAAAGTCACCAAAAATAGGTAAAGCCATGCTGGTAGATGCCATTGGTGTTTCGTTCGGAGCCTTGATGGGAACAAGCACAGTAACTACTTATGTGGAAAGTGCCGCGGGCATTGGCGAAGGTGGGCGTACCGGATTAACGGCAGTGACTACCGGAGTACTCTTTCTGCTAGCTTTGGTTTTGTCGCCACTAGCCGGAATTATTCCGAATGCGGCTACAGCTCCTGCTCTTATTATTGTAGGGGTGCTTATGGCTTCGTCGATTGTTGAGATTGACTTCAATGACTTTACCGAAAGCTTTCCTGCATTTCTTACTTTCATCCTGATGCCTTTTACTTATAGCATTGCCAATGGTATTGCCGGTGGTATTGTGGCTTACACCCTACTTAAAGTGGTGACAGGAAAAGCAAAAAAAGTGCATTGGATGATGTATATCCTTTTTGTACTGGTAGTGATACGATACATTTTCCTGAGCGAATAATCAATTAATTCTGTTGAATAAAATTAAAGAATAGGCTGTCTGGTTTCAAGACAGCCTATTGTTGTTTACAGGTAGTAACCGCGTCAAATCAAACGCAATTTTCATTATTAATCAATAAAAAATCAGTATTGTCCGGCGAACTTTATAAATGACGTTTTCGTGAGAAATTTACGTGCAGACATGAATAAGCTCTCCTACCCTCGCAAATAATTTCCTTAATGAAACGATACGTTTTTATTTCAGTTAAGACTGATTATTATTTTTGAATTGACTTTTCAGCAAATTATCCCGCTCCGAATCCATTCTGTAAATACAGCTCTGTCCTGTTACTGTTCCACTGAAAGACATAAAAAGAGGGTTATTGTATTATCTGAAAAAATATGTAACCCTTTAATTGGATTTATTATACTGTTTTCCACAAAACTCAATCTATATTTCCCAAAAAATAATTACAGAATAAACATCTGTATATCTATAAATTAGTGTTTTAATTCAATTCAGTGTAGGGCTAAAATAGGGTTTTTAATTTTGGCTTATTTTTACATGTAGTGTTCTTATTGGGTCTGAAAATTTGTTTTCAGCAAATTGTTACTGTTACTTTGCAGCGTTAACTTTTTCAGTATATAAAGAATCACACTATCATGAAACTGAATTTTGTCATTACACTAATTGTGTCAATACTTCTCAGCTTTGAAGTCTCATCTGCAAAATCGGAGAGCCAAACAGAATTCGCAACCCAGAAAGGGAATCTCATAAATATATCCACCACACATACGACAAATTACACAGGCGAGACCTGGGAAATAGCTGTCGAAAAATTAAGGTTAAAGGTTTTGTTGTTAGGTTTTGATGATGTTCACAGGCAAGAAACGATTCTCCCAATAGGGTTGGGAGAATCGGCCTTGCGAAAAGAGTCTGCCAGCATCAAAGAAACTGCACCATCTTCTGCCGCCCACACGACCGCATCGGTTATCTACCGGGCAATAATATGTTTTCCAATATCCATACAAAAATTCAATTGGGCTAACCCGGCTTTATTATTCGGGTCTGCGTTGACTTGCGTATGATTCATACTTATAAGAATATTGATAATTAAAAATCAAAAAGCGATGCAAAAGAGAATAATCATATTTAGCTTTCTAATTTTAGCCGTCAGCAATAGTTTTGCTGAGAAAGTGAATAGCGTCGTGCCCGCCAACCTGAAAGGAGTTGGCTATCCGGCACACACCGAACTGACATGGGAAAATCATGCAGGATTTACCTATGAAGTATACCGCTCGGCCGATGGCAATAATAATTTCAGCAAAATAGCTGAGACAAACAAAGATTCTTATCTCGATTTTTTTGGAAAACCGATGCAGAAAGAACAAACTTTCATTTATCGGATTATGCCAAAAGGTCTTTCCATGGAAAGTAAGCAAGCAGCAAAATTTGAGATTCAGGTTCAGGTTCCTATATCTTCGGATGAGGCTTTGCTAGACATGACACAACGCTATGCAACCCGTTATTTCTACGATTTTGCCGACACGGAAACCGGACTGGCACGAGAACGGAGCAACGATGTGAATGGCGACATTATAACTACTGGTGGAACCGGATTTGGAATTATGGCACTGATAGCCGGAGCCGAACGAAACTATTTCAGCAGAGACGATGCATACAAAAAGATCAGTAAAATAGTCAACTTCCTAGAAAAAGCTGAACGTTTTCACGGAGCATGGGCACATTGGTACAATGCCAATAACGGAAAAGTTTTTAGTTTCAGTGAGTTTGATGATGGCGGCGACCTGGTTGAGACAGCTTTCCTGACTGAAGGATTACTCACCGCCCGCGAATATTTCCGCAACGGAAATGAAAACGAAAAAACGTTGACCAATCGCATTACCAAACTGTGGGAAACGATTGAATGGAGTTGGTATACGCAAGGGAAAAGTGCCCTTTACTGGCATTGGTCCAAAAATTACGGTTGGAAAATAAACCATCGTATAACAGGATTTGATGAAACAATGATAACCTACGTGCTTGCAGCATCATCACCTACTTTTCCGATTGAACGTTCTGTGTATGAGAAGTGTTATACTAACTCCAATTACTATTTGAATGGAAAAAAATACTACGGTATCAAACTTGATTTGGGAATGGAGTATGGAGGACCACTCTTTTTTACACATTACTCATTTTTAGGACTGAATCCGAACGGCTTGTCCGACAAATACACAAATTACTTCGAACGAAACCGTTCACACGCTCTTATTCATCTGGCATATGCGACTGATAATCCTAAAAAACACGTGGGTTACGGTGCAAACTGCTGGGGATTTACTTCATCTGACGACCCGATTGTAGGCTACAGTTCACACCAACCGGGCACGAATGACGAAAATGGAACTATATCACCCACTGCTGCACTTTCGTCGATAGTTTATACGCCCGATGCTTCCTTGAATGCTTTACGCCATTTTTATTTTGACAGAGGAAAACAATTATTCGGGAAATGTGGATTTTACGACGCTTTCAATCCGGGCATGGTCGAAGGTCAACAAGTAGTTCAGAGTTATCTGGCTATAGACGAAGGACCAATAGCCGTAATGATAGAAAACTACAGAAGCGGATTAATCTGGAAATTATTTATGAGTAATCCTGAAATTCGTACAGGGTTACAAAAATTAGGCTTTAAAACAAACTAAAACAATCGATTTACTAACCATTTAAATTTAAAAGAACCATGAGAAAAAAAACTATTTTACTCCTACTGGTTGCACTTGTAAGTGCCAGTTCGCTTTTTGCACAAAATATACGCGTGCAGGGAGTGATTGTCGATAAAAAGACAGGAGAAACATTAATCGGCTCATCCATTATTCAAAAAGGTACTACTAACGGTACAACAGCCGGCGTTAATGGTGAATTTACCCTTTCGGTACCCCAAAACTCAGTTTTGGTTGTATCATATCTGGGATATATTTCACAGGAAATTAAAACTATCAGTACTTCTACACTACGAATTCGACTAGAAGAAGAAACCAAAGCGTTGGATGAAGTTATGGTAATTGGCTACGGTACTGCAAAGAAAAGTCAGGTTGTAGGATCTGTTTCTTCCGTTAAAAGTGAAGAGCTCACCAAACAACCGATGCTTACAGCAGCTCAAGGATTGCAAGGTAAAACTTCCGGTATTCAAATTATTGGATCAGGAAATCCCGGATCTCAGCCGCAGGTTCGTATCCGTGGTACTAATACAATCACTGCAGATGCAAATCCTATTTATGTTGTTGATGGGGTAATTACACCAGACATTACCAACATTAACACCAGCGATATTGAAAGTATGGATGTGCTAAAGGATGCTGCCTCTCAAGCTATTTATGGTAGCCGGGCTGCTAACGGTGTAATTCTTATCACCACCAAAGCTGGAAAAACAGGGAAAGTCAGAGTTAGCTTCGACTCCTATTTTGGCGTTAAGTCAATGACTTCGAAAGTGAAAATGGCAGATGCACAAACCTATGCTGCATATACTAACGAAGCAAGAGCTTACGATGGTCAAGCCGCCATGTTTGATCTTAGTACACTCAAAAACAACACAAATTGGTTTGATGCCATCACCCGCAACGGCTTGGTACAAAACTACAATGTAACAATAAGCGGAGGCACAGACAATGTAACCTATTATTTCAGCGCTAACCAGTTTGGTGACCAGGGAATATTAAAAGGAAACGATTATAATCGTACATTGTTGCGCAACAGTAACACTTACAAACTAGGGAAATATATTAAGTTTGGACATACGCTTAATATGTCTTTCGCAAAAGACAATATGAAGCCCAATGAATTTCCTGATGCATACCGCCAAGGAACTACAGCTCCAGTAAAAGATGCAAACGGAAATTATGGTTATGTGAGCGGTTTAAGTGTTGCTAATCCTGTTGCAGCTCTCGATTATACTCACAATTTCACTAATGACACTCGTCTGCAAGGAAATGCTTTTGTAGAAATAAACCCTACACCTGAGTTGACAATCCGCAGTAGTTTTAACTTTAATAAAGCGGCAAGAAAGGAAACTAATTATATTCCTAAATACTATGTAAGTAGTGTTCAACAAACATCTAAATCTACTTTGAGTATTGCCGATAGAGATAGTACCTATTACATAATAGACAATAATATTAATTTCCATAAAACTTTTATTGAAAAACATGAAGTAAATGCAACTGTAGGGCACTCATCTGAAAAAGATAAAGGAACTGCATTTCTTGGAACACGTACAGGAGTTCCTGAACAAGAGAATTTGTGGTATCTTGATCAGGGAGATGTTAATTCAGCAACCAATAATGGAAGTGGTTATGTTCTACAAAGAGAATCCTGGTACGGACGTTTAATATATACATTTGACAATAAGTACAATCTAAGTGGAGTATTGCGTAGAGATGGATCCAGTGCCTTTCCTACAGATCATAAATGGGGAACCTTCTATTCATACGGAGGATCCTGGATTGTTAACCATGAAAGTTTTATGGCAAACCAACATGTGTTTGACGATTTGAAACTACGCGCTAGTTATGGTAAAATTGGTAATGACAATCTTCCTTATGGAACAGGAATAATAAGTTCCGTAACAACGACAGGCGCATATAACTTTGGTGGAAATAGCAATCCGGTATCACAAGGATTGACTTTTGATCAGATAAAAGATGCAACTATCACCTGGGAAACAACTAAAGGGTTTGATGCCGGTATCGAATTTTCAACACTTGGCAGACGACTAAGCGGAGAAGTTTCTTATTATAATAAACTTACTAATGCTTATGTACCAATCACCATGCCAACTGCTTCAGGTGATGCTGACAATAGGGTCATTTCACAGGCAGCAGATGTACGTAATTCTGGAGTGGAAGTAAACCTTAACTGGAAACACCGACTAACCAGTAACTTCGCATACCATGCAGGCTTTAATATTACGTTCAATACAAACAACGTAGACAAAGTTAGAGGTGGATTACAGCTTAAAGATGGTAGTCTTGGTAATGGTAATATAGTTACTTATACTGTAGAAGGTCAACCTATCGGAAGTTTCTGGGTATATAAAACCGATGGTATATATAAAACTCAGGCAGAAGTAGATAACTCTCCACACCTTACCGGGACGCAGGCTGGAGATCTGAAATTAGTAGATGTCAACGGAGATGGTGTTATAAACGACAAAGACAGAACGTTTGTAGGTTCTTATCAACCTAAAACTTATTTCGGACTCAATCTGGGATTTGATTACAAAGCGTTTGATTTCTCTGTTGATTGTTATGGAAACCTTGGAAATAAAATATTCAATGGTAAAAAAGCAGTTCGCTTCGGTAATGATAATATTGAAGCATCAAGAGCAGCAGACCGTTGGAGTCCAACAAATCTAAATGGAACACAGCCTCGTGCTTCTAACGCAATTCCAGCACCATCTGATTATTTTGTTGAATCCGGCGATTTCTTCCGAATCAATAACATTACTGTTGGATACTCACTTCCTGCCGAAAAATGGCATATTGGTCTTACAAAGCTGAGAGTTTACGCAACGGCCCAAAATCCTCTTATTTTGAAGAAATACAGCGGATTTACCCCTGAACTTCCTGGATCTGCAACCGCATCAGGTATAGAGTTGTCCATTTATCCGGTATCAACTACCTATATGGTGGGTGTCAACGTATCCTTTTAAGTAGAAATAAACAAACTAATATTTTTAATTTTTTCAATATGAAAACAATAAAAACATATATATACATTACAGTTGGCCTGATGGTTATATCTCTATCGGCCTGTAATAACAGTTGGCTAAGCCCTGCGGCCGAAGACCAATTGATCACACAGGATTCGACATTTCTAGTTCCTGCTAATGCTGAAAAGTTCGTAAATGCATGCTATAATCAATTACTCCAATGGCAAACCAGTTCATTTTCTTTTGTCGGTTATGCAAGTATTACATCCGATGATGCTGACAAAGGAAGTGATCCCGGTGATTTAGGTTCTGATAAAGATCAAATGGATAATATTACCTATACTTCAACCAGTGGATCAATAGGCGAAGGTTGGACAGGTAATTATAATGGTGTAACACGTTGTAATCAGGCTATTGCTAATGTGCCCAAATATAGTATCACCGATGCTCAGAAAACCAGATTCTTAGGAGAAGCCAGATTCTTAAGGGCACTTTACTATTTTAATCTGGTACGCTGTTTCGGAGATATTCCTTTAGTAAATAAAGTGATAGATGCTAGTAATGAAGCTGACTTGAACTTAGCTAATACACGGGTTCCAAAAGATAGTGTATATGCATTTATAGAAAAGGATCTCAACTTTGCAATCACTAATTTGCCTAAAAATACCGAGTATAGTTCAGCCGATTTAGGACGTGCAACAAAAGGAGCCGCTACAGCTTTACTCGCTAAAGTAAGCATGTACGAAAAGAAATGGGCTCAGGCTTTATCGCTGACTGACCAGATTATAGGGGGTACTGTAGGTAGTTACGGCTTAGTTACTGATTACGCAAGTATTTGGAGAGAAGTCGGCGAAAATAGCAGTGAATCATTATTCGAAATTCAGGCGCGAGGGACTACTCCTAATGCCGGTATACAAGGGTTTGTAGATATCCAGGGTGTTAGAGGTTCTATAACATATCCCGATGGAACTTCAGGTATCAGCGGTTGGGGATTCAATACTCCAAGCCAGGATCTTAACAATGCTTATGAAGTCGGTGACGTGCGAAAAGCAGCAACTATTATGTATAAGGGACAAACTTTATGGGATGGAGCTGTAGTTGGTACAGATGTAGCTAATCCAATGTATAACTACAAAGCATATGTAAGTAAGAAACTGGAATCGTTTAATGGAAATGACTGGGAATCAAATAAAAATATCCGTGTTCTTCGGATGGGTGAAGTTTACTTGATTAATGCAGAAGCTGCTAATGAACTTACAAAAACATCACAGGCACAAACATCGCTGAATGCAGTTAGAGTACGTGCTGGTCTGGCAAATACAACTGCTTCCAATCAGACTGATTTGCGTACAGCAATATGGAAAGAACGCCGTGTGGAATTAGCTATGGAGTATGACCGTTTCTTTGATTTAATTCGTCAAGGTAGAGCCGGAACTGTACTTCGCGCTTTAGGAAAAAACTTTGTGGATGGTAAAAATGAAGTTTTCCCTATTCCTCAAACTGAAATTGATGCCAGTAATGGAAAACTCACTCAAAATTCAGGTTATTAAATAAAAAAACAATGCAATTAGTTTATTGCATCCTTTATGGATGCAATACTAATTGCATCGTTAAAACTAAAACAGTTTTTTAATAAATCATAATAAGAATTCGCTTAGCAACATAGAAAGAGAACTAATCTAAAAATAGGCTTGAATCGTAATTAATGGAAGATGAGAAAAATATATTTATTGCTGGCATTAACCAATCTCTTCGTATTTTCCGCCGTAAAGGCTCAGGATTCTTGGGTGTTATCCACTACAGATAGTTTTAGTTTAGATAATTACTATGGGGTTGCCGTGGCAAACGGTATGATTGGGATTATATCATCACCAGAGCCTCTTAAAATAAAAGAGGTAGTCCTTGCCGGAGTATATGACATGTATAACAGAGGTCGGGTGAACAATTTCCTGCCCAATTATAACTTATTAAATCTGAACCTATCCATCAATGGTGAGCGTATTCAACGCGAAAATATTTCTAATTTCAGACAGCAACTGAATATGAAAGAAGGTGCATTTTCCGGATCATTCGACTATAAAGATATAGCAACCATAACCTATTCATACTATGCTTTACGCAATTTACCCCACTGCGTTTTATTAGATGTGAACATTAAAGCTAAGACTAACTCAAAGATTGAGGTGGAAAATATTCTTGAAACGCCATCTGCATTCAGAGATCATCAAGATTATTATCACGAAATAGACAGACCTGGCCTTTATATTCCATTATTGACCTCCATAGCCGAAAGTCCTCTGAAAAACATAAAAATAGCTGTCTCCAATACTTTCTTATTTGAAGAAGCAGCTAACCTGGAACCAAAAATACTCCATAAGGTAGAAGATAGCAACATGCATAGCGCTAAATTCATTAAAGAAATAAAAGCAGGAGAGAAATATTCTTTTTCGGTAGTAGGTACACTTATCTCATCGGTACAGACTCCCGATCCTTATAATCAAGCAGAGCGTCTTACCATTTACGCGAAATTAGAAGGAAAAGACCGCTTGCTAGACAAACACAAAAAAGCATGGAATAAACTTTGGGAAAGCGATATCCAAATTGATGGTGATGCTCAGGCTCAACAAGATGTTCATAATATGCTATATCATCTATATTCATTTACCAGAGAAAATACCGATTTGTCTCCATCTCCTATGGGATTAAGTGGATTAGGTTATAACGGTCATATATTTTGGGATAGTGAAATATTTATGTATCCTCCCATGCTGCTTTTGCATCCCGAAATAGCCAAAAGCATGATCGAATATCGGTTCCGTAGACTGTCTGCAGCCAGACAACAAGCCGCTATTTATGGCTATGCCGGTTCCATGTTCCCTTGGGAAAGTGCTTCCACTGGGACCGAAGAATGTCCGGTATGGGCGTTATCCGGAACTTTTGAACATCACATTACCGCCGATGTAGCAATTGCTGCCTGGCAATACTATCTGGTCACCCAGGATAAAGAATGGCTACAGGAGAAAGGATGGCCTATACTGAAGGCTACAGCCGAGTTCTGGGTAAGCCGGATTGAACTTAACAGTAAAGGACAATATGAAATTAAGAACGTTGTGGCAGCAGACGAATGGGCCGAAAACATAGACAATGATGCTTATACAAATGGAGCTGCAATAAAGAACCTGCAATATGCAGCTGAATGTGCCTTAACGTTAGGAATTAGTGCCCCAAAAGAGTGGAATAGAATAGCAAACAATATACCCATTTTCAAAATGGAAAATGGAGTTACACGAGAATATGATACGTATACCGATCAAAAAATAAAACAGGCTGATGTCAATCTGTTGGCATATCCTCTTAATATTATAACGGATAAACAACAAATAGAAAAAGATTTAAAATATTATGAATCGAAGGTGCCTGACAAAGGCACCCCTGCTATGACCCAAGCTATATTTTCACTTCTGTATAGCCGATTAGGAAATAACGATAAAGCATATCATTGGTTTAAAGATGCCTATCTGCCTAATCTAAACCCACCATTCAGAGTAATGGCCGAATACAAAGGTGGAACGAATCCATATTTTGCAACGGGTGCCGGAGGGGTATTACAAGCTATCATGATGGGATTCGGAGGCCTTGACATTAATCCTCATGGAGGGATAAGACAATTAAAAACAGCTATGCCAAGTCATTGGAAAAAGATTACTATGACTGGAATCGGCAGGGATAAGAAAACTTACATTCAAGAATACAACAATAGATAATTACCTAAATTATATGTACTAATAAATCATCTATTCTATTTTTCTCACTTCTTTACTTTAAAACCTATGAAAGCCTTTCTAACATGTGTCTTATTCTGTTTATCTCTCTCAACTTTTGCTCAATCCAAAGTTGTAAAAGGACAGATAACCGAATACAACATTTCCACTGAAAAAACATATCAGGCTACCGGCATTGTGTCGGACGAACAAGATAAACCCATCAATCAGGTAAGAGTGATGGTAAAAGATGGCGTTAGTTCCGCAACGACTAATTCAAAAGGAGAGTACAGCATCACTATTGGTTCCAATGATATGGCATTGCGGTTTTATTATCCGGAAATGGTAGTTACTGAATTGCCTGTCGGAATTCAAAACCTTCGGGTAAATTGCACTTTAAAAAAAGATCAATCCGATTATTCACTTCCAAAACATACAGCGCAGGTAACGCCCTGGTTTGATCCAAGAAACGATTATCCCAAGACTTTTTGTAATCCGCTGAATATCGATTACAATTTTGAACCTTACAACAAAGAAAACAAGATTTCCTGTCGGTCAACAGCCGATCCGCTGATTGTGCCATACAAGGGCGAATATTATTTATTCAGTACTAACCAGGATGGTTTTTATGTCTCAAAAGATTTATCTAAATGGAAATTCGTTTTTAGCGGATTTCAACGTAAACCAACCGACGATGACCAATGTGCTCCGGCCGTAGAAGTATCGGGCGACACCATCATGATGATTGGTTCTACCTACAAAGATTTACCGGTTTGGTACAGTACCAACCCCAAAGAAGGTCGTTGGAAAAGACTTACCGAAACGGCTATATTACCTCACTGGGATCCGGATTTGTTTTTAGACGATGACGGACGTTTGTATCTGTACTATGGCTCCAGCAATGAATTTCCCATTAAAGTGGCGGAATATGACCGCTCCACTTTCCGCCCCAAAAGCATTGTAAATGATTTATTCGGATTGAAGCCGGAAATACACGGATGGGAACGATTTGGGATGAATAACGACGATTCTGTATCCCTGAAACCATTTATTGAAGGTGCATACATGACTAAACATAACAATAAGTACTACCTGCAATACGGTGCTCCTGGCACAGAATTCAAAGTGTATGCTGATGGTGTCTTCGTAGCCGATAATCCCTTCGGACCATTCGTCTACCAACAGCACAATCCTTTCTCCTACAAACCGGGTGGATTTGTTTTGGGAGCCGGACACGGTGGAACATTCAAAGACAATTACAGCAATTACTGGCATATATCTACCTGCATGTTATCCTTACGCGAAACTTTCGAAAGACGGATTGGGCTTTATCCCGCCGGATTTGATAAGGATGGTGTCATGTATTCTAACACAGCCTTTGGCGATTATCCTACAACCATCCCTCAAAATACCGAAGATCACCGTAAAGGAAACTTCACCGGTTGGATGCTGCTGTCATTAAATAAAAAAACATGGGCATCGTCGTCCGATAGCATTTATACTCCCGAAAAAGCTTCCGACGAAAACATGCGCACTTACTGGGCTGCAAAATCGGGACAGGCAGGCGAATGGTTTGCCATGGATCTTGGCGATGTAAAGCAAGTGAATGCCATTCAGGTGAACTATTACGAGCACAAAGCCAACCAGTTTGGAAAGGCCATGGACATCTATCATCAATATAAAATATACAGCTCAACCGATGGCCGTAATTGGGAACTGGTGGTAGATAAAAGTGATAACGATATGGATGTGCCTCACGATTATGTGGAACTACGCCAACCTATCCAAACCCGTTATTTAAAAGTAGAAAACATACACACTGCCAGCGGCAATTTTGCGTTGATGGATCTGCGTGTTTTTGGAAAAGCTCAGGGAGTTATTCCTGAAACTGTTCAAAAGCTAACCATCAACCGGAGTAAAAGTGATACCCGCAATGCAATGATATCGTGGAAACCACAACCGAATATCTACGGCTATAATATTTATTTTGGAACTGCTGCAGATAAACAGTACAACTGCATCACGGTGTATAACGAAAATTCATACAATTTGCGAGGATTAGACAAGGGAACATCCTATTATTTTTCCATCGAAGCATTGAGTGAAAGCGGAGTTTCCAATCGGTCGAAAAGCATTTTTGTAAAATAGAAGGTATAAAATACAATATAAATAACACATAAAACAGAGTATACGTGAAAACAAAAATCTATTTTTTAGCAATCTGTTGCCTATTCCTTTCAAGTGTTTCTGCACAAAAGAGCAACAAGAAAAAGTCTAAGGTAGTTGCCGAAGTTGCAACACCAGTTTTGCCATCCGGCAAAGCACTTTATTTCAAAAATGATCCTGTCATGGATCAGTTTATAACCAATTTAATGTCCAAAATGACCCTGGATGAAAAAATAGGACAGCTCAATTTGCCTTCGTCCGGCGATTTTGTTACCGGTGAGGCAAAAAACTCCGATATTGGTAAAAAAGTGGAAGAAGGAAGAGTTGGCGGATTATTTAACATCAAAGGAGTTGCAAAAATTCGTGATATTCAGAAAGTAGCTGTTGAAAAAAGTCGCTTAAAGATACCTATGATTTTTGGGATGGATGTGGTTCACGGATACGAAACAAACTTTCCTATTCCGTTGGGACTAGCTTCCTCGTGGGACATGAGTCTGATAGAACAATCGGCACGTATAGCAGCTCAGGAAGCTACGGCCGATGGTATTTGTTGGACATTTTCGCCCATGGTAGATGTATCACGCGATCCTCGCTGGGGTCGGGTTGCCGAAGGTTCGGGCGAAGATGTATATCTTGGCTCTCAAATAGCCAAAGCTATGGTTCACGGTTATCAGGGCAATAGCTTGGCCGATAAAAACACAATGATGTCTTGCGTAAAACATTATGCTTTGTATGGAGCAGTAGAAGCCGGGCGCGACTACAACACCGTTGATATGAGCCGCCTGCGGATGTACAATGATTACCTGCCAACCTACAAAGCTGCCGTTGACGCAGGAGTTGGAAGTGTGATGGCATCGTTTAATGAAGTAGATGGAATTCCGGCCACAGCCAACCACTGGCTTCAGACCGAAGTTCTTCGTAATCAATGGGGATTCGGAGGATTTGTAGTAACCGACTTTACCGGAATTAATGAGATAGTGAATCATGGACTTGGTGATCTCCAACATGTATCTGCTTTAGCTTTAAAAGCCGGAATTGATATGGACATGGTTGGTGAAGGATTCCTGACTACCCTGAAAAAATCACTTGAAGAAGGCAAAATTACTCAAGCTGATATTGATCAGGCTGTACGTCGTATTCTGGAAGCTAAATACCGGTTAGGGCTGTTTGAAGACCCTTACAAATATTGCGACCTAACCAGAGCAAAAACAGAAATTTATAATCAACAAAACAGATCCGTAGCACGTTCCATCTCCAGCCAGTCAATGGTATTAATGAAAAATGCAAACGAAGTATTACCCTTAAAACAAACCGGCACAGTAGCCGTAATCGGTCCGTTGGGCGATAATCCTGAAAATATGCCGGGTACCTGGAGTGTAGCTGCCCGACACAAAGAAGCTATCAGCCTGCTAAAAGGATTAAAAGAAACCATGGGCGATAAAGTAAACTTTGTGTATGCCAAAGGAAGTAATTTTGAATACGATGCAGAATTAGAAGCTCGTTCAGCTATGTTTGGCAAAAACAGCTATCGTGACAGCAGACCCGTAGCCGAAATTATTAAAGAAGCTCTGGAAGTAGCCCAAAAAGCCGATGTAATTGTTGCTGCTCTGGGCGAAGCCTCGGAAATGAGTGGTGAGTGCAGCTCCAGATCTGATATTAGTGTCCCTCAATCGCAAAAAGATTTGTTGGTAGAACTAAAGAAGTTAGGAAAACCGATTGTATTGGTTCTCTTTACCGGACGACCATTGGTACTAAATCAGGAAAAAGAACTGGCTGATGCCATTCTGAATGTTTGGTTCCCCGGAAGCGAAGCCGGATATGCCATTTCGGATGTATTGTTCGGAAAAGTAAACCCATCGGGTAAACTTCCTATGTCATTTCCACGCAATGTAGGTCAAATACCATTGTATTACAATTACAAATCGACCGGTAGACCGGAAAAAGATGAAGATAAATTTGAAAAATTCAAATCGGTTTATTTAGATGTACCTAATTCACCGCTGTATCCTTTTGGTTACGGACTGAGTTATACTACTTTCAATTACAGCGATGTCAGCCTGAGTTCTTCCAAACTACAGGGAAATCAAACACTCAAAGCCAGCGTAACCCTTACCAACACGGGAAAATACGATGGAGCAGAAATCGTTCAGCTTTACATTCGCGATGTGGTTGGAAGCATTACCCGACCAATCAAAGAATTAAAAGGATTTCAAAAAATCATGCTCAAAACCGGCGAAAGCAAAACAGTTACGTTTGATATTACACCCGAAAGTTTAAAGTTCTACAACAGCGATTTAAAATATGACTGGGAAAGCGGAGACTTCCAGATTAAAATCGGGGGAAATTCCAGTGATCTCAAAACGGCTCTTGTAAATTGGACTAAATAATATAGTAACCCAGGTGCGTTTAGAATACAAATAATTTGATTTTTTAAATGCACTAAATCGGGGGTTTGGGGTGGTTTCTATTCAATAAATCGTCTCACACTACCGATAAATTACCCGACAGTGTCAATAAGTATTGTCTGACATCGTCAATAACATAAAATAAGATATGAAAAAAATAATTCCTTTATTACTCCTTTCATTTATATACCTACATGTTTTTGGGCAAAATAATTCAACACCGGCTATGCGAGCCGATGCCATTATTCGCCAGATGACACTCGACGAAAAGATTGGACAACTGAATCAATATTCAAGCGATTGGGATAGCACCGGAAAAATTACCGCTGAGGGAGATAAAGAAACCCAAATCCGACAAGGCAAAGTGGGCTCTATGCTCAATGTAGCCGGTGTTGATAAAACAAGAAAGTTACAAGAACTTGCCATGCAATCCCGTTTGCATATTCCAATGATTTTCGGTTTGGATGTTATCCACGGTTTCCGCACAACTTTCCCTATCCCACTTGGTGAAACGGCATCCTGGGATCTGACTCTGATAGAAAAATCTGCTCATACAGCTGCCACAGAAGCTTCTGCTTATGGCATTCAATGGACTTTTGCACCCATGGTTGATATTGCACGTGACCCGCGCTGGGGACGTGTTATGGAAGGTGCCGGTGAAGATACTTACCTGGGTAGTTTAGTTGCAAAAGCAAGAGTACACGGTTTTCAGGGAAATGGATTGGGCAATGTGGATGCCGTAATGGCTTGTGCCAAGCATTTTGCTGCCTATGGAGCTGCTATCGGTGGACGCGATTACAACTCCGTGGATATGAGCTTACGCCAATTAAATGAAACCTACTTGCCTCCTTTCAAAGCTGCTGTTGAAGCAAATGTGGCAACATTCATGAACTCATTCAACGACATCAACGGAATACCCGCCACAGCCAACAAATATATTCAACGTGACATTCTGAAAACACAATGGAACTTTAAAGGCTTCGTGGTAAGCGACTGGGGTAGCATTGGTGAAATGATAGCTCACGGTTATGCTAAAGACGGCTATGATGCAGCCATGAAAGCCATTAATGCAGGTTCGGATATGGACATGGAAAGTCGCTGTTATCGCGACAACCTGAAACAGTTGGTTCAGGACGGCAAAGTTGATATTTCCATCATTGATGAAGCGGTAAAACGCATCCTTGTCAAGAAGTTCGAACTTGGATTATTCGATGATCCTTATCGTTTTTGTAATGCAGAGAGAGAAAAAAAACAAACCAATAATCCTGAAAACAGAGCGTTTGCTCGCGAAATAGGGAAAAAAAGTATTGTACTACTTAAAAACGAAACGCTGAGTAATGGTAAACCTTTGTTGCCTCTCTCCAAACAAACCAAAAAAGTGGCTTTAATAGGACCATTATTCAAAGCTACAACGGCTAATCATGGATTCTGGTCAATAGCTTTTCCTGACGATTCGACCCGAATTATATCCCAATATCAAGGTATTAAAAACAAGCTTGACAAGAGTTCCACCATTTTTTACGCCAAAGGCTGCAACATCAATGACAATGATAAAACAGGTTTTGTTGAAGCAATAAATGCGGCTAAATCGGCTGATGTGGTTATCATGTCGCTGGGCGAAGCGGCCGATATGAGCGGCGAAGCAAAAAGTAAAAGCAGTTTACAACTTCCGGGTGTTCAGGAAGAATTATTGAAAGAAATCTATAAAACCGGTAAGCCGGTAGTTTTATTACTGAATGCCGGGCGACCTTTAATTTTCAATTGGGCTTCGGATAATATTCCTTCTATTCTGTATACATGGTGGTTAGGAACCGAAGCCGGAAATTCAATTGCCGATGTAGTTTTTGGAGACTATAATCCAGCCGGTAAATTGCCGATTTCATTTCCTCGTACCGAAGGTCAAATTCCAATTTACTACAATCACTTCAACACCGGACGACCTGCAAAGGATGAAAACGATAAAAATTATGTTTCTGCTTATATCGATTTACAAAACAGCCCCAAATATCCGTTTGGTTATGGGCTTAGTTACACTAAATTCGATATCAACAACCTGAAATTGTCCTCCGGTGAATTTGGCAGAGGAGATAAACTGACTGTTACAGTGAATATTGCCAACACGGGAAACTATGATGGAGAAGAAGTTGTTCAATTGTATATTCGCGATTTGGTTGGATGTGTAGTTCGCCCTGTGAAAGAATTAAAAGGGTTTCAAAAGATAATGTTGAAAAAAGGGGAAACCAAACAGGTTACTTTCACCCTCACCCCGGAAGATTTAAAATTCTATAATAACGAAATTGAATATATCAATGAAGCCGGCGACTATGACGTATTTATTGGAAATTCTTCTGATGCCAGTTTAAAAGCAAACTTTAAATTAACCCTATAATGAAAAGGTATCATCTCTAATAATCTTAATTTACTCGTAGCATCCCGATTTTTAATCAGGATGCTACGAGTTTCTAAAACTATGAAAAAAGTCATTATCTTTTTGTCTATTGGTTTACTTCTTTTTACTGCGTGTAAAACCGATGAACCAGGTACAGCAGATACTGCTTCACGTACGCTGCAAATTACAAGTGTGCAAATAAACAACCTTTTACTGACAAATAATTCAGAGGTCTACGGTGTCAGTTTAGCCACCGCTCCGGTTGTTAAGATAGTTTTTAATGACTCTGTAAACCTAAGTAAATTCGTTCCTTCAAAAGTAACATTTAGTGGCGAAATTGGGACAAACTTTACTCCAACCAAGGGAACCGACAACAAAACTTTACTTCTTACATCTACCGTCTTACCGAAAGGATTAACTGAATACACACTCGCTATTGATTCCGGCAATAATCTGGGAGGAAAAATCAAGACCGGTTTCTCATCCAAATTTGTTACCGAATTAGATACAACCCCTAAATTCCCGATTATTTCCGACGATAGTTTGCTCACATTGGTTCAACGAAGAACATTCGATTATTTCTGGACTTACGCACACCCTACTTCCGGTCTTGCCCGCGAACGGCTTGGTTCAGGAGAAACAGTTACCACAGGTGGCTCCGGCTTTGGTATCATGACTATCCCTGTAGCTATTCAACGTGGGTTTATCACTCGTGCCCAAGGGGTACAGCGGCTTAATCAGATTGTAAACTTCCTCAGCCTTTCCACTACCGATAAATTTCACGGAGCTTTTCCCCATTGGATGAATGGTACCACAGGCAAAGTGGTTCCTTTCAGTACTAAAGATGATGGTGCCGACCTTGTAGAAACCGCTTTTTTGATGCAGGGTCTGCTGACTGTTCAATCGTATTTCAAAGATGGAAATACTGATGAGAAAGCCCTCTGTACCAAAATTGAAACACTCTGGGAAAACGTAGAATGGACCTGGTTTCAGCAGGGTACACAGCAGAAGTTATTTTGGCATTGGTCTCCAAACTACGCCTGGGCTATGAATATGCCCATATCCGGTTGGGACGAGGCCTTGATAGTATATGTGCTGGCAGCATCTTCACCCACCTACCCTATTACTAAAGCTGTGTATGATAATGGTTGGGCACAAAATGGCGGCATGAAAAACGGAAGGACTTTCTATGGAGTAACACTCCCGCTTGGCGAAGACAATGGCGGACCGCTTTTTTTCTCGCATTATTCGTTTCTGGGTTTAAATCCACATAATTTATCGGATGCTTATGCTAATTACTGGACGCAAAATACAGCTCACGCCCGAATAAACTACAACTATTGCGTGGCTAACCCTAAAACCTTTTACAAATACGGAACCAATTGTTGGGGACTTACAGCAAGTGACATTCAAAATGGTTACACAGCTTCGTCACCCAATAACGATGTGGGTGTCATTGCTCCTACTGCAGCATTATCATCATTCCCATATACTCCTGTAGAAAGTATGCGCGCTTTGCACTTTTTCTATTACGCACTGGGTGATAAAATGTGGGGTAACTATGGGTTTAAAGATGCGTTTAATCTGAATACACGTTGGTTTGCCGATTCCTATTTAGCTATCGATGAGGGACCTATCGTGGTGATGATTGAAAATTATCGCACCGGACTGCTTTGGAACTTGTTTATGCAGAACTCTGACGTACAAACCGGATTGACCAAACTTGGATTTATCTATTAGCATAATATATAAGGACTTAACTCAAGCATAGCATTTATTTCTTCTTTCATCTTCTTTACAACAAGGATAGACTATTTACCGAAAAATACCACTCTTTTTCCGAAAAGTGTAATCAGATGACCTTTGTATGACTGTATCTTTGCATCAAATTAAAGTCAGTAACTCACTGACACTTTACCAAAATAATTTGCAAAAAAAAGAAACATTATGAAAAGAATTAGTTTATCAATCGTACTTATGC
>Ga0224521_1000183_pt1 | contig 20261 bp, 16 predicted proteins | sample CFST0metaG_FD_182731 | JGI IMG/M metagenome (GOLD analysis project Ga0224521, IMG submission 182731) | Peat soil microbial communities from Stordalen Mire, Sweden - C.F.S.T0 | ecosystem: Environmental > Terrestrial > Soil > Wetlands > Peat | place: Sweden: Norrbotten County, Stordalen Mire... | reverse complement strand
GACTGGGAGCGGTGTTTACTGATGGGATTATACAGCCGGAAAGCGCTGGAAATGGTGGCTGAGGCCTATGAGAAATGTTCCGTGAAGAGGTTTGAATACATTGGCCGCCGCATCGATGAAACCCTGCAGAAAGGGGAAGCCGCCATACTCTTTATCCGTGAAGGGCAAAGGGTGCATTTTGCTAAAGATATTGAAGTATTCAATGTGGCGCCGCCGGCCCTGGACGACATTCACCGCTGGCTGCGCGACCGTTCCAAACAAACGGAAGAGAAGAACGAAGAGAAAAAGAACTAAGAGTTTTAAAGGGCAAGTCTAAAATAGTTTTTTCAATGATTTTACCCTCACATCCGGGTTATCTTGATGTAAATTTTACCTTCATGGCAATACATTTTGACTAAGGTCAAAAGTACCTTCGGTTGCGACCTGCGGAAATATTCCGGCCTGCCATTCTCAAAGAAAAAGATTGCACTTTCAAATAATTCTCTCTTAATCTCTCCCTCAATGAACTCGGGACCTTGTCCTTACAAAGGAGAGAAAATCGCTTCTTCCATGCCGGCAGGTAAAAACCAACTGTTTAACGCCAAACGGCCGGACTACTGATAAAATGGCATTGACAAACGCCGAACTTAGGTTTAAATTGTAGTCTTAACTACATAATGTAAAAGAATCAAAGGGAAAAACTCCCGGGGAGTTATCCGGACCGAGATATTATAACGAGGGAAGGAGGCACCTTTGGACAAGAACACAGAGAAGGTTTGCCGGGGTATCTACGAAGAAATCAAGAAAGAGCAATCCGACCTGGACTGGTCATGGCTGAAACAGGAAGCAGAAAATTTAATGGCGGGGAAATCCCCCAGCGGCAGCGTCGGGGTATCGATACTGGAACATTTGAAGAAAGCCGGAAAATGTTAAACTGAACAATTCCGCAGTTATTTTAAATTATACTTGTCCCACACTCCATTAACAGGCTTGAATGATTCAGAATGAATGCACGCGAGCGGGAGAGAAAATGGAAACTATATACAAATATGAAAAATATGTTCAGGCGCCCTATAACATTACTTCCAAACTGATCGATGAAACAGTAGAAAAAGGGTTTGGCGACAAGACATTCGTCTATTACAAAGATGAAAAATATACTTACCGGGATATGCAAAGCCTGATAAACAGGGTGGGGAATGCACTTTATCTTCTTGGCGTTCATATGGAAGAGAAAGTCATACTGGTGATGTATGATTCGCCGGAAGCCCTGGCCAGTTTTTACGGCGCAATCAAAATAGGGGCGGTTCCCGTGCCGGTTAATTACACGTATAAGAGCGATGATTTCCGGTATCTTTTGAATGACAGTCGGGCGCGAACAATCATCGTCCACGAAGATTTTGCGGATGAGGTTGACGGCTGGCGGGAGAAACTCCGGTATCTGGAGAATACGATTGTACTGGGACAAAAAACAAAATCTTACCAGACCGGTTTTCATGACATTGTCGACCGCTGTTCCGACCAGCTTGATGCGTTCTACACAACTTATGATGACGCCGCGATATGGAATTATACGTCCGGCATCACGGGTATCCCGAAAGCTGCTGTGCATCTGCAGCATGATGTGTTTACCAGCTTGGATAATTATGCCAGGGGCATTCTGGATATCAACCAGAATGACATCCTGTTTTCAGCCTATAAATTTTACTTCGCCTATGGATTGGGTAACAGCTTCATCTATCCGCCGGGTGTCGGCGCCGGGGTCGTACTGCTCCCGGATAAATCATTACCGGAAACTGTGCTCGCCACTATTGACAAATATGGACCGACTGTATTTTTTGCGGCACCGAAGCTTTACGCCGGTATTCTGGAGATAAAAGATGCTGAAAAGAAATACAATCTTACTTCATTGAGGCTGTGCGTATCTTCTCTGGAGGCACTGCCGAAAGAAATCTTTTATCAGTGGAAAGAAAGGTTTGGACTGGAAATACTGGACGGCATCGGGTCGACCGAGTTGATGCATATTTTTATTTCCAACCGTCCCGGAGATGTTAAGCCGGGAAGCTCCGGCAAAATCGTGCCGGGATACATCGCTAAAATCGTCGATGATGACGGTGTTGAAGTACCCGACGGTGAAGTCGGCAATCTGCAAGTCCAAGGCGAATCGATGGCTGCTTTCTATCACCGCCAGCACGACAAATCCAAATCCGCGATGCTGGGGGAATGGTTTAACACCGGAGACAGGTATTACCGCGACGGTGAAGGCTACTATTATTACTACGGCCGCGGCGATGACATGCTAAAGGTAGGGAGCATACAGGTATCGCCGATTGAGATAGAAAGCGCGCTGGTATCGCATCCCGCGGTGCAAGAAATAGCGGTGGTTCCGAAAGAGGATGAAAAAGGTTTGCTGCGGCCCAAAGCCTTTATTGTGCTTAAACCCGGTTTCGAACCTTCTGAAGAACTGGCAAAACAAATTCAGGATTATGCCAAGAAAAGTATTGCCTCTTATAAATACCCGCGTTGGATAGAGTTTATCAAAGAGCTGCCGAAGACGACTACCGGCAAGATTCAGCGGTATAAACTACGCGGCTGATCGACTGGAATGCCGCTTTTAATTTGACTACGCAATTTTGCGCACCCGGCTGCGCACGCGGATTGACAAGGAAAAAATAGAGGATTACAATTTAGGCGTTTCTATAATTTTAACAGCTGAATCGTTTAGGAGAGGAAGATGTATGAGGCAAGTAACTTCCAAGTGAATTGTCCATCCTGTAATACTCCTCTACCGGTGCTGCTCATCCAGGTCGCAACCCAACAGGTGATAATCTGCTCTAACTGTAAAAATGAATTCCGTCTGCTCGACAAAGATGGGAAAGCAAAAAGGGCTATTTCCGCATCATTTCCCGCCTGGAACACTATCCGGTAATATTATTAGTCGGACAGGATAGCTGAATGCGGCATCCTCGCATTATTGCTTAGAGTGAAAATCCGGGGCATTTTAGCCGGTAATATCTCCTACTTACCTAAATAATATCAGCCCTGAAGAGGCAATTATGGAAGGAAAATTAAAGCTGACAGTCAATGATGTCCCAATCAAAACGGACCATTTTGTGGCTGATTTTGTTGAGCACACCATAAGCGGAATGATTGAAAGTCTGGAAGGCGCCGGTAAAGCGGATAATTTAACCTTAACCATCGACGGCGATAGTGTCCAAATAAAACTGAAAGGGGTTGACCTTCCAATTAATGATTTTGCCGGCAGAATTATTAAGAGTACGGTATTGGGAATGCTTGCTCCGCTTAAAGGTGTTAAAGACATAAAAAAAGTAAGCATCGTTATCCATAAGTAATACATCAGGCACGTTATTTCTAAGGAAAATAGAAGTTCGGAGCGTCGTTAAATTAAGAGACATAAAAAACATGGAAACTAATACAGAAAAGTTTCCCGTATTACAATACACCGATGATGGCAAAAACCGTATTGAAAAGACGGTTGCGCGGGAATTTTTACTGACTATTTTTCTGAACGGGCAAGAACTCGTAACCATCATGTGTTCTCCCAAAGACCTGAAATATCTAGCAGTTGGTTTTTTAGTCTCCGAAGGGCTGCTTAACGGCCCGGATGAAATCAAAACGATTGAAGTCGACGAATTTGCGGGAATTGTCCGTGTTAAGACGAAAGCCTCTCCGGAACCTGACGCCAGATTTTTTGCCAAACGTTTGATTACTTCGGGCTGCGGCGGCGGGGCGACATTTTACGCCGCGGCCGATATCGCGCCGGCGAAAATAGAATCAAAAATAAAAATATCGGCGGACGATGTGCTGGCACTGGCCAGAGAATTTCAGCACCACTCTGAAATCTATTTATCTACTCATGGGGTTCACAGCGCCGCTATCTGCGATGGTAAAAATATCCTGGTTTTCAATGAAGACATCGGCCGGCACAACGCCATCGATAAGATTTTCGGGAAATGCTTTCTGGAACAAATAAACACGAACAGCCGGGTGGTGATATCCAGCGGCCGTGTTTCCTCGGAGATAATGCACAAAGTCGCAAAAAGAAATATCCCGATTGTAATTTCAATATCCGCGCCGACCAGCCTGGGAGTGAAAATTGCCGAGAATTTCGGGATTACGCTGATTGCCTCCGTGAGCGGCAAGAAATTTGATGTTTACACCAATCAATGGAGAATCAGTTAACCCTAACTTCGGGCGGTAATATTCTCCGATCGGCAATTACATAATCTCGTCAAACAACAACATACGTTAATTTCCACATATTGACTTATCCAAATTTTGCCACTCCCTAAAATAACCTATTGACAACAGTTTTACTATGGCATAGAATTACGCCAGACAATATATCGTTAAATAAACGCTCTATTAAAAAACGACATATAATATAGATAGAGGTTGCAAACACAATGACGACGAAACGCTTAAAATACCGGACAATTACTTACCATCCGCAGCAGGTGGTGTTAACACTTTACGGCGATTATATCCTGCACCTCGGCGGAGAAATAGCGATTGATACATTGATAAAACTACTGGCGAACTTCAGTCTTTCCGAACAGGCGGTCAGGTCGGCGATTTCCCGGATGTCACGTAACGGTTTATTGAAAGTAAGGCGGGACGGGCGGAGAAGTTATTACTCTTTATCCGATGCCGGACGAACGCTGCTGACGGAAGGGGCAACGCGCATCTTTAAACGCAAAACGGCCAAATGGGACGGAACCTGGAATATTATCACCTACACGATTCCGGAACGAACCCGGGAAATACGTGATATTTTCCGCCAGGAACTAAGTTGGTTAGGCTACGGCCCGCTGAGTGAGGCAACATGGCTTTCACCCTATGACATGACCAAAGAAGTTCTGGAACTGGCGGAAAAGTTAAAAATCCAGGATTCCGTGTTGATTTTTAATTCCAGACAGGTCGGTTCGGTGAGTCCGAACGGCATTATGAACTGGTGCTGGGACCTGAATAAAATTCAACAGAAATATAGTAATTTTGTGGATAAATATCAGGATAAATTGAGCGACCACCGGCAGCGCCTGCAGGCAGGGGAGATAATTGAACCGGGCGAATGTTTTGTAGAGAGATTCCATCTGATACACGAATACCGCAAATTACCTTTCTATGACCCCGACCTGCCCCTCGAACTCCTGCCTAAAAACTGGCTGCGCCCCCAGGCAGCTTCCCTGTTTAACGAATATCACGATTTACTGGCCAACAAGGCTAACGAATATTTTGATTCGGCGTTTCAAAGCTATGGCAATACAAGGAGAACCAGAAATACCATAACCCAAACAGCATGAAAAACCCGTAAGAGAACCGGCAAATCACCTCCCGTTTTTCACCGGAAATGGGAAAAACGGAACCTCGCCAGAAAGAGGGCAAAAATGAGGTACGCAGAAACAGGGTTCAATTTAGAAATCGATTTATCCCGCGGCAGTATCGAGAGGGAAGCGACTGACCAAAAACTGACAGAGCTTTACCTCGGTGGGTTGGGGACTAACGCTAAAATATTGTGGGACAGGGTTCCACCGGAAGTAGAGCCGTTTTCCCCCGAAAATTTGCTGATATTCGGCACCGGCCTTTTAACCGGCACGCCGGCACCCGGGGCGAACCGCACAATCATTTCCACAATCTCACCCCAAACCGGCCTGATGGCTTATTCGATGATGGGCGGCTTTTTTGCCCCCGAACTGAAATATGCCGGCTACGATAAAATTATTTTCCGCGGCAAATCCCCTAAACTGGTTTACATCTGGATTAACAACGACAAAGTGGAAATCCGCGATGCCAGTCACCTGCGGGGGAAAGGGGCGATTGAAACCGCCGAACTGATTAAAAAAGAGTTGAAAGAGCCGAATGCCCAGGTAGCGGCAATCGGTCTGGCAGGAGAAAACAGGGTTTTTACGGCCTCCATCGAGCAGGGCAGGTCCAGTTCCAGCCGGCTAGGGGTGGGCGCGGTGATGGGAGACAAAGGGATAAAGGCGGTGGTGGTGCGCGGGACAAAAGATATCAACCTTGCCCGTCCGGCTGAGTTTTTACAACATTGTAACGAAGTATTGCAATACATCAAACTCCGCGCCGATAACCCGGTGCCGGGAGTGATGACCATTTTACAGGGTCTCGGGTCACCGCAGGAGATGCTGCATGTCGATGAGAAATGGCACACCGAAAACTTTTCATGGGGAAATGCGCGCACCCGCCGAAAAGAGTTCTGGAACAAGGAAATCGAAGACCGGTGGAAATCAGTTCAGGAACAGGCGCGGACACGTCTGGTCAGCTGCTACAACTGCCCGATGAAATGCGGGGCCATAATCTCTCTGCCCGGAATATCGACTTACATGATGAAATGTTTCTCAAAATTGACGTATACAATGGCGGCAATGGTAGACGACCTGGATTTCGGTTTCAGAATTGCGCAGCGCGCCACGGAATACGGCGTGGACGGATTTTCTACGCCGCAAATCATGGCTTTTGCTTTTGAACTGAAAGAAGCCGGCATTTTAACCGATAAAGATTTTGAAGGATGCCCGACCGATAACGAAGGTAAATTTTACTGGCTACTGGATAAAATCGTACGGCGCGAAGGGATTGGCGATATTTTGGCCGACGGGGTTTATGCCGCGGCCCGTAAAATCGGTAAGGGCGCCGAGGCATTCGACCATAACACGATTAAAAAACACGAGCAGTTGCCGCTGAAACTGGGGATGTTGAACCCGGTGTATTTCCTGATGTATGCCACCGGCGAAAAGGTAAACATCACGCAGATTGAAGGACAATTCCCGCAGGCACCGTTCCCGACAATGGAAGAGCGGGAAAACTTTGTAAAAGACTGGATACAGGTTCCTGACGAAAAGTTTAAGAAATATCTTTTGGACTGGGAAGTACGGGGAGACCACTCTAATCCCACTTACCCCACGGCTGAAATCTCGGCAGACATTGTCGACTGGCAGGAAAAGATGCATTACATCGATGATGCATTGGGAGTGTGCGCCGGTTTGTCATCTTTCCCGTTAAAGCCGCCTTACCATATTCACAACTATCCACTGATAATTTCATCCGCCACCGGAATTGATATGGACGAGACCAAATTAACGCAAATCTACAACCGCAACCGGAACCTGATTCGAGCAATCAATGTCCGGAGGGGGTTGAGGAGAGTTGACGAGAAACCTCCGGAAGACCACTGGCGGAAGAGGTTCCCGGAATTAGAACAAAATCTTTTAGACAAGTATTACCGGTTTAAAGGCTGGGACAATGACGGCATCCCCACGAAAAAGACTTTGCAGGATTTAGATATGGCGACTGTGGCTGAAGACCTGGAGCAGCGGGGGATTATCAAAAATGGCTAAAGTTAAAAAAGTAATCAAGACCATCAAAATCGATGTGGACAAATGCAACGGCTGCCGGGCCTGTGAAGTTATCTGTTCCGCTTTTCACGCCAATCCGAAATACAGCAGCAACAACCCGGCGCGCTCCCGCATCCGTATGGTGCGCGACCCGATTAGAGATGTTTATCTGCCGGTTTACGCCGGGGAATATACCAAGGCAGAATGCGCCGGCAGGGACAAATACGTGCTGGACGGCAAAGAATACACAGAGTGCGATTTTTGCCGGGCTTCGTGCCCTTCCCGCGACTTTTTTAAAGAACCCGATTCCGGCCTGCCGATAAAATGCGATATGTGTGAAGATAACGAACCCGGGGAAAAGCCGCTGTGCGTGCAGTGGTGCCTGAACAATGCCCTGACTTACGAGGAAAGGGAAGAGGAAGTGGAGGAAGGGGAAAAGCCGGGGGATGTTGAGACGGGGTTGGAGTCGATGATTAACAAATACGGACTGGAAAAGATAAAAGATACCGTGGAGCGGTTGGCGCATAAATAAAACTTTAGGGCAAAAAAGAGGCGCAAAAGAAAATGGAAACTTTGCCCCTGGAACCCTTCAAAGTAGTGATCGACGGCATTAAAGAAGCCGGCGGAGAAGCCGATAAATTCTGCTATCAATGCGGAAAATGCGATACGGTATGCCCCTGGAACCGCGTCAGAAAATTTTACGTGCGGAAAATAGTCAATCAGGCCAAATTCGGGGTAGTGCCTTTTGAGGCTGAAGACATCTGGTTGTGCACCACCTGCCGCAACTGCGTGCAGCGCTGTCCCCGAGGCGTGGAAATTATCGATGTAATGAGAGCGGTGCGCCGGTTAATGGTGCCGGACGGTGTGGTGCCTGCCAGTATCCCCAGCCTCCGCAGCGTAATGACCAGCTTCGCCAGTGTCGGTAACCCCTGGGGGCAGGAACCCAAAGACCGCGCAAACTGGGCAAACGAACAGGGGGTGCCGGAATTCACCGAAGGCATGGAAGTGCTGTATTTTCCGTGCTGTTATCCCAGCTACGACCCCAGATTAAAAAAGGTAGCCCAGGCAACCGCCGACCTGCTGAAAAAAGCCGGCGTAAATTTTGGGATACTGGGCTCCAAAGAGATGTGCTGCGGTGAGAGCATCCGCAAAGCAGGCAATGAGGCTTTATTCAAACGCCTGGCCCGGGAAAACATCAAGACATTTATCGAAAGCGGCGTTAAAAAAATCGTGGTTGCTTCACCGCATTGTTTTCACACTTTTAAAAATGAGTATCCCGAATTCAAAGTAAACTTCGAAGTATTGCACATCACCCAGTATTTGGGTCAACTGATTAAAGAGGGAAGGCTCAAAATCACCGGGGAATATAAGAAGAAAGTGACCTATCACGACCCGTGTTACCTGGGACGGCATAACGGCATTTACGATGAACCGCGCGAAATCCTGAAAAAGATACCGGGTTTGGAGCTGAATGAGATGGCTGATGCGCGGGAAAGCAGCCTGTGCTGCGGCATGGGCGGCGGCCGAATCTGGATGGAAACGGCCAAAAATGAAAGATTCTCCGATATCCGGCTAAAACAGGCTCAGGATACCGGAGCGGAAATACTGGCCACGGCTTGCCCGTACTGCATCACCCAATTCGAAGACAGCAGGATGTCTCTCGCGGACAGCAGCGTTATCCAGATAAAGGATATTACGGAGATTCTCCAGGAAGTCGTTTGACGACCGGGATAAGGATAAATAGTGGAAAAAGAACAAATCGACCAGCTGAAAAAGAGTCTCGGGGAAAGTAATTTCGGGGATGTGATGGTTGTTGGCGGAGGGGTCAGCGGTGTTCAGGCATCTTTAGACCTGGCCACGGCGGGCTTCAAGGTGTACCTGGTGGACAAAGCGCCGGCCATCGGCGGCCACATGGCACAGCTTGATAAGACCTTTCCCACCAATGACTGCTCCATCTGAATACTCGCTCCGAAGCTCGTCCAGGTTGGACGGCATCCGAACATTAAGGTCCTGACTTATACCGAAGTCGATAAAATCGAAGGGAAAGCAGGTGACTTCAACGTGACTTTGACCAAAAAACCCAGATACATTGACGAAAGTAAATGCACGGGTTGTACTACCTGTGTGGAATATTGTCCTGTGAAATATCCCGACCGGTTCAATCAGGACATCTCCCAAAACAAAGCCGTCCATATCTATTTTGCCCAGGCAATTCCACTGGTCACTTATATCGATGAAAGCTGTCTTTACCTGAAAGAAAAGAAATGCGGTATTTGCGAATCCGTTTGTAAGAACAATGCCATTGATTTTACCCAGACTGCGGAAAAGATGGAAGTAAAGGTAGGGGCGGTAATTCTGGCCCCGGGCATCGAGGCTTATATTCCCAAGGTCGGGAACGAATACGGCTACGGCCGAATGGAGAACGTCGTTACCAGCATGGACTTTGAACGGCTGCTATGCGCGACCGGCCCGTACGAAGGTGAAATCCTGCGCGCTTCAGATAAGAAGCATCCCCATAAAATTGCCTGGATACAGTGCATCGGTTCGCGGCAGGTTAACCCGAAAGGTGTAGGCAACAGCTACTGTTCCGCCGTCTGTTGCACTTATACCCAGAAACAGGTCATTTTGACCAAAGACCACGACGCCGAAGCCGAGTGTACAATATTCCACAACGATATCCGTTCCTACGGCAAGGATTTCGAGCGGTTCTTCCAGCGGACGGAAAAGCTGCCGGGAATCCGGTTTTTCCGCAGCTACACGACAGTCGTAAAAGAAGACCCGAAAACCAAAAACGTTACCATCCGTTATTCCACGCCCGACGAGGGGGTAAAAGAGGAAGAATTCGAGATGGTGGTGCTTTCGGTCGGGTTAAATCCGCCGTCTGAGGCACAGAGTCTGGCCGATAAGTTCGGTATCAAACTCAACGAACACAATTTCTGCGATACCAATCCGGCTAATCCGATGGAAACATCCCGGCCCGGAGTTTTTATCAGCGGCGCCTTCAACGGACCGACGGATATTCCTGAATCGGTTTTTACGGCCAGCGGCGCCAGTTCTCAATGCGGTGAACTGCTGAATTACCGGCGCGATAAATTAACCGAAGAAAAGGTGTTTCCGGCAGAGAGAGACGTTTCCAAAGAAGAGCCGAGAATCGGAGTATTCGTGTGCCACTGCGGCGCGAATATCGGCCGGATTGTGAACGTCCCTTCGACGGTGGAATATGCGATGACGCTACCAAATGTAGTTTATGCGCAGGAACAGCTTTTCTCCTGCGCTTCCAATTCCGCCCGGGAAATAACGGATATCACTAAAGAAAAAGGGCTGAACCGGGTTGTAATCGCCGCCTGCAGCCCCCGCACGCTGGAGCCGTTGTTCCGGGAGACGCTGCGGGAAGCTGGCATCAATCAATATTACTTTGAAATGGGGAATATCCGCGAGCATAATTCCTGGGTGCACTCCAAAGAAAAGGAAGACGCCCTGGACAAGGCCAAGGATATCATCCGGATGTCGGTGGCGCGGGCCGCTCATTTGGCGCCGCTGAAAGAATTTGATTTGCCGGTAAACAAAGAGGCGCTGGTAGTGGGAGGGGGCATCGCCGGCATGACATGTGCGCTATCCATCGCCAACCAGGGACATGAAGTCCACCTGCTGGAAAAAGATTCCAACCTGGGTGGAATGGCCCGAAAAATTCATCAAACTCTGGAAGGACTGGATGTTCAGGAATATTTAGGCGGTTTGATTAAAAAGGTATATGCGCATCCGTCAATTCATGTTTATACCGATGCGGTGATTCTGGAGGCGGCCGGTTACGTGGGTAATTTCACGACCCGGGTGAAATCCGAAAGAGGCATCCGGGAAATTAAACACGGCGCCGCTATTATCGCGACCGGTGCGAATGTTTATAAACCGGTCGAATACCTTTACGGCACCGATGAAAGGGTGATGACCCACCTGGAATTAGAGGAACGGATACATAACGGCGACGAAAAAATCAAAAACGCCAAAAACCTGGTGATGATTCAATGCGTCGGCTGTAGAAATGAAGACCGGAATTACTGCAGCCGGATTTGCTGCGGCGAATCAATTAAAAACGCCCTGAAACTAAAAGAATTAAATCCGAAGATGGATATTTACATCCTTTTCCGCGATGTCCGTACTTACGGTTTTAGAGAGGATTATTACCGGGAAGCGGCAAACCGCGAAGTCAAATTCATCCGTTATGAGCCGCAGGACAAACCGCTGTTGGAAGCAGGGGAATCGCAAGAAGGCCAGCCCATCCTGAAGGTTACCGCCACGGATTATGTGCTGGGCAATAAATTGGAAATCGAGGCCGATTTTGTAGCGCTGGCGGCGGCCATTGTTCCGGCCGAGGGGAGCAAGGAAATAGCCCAATTATTCAAAGTCTCGCTGGGCCAGGACGGATTCTTCCAGGAAGCCCACGTGAAATTAAGGCCGGTCGAGTTTGCGGCGGACGGGGTGTATCTATGCGGAATGGCGCATTATCCGAAACACATCACGGAAACAATTAATCAGGCTTACGGCGCAGCCGGCCGGGTGCTGACCCTGCTTTCCCACGACACGGTGGTGGCTTCCGGTTCTGTTTGCGAAGTGAATGAGAAGAAGTGCATGGGTTGCGGTACCTGCGCCGCGGTCTGCACCTACGGCTCCATCGAAATGCGAAAAACCGCGAACGGTATGAAAGCCATCGTCAATCCGATTCTTTGTAAAGGGGACGGCCTCTGTAATGCCAAATGCCCCACGGGGGCAATTCAACTGAAGCACTTTACCGATAAAGGACTTTTCGCTCAGATCGACGCCATAGTGCCTTATAAATAGAAGTTTACTACTACATTAAGCCGGGAATGCTGACAAAGGAGGTGAGAACAAATGAGTCCGGGACTTAAATTTAAACCTAAAATCATTTGTTTTTTATGCCACTGGTGAGCATACGGCGCGGCTGATATGGCTGGAGTTTCCAGATTACAATATACAGCCGAAACCAGGGTAATACGGGTGATGTGCTCCGGGAGAATCGGCCTGGAATTTGTTTTGCGGGCCTTTTCAAACGGAGTTGACGGCGTTTTTATCGGCGGCTGCCGTTTGAATGAATGTAATTACATTACGCAAGGCAATTACCATGCGTTGAATATGGTATTGCTGGGGAAGAGGATTTTGGAACACATCGGGCTGAATCCGGAAAGATTGAGAATCGAATTTATGTCTTCGGCGGAAGGAGTTGTTTTTGCTGAAGTGATGAGTGACTTCAGCCGCAAGGTGAGGGAGTTGGGCCCGGTCGGCTACGGAGAAGCAATCGATGAAACCGTCTTAAAAAACAGACTGGACGAAATCACCAAATTAGTCCCGTACATTAAGGTAATGAAAAATGAGAAGTTGGGGACGCGTCTTTTGAATCCGGAGGAATACGACAAGTTTTTCACCAGAGACGAAGTCGACAAACTTATCAATGAAGCACCGGCATACTATATCGACCCGCAGAAATGCCAGGCCTGTATGATTTGCGCCCGGCGGTGCCCGGCGGAAGCCATCATCAGCGTCAAAGGTGAAGTCCATATTATCAATCAGGAAGAATGCATCAAATGCGGAACGTGTTTCGACGTATGTCCTCCTAAATTCAAAGCGGTTACCAAGATTGTCGGCGCGCCGGTGCCGCTGCCGCTCCCGGAAGACCAGAGGGCGATTGTCAGAAAAGGGAAGGGACAGGAAGTTGCATAAAGCGGAGAGAAATAGAAAATTTGCGCATTTGATGAACCCCCTCACCTTAATCCTCTCCCTCAAGGGGCGAGGAGACACAACAGGAGGTATTAATGTTACCGACTAGCGCGACCTATTTAGGCATCTCAGGCTACATTATTTTTTGGGTTTTGTTTGCTGTTGCCTTTGTGTTGTTCGCGCAGAGAACTTATTTTCTTTTTCGCCTGATGCGGCTGGGCAAACCGGAGAACCGCTTCGACCAGGTGTGGCAGAGATTCAAAAACATGGTTCGGGAGGTTGTCACGCAGCGGTGCAGTCTGAAAAGCGTAACCCGGAAAGATTTGGCGGGAATCGGTCACGCAATGTTATTCTGGGGATTTAGCTTTTTCCTTCTAAGCTACATTATTTTCATCGGGCTGGCCGGCGGTTTTGGACTCGCCTCTGTACTGACCGGTAATACATTTGAGAGGGTATTTTCTTCCATTCTGGATTTCGCCGGGCTTTTCGTAACCATCGCTATTGTCTGGGCCGCGGTCAGGCGATATATCGTGAGACCGGCCAGACTGGAGATGAGCATGGAGGCCGGTATCATCATGATTATGGTCTTCTGCCTGATGGTGCTCCATTTCGGTGTTGATGGGTTCGGTTTGGCTGCCTCCGGCGTTACAACTTACTGGCCGCCCATCGGGGGAGCGCTGGCCAGATACTTAATTTCGGCAAATATTTCTACGAATACGCTAACGGCTATTTACCGTAGTTTATGGTGGCTGCATTATGCTTTAATCCTCGGCTTTATGGTCTATATCCCCCGTTCCAAGCACATGCATATCCTGGCTTCCATCTTTAACACAATGTTTATTCCGTTCGGACAGAAAGTAGTTCTGGAACCGATATCCATTGAGCAGCAGGAAAACTTCGGGATTTCAAAAATTCAGGATTTTACCTGGAAGGACTTACTCGACCTCTATTCCTGCGCCGTGTGCGGCCGATGTAATGCCAATTGTCCCGCGCAGTTGACCGGTAAGAAGCTGGCGCCGAGAGAAGTTATCCATAATCTGAAAGAACATTTACTGGAAGCCGGCCCCGCATTATTGACCATCAAAACGGAGACCGCAAAGGACGGCGTTGCCAAAGAGATAATCGGCGGGGTGGTGACGGAAGAAGAGATTTGGGCGTGCACCACCTGCGGGGCATGCCAGGAAGTGTGCCCGGTCAATATCGAGCATGTACGCAAGCTGATCGGGTTCCGGCGGAACCTGGTGATGTCCCAAAGCAAGATGCCGGAAAGCGCCCAATTGATGCTGCGTAATATGCAGTCGCGGGGAAATCCCTGGGCGGGAGTCACTTCAATGAGGTTGCGCGGTGACTGGGCGAACGAAGCGGGCGTGAAAGTGCTGGCGGAAGGTGAGAGCGCCGATACTATCTTTTGGGCAGGCTGCACCGGGGCGCTGGTGGACAGAAATGTCAAAGCCACTCTGGCGATGGCAAATGTTTTCAAAGCGGCCGGTGTTGATTTCGGTGTACTGGGCGATGCCGAGACCTGCTGCGGCGACCCGGCAAGAAGAGCCGGCTATGAATTCCAGTTCCAGATAATGGCGGAGCAAAACATCGAAAATTTCAAAAGCCATAATGTTAAGCAGATTATTACTTCCTGTCCCCACTGCTATAACACTCTGAAGAATGAATATCCGAGGTTCGGCGGCGATTTCAAGGTGGTGCACTATACCCAATTTGTGGCGGATTTAATCAAGCAAGGTAAATTGAAACTGACCAAAGAACTAAATTCGAAAATCACTTATCACGACCCCTGCTATTTGGGGCGTTATAACAACGTGTATGAGGAGCCGCGTCAAATCCTGCAATCAATCGCTAAGACAAAATTAACCGAAATGGAGCGTTCCCGGAGTTCGAGTTTTTGCTGCGGGGGCGGCGGCGGATTGATGTGGATTGAAGAACAGCCGGGCACAACAAAAATCAATCAGATGCGGCTTGATGACGCGCTCAAAACAGGGGCGGACACGGTAGTAACTTCCTGCCCGTATTGTTTACAAATGTTTGAAGAAAGTATCGACCATCAGGGAATAAAGGACAAGGTAAAAGCCGTAGACCTGATCGAACTGGTAGAAGAGGCGATGAAATAACCTTAATCAGGAGAGAAACGTATGAATACGATTGTTTGTGTGAAACAGGTGCTCGACCCGGAAATACCGCCGGCCAAATTTAAAATCGACCCGGAGACAAAAAAAGTAATTCCCCCAATGGGAGTGCCCCCGGTAATCAGTGTATTCGACGAGCGCGCGGTGGAAGCAGCCTGCCGCCTGAAAGACAAAAACAAGGGCAAAATAACCGTTATCAGCATGGGAACAGCGAAAGCGGCAGACGTCGTGAAGCACGCCATTTCGATGGGGGCCGATGACGGGTTTGTGCTCGAGGATGCCGCTTTTGAAAATCTGGACAGTTTCGGTACGGCATATGTACTGGGGAAAGCCATCCAGAAAATCGGGGCGTATGACCTGGTGCTGTGCGGCCGGCAAGCGGCTGACTGGGGCGCAGGACAGGTCGGTTCGATTCTGGCAGAAATACTCGGCATCCCGGTGGTTACTTTCGCCTGCAGCATCGAAGCGGTAGACAAAACGCTAAAGGTCAAAAGACTGGTAAAGGATGGGTTCGAGGTTGTAGAAGCTCCAATGCCGAGTCTGGTTACAGTGAGCAGTGAAATCGGTTTGCCGCGGCTGCCCGGCGGCATGGGCTTGATGATGGCGCGGCGCAAAGTGATTCCTATCTGGAAGGCAGCCGATATCGGGGCAGAGGCTGCGAAACTGGACAAAGCCAATGCTCATTCCGAGATTACCGGCCTTTCCGTGCCGAACCGCAAGAGCGAGTGCGAAATAATTACCGGCACGACAGCTGTTGAGGCCGCCGGCAATCTGGCTTCAAAGATTGTCAGCCTGCTTTAATTATTGAACGAATGGAGGATATTGAGATGGAAGGCTTTAAAGGTGTTTTAGTTTGCGGTGAGATTGCTGAAGGAAAATTAGCACCGATTACGTTAGAACTTTTAGGAATCGGCAGAAAGCTGGCCAATGAACTGGGCGAGGAATTGAGTGTGTTGCTGATGGGAAGCAACACCGGCACTTTGGGAAAGGATGCGATAGCTTACGGGGCGGACAAAGTATATGTGTCCGATGACATGCTTTTGGATAATTACAACTCCGATGCTTACACTCAGGCAGCGTCGAATCTTTGCCGGAAAATAATGCCTTCCGTGATGCTGCTGGGGCACACGGACATTGGTATGGATTTAGCGCCGCGGCTCAACGGACGTTTAGGCGGCGGGCTGGCGATGGATTGCCTGTCTTTGGCCATCGACCCGGCAACCAGGTTCCTGGTCACGACGAGACCTGTCTACGGCGGCAACGCTTATGCGACAGCAATGTCAAAGTCGGCACGACCGCAAATGGCGACGATCAGACCGAAAACGGTACCGGCGGCGGAACGTGATGATTCACGACAAGGTCAGGTGATTGTTATCGAATATAAAGTCGACCCTGCCTCGGTAAAAATCAAAGTGGTGGAACGCATCAAAGAACAGGTAGAGGGCGTGAAGCTGGAAGATGCCGAAGTGGTGGTGAGTGGGGGGCGCGGCATCGGCAGCAAGCAAAACTTCGAGATGGTGAAAGAGCTGGCCCATGTGCTGGGCGGCGCGGTCGGCGCGACCCGTCCGGTTTGTGACGAAGGCTGGACACCGGCTTCACTGCAGGTTGGCCAAAGCGGCAAAGTGGTCAGTCCGAAGCTCTATATTGCGGTCGCGGTCTCCGGCGCGATGGCGCATATCACCGGCTGCCTGGGCTCGAAGTACATCGTGGCAATCAATAAAGACAAGGATGCCAATATTTTCAACGTCGCCCGCTACGGCATCGTCGGGGATTATAAGGAAATTTTGCCGCCGCTGACAGCCAAAATAAAGGAACTGAAAAAAGCCTAAAGAACGGAATGACACTCGGCCTGAGTAACAAGATAAACTAATCGAGGTCAAATAAAAGGAGGAAAAACATGGCAGTACCAAGTAAAATTGAAACCTGGCAAATGACAGTACCGGGGACGCTTGCCAGAGTCAGTCTTGACGTACCCGCGCTGAAACCCGGTGAGGTATTAGTAGAGATTGCGGGTTGCGGGATATGTCACACAGACCTGGGGTATTTTTACGACGGAGTTCCCACGGTTACCAAACCGCCGTTGACTTTAGGGCACGAAATCAGCGGTACGGTGGTTGCCGGCGAAAGCAGTTGGGTGGGCAAAGAGGTAATTGTGCCGGCAGTAATGCCCTGCAACAATTGCGCAATTTGTGCCAGCGGCCGGGGCAACCGGTGCCTGGCGCAAAAAATGCCTGGCAACAGCATGGGAATTTACGGCGGGTTCTCCAGCCATATTGTGGTACCGGCACATGATTTGTGTGCGGTCGGTGACAGAAAAGGCATTCCGCTTTCACACATGGCGGTGATTGCCGATGCTGTAACTTCACCTTATCAGGCCGCGATACGCGGCGAAATCAAACCCGGCGACCTGACAATTATCATCGGCGCCACAGGCGGTGTCGGAATCTACGCGACGCAGATCGCCCGTGCCATGGGCGCGAAAGAAGTAATCGGCATTGCCCGAAACCAGGCTAAACTGGAGAAATCACTTCTATACGGTGCCACTAAAGTCATCAGTTCCGCCGGCAAGGATGTTAAAGCGGTGCGGGATGAATTCCGGGCTTACTGCAAAGAAAAGGGGCTGCCGGGCAACTATGGCTGGAAGGTATTCGAGTGGACCGGCACGGGTGAAGGCCAGGCTATCGCCCTTGAATTGCTGTCGTTTGTCGGCACACTGGTCATCGCCGGATACGGCATGCAAAAGGCCGAATATATGTTCTCGCGTTTGATGGCATTCGATGCGGACATTAAAGGCACCTGGGGCTGTCTGCCCAAATATTATCCCGAAGTGCTGAGGATGGTACTCGAAGGGAAAATCCAAATCGAGCCTTTCGTGGAGACCCGGCCGATGAGCCAGATACAACAGGCGTTTGCAGAAGTCCACAAGGGCGGCACCGAAAAAAGAGTCGTACTGACACCTGATTTTTAAGGAAAAAATAAAAAAATAAAAACGGGGGGATAAAAAATGTCACTAAGTTGGATACCAAGAGAAGGTGGGGTCAAGGACCATAATCTATGGGGGATGGAGCATTTCGGCACAACTGCGCCGTGCACCATGTACGAAGAGAAGCCGATTCTCGACCCCAGCGGTAAACCGGTAGAGGGTTTGCACAGTGCCTGGATTACGCTGAACAATCCGGCCCAGTACAACTCTTACACCACGGAAATGGTAAAGGGTGTAATTGCCGGTTTCCAGCGGGCTCAGGAAGCACGCAATGTCGTAGCCGTGGTTTTTACCGGGGCCGGAAACAATGCATTCTGCACCGGCGGCAATACAAAAGAATATTCTGAATATTACTCCCAGAAACCGACCGAATATAACGAGTACATGACCCTTTTCAACACGATGGTGGATTCAATCCTGATGTGCCAGAAACCGGTTATCCGCCGTATCAACGGGATGAGTGTCGCCGGCGGTCAGGAAATCGGCGGCGCCTGCGATATCGCCGTAGCGGCCGATACCGCTATTTTCGGCCAGGCCGGGCCGCGCCACGGTTCTGCCCCGGTCGGCGGTTCTTCGGATTTCCTGCCCTGGGCTTTGACCATCGAAGATGCGATGTGGAACTGCGTTTCCTGCGAGATGTGGAGCGCCTACAAAATGGTCAGAAAGAATTACCTCAGTAAGGTCATCCCGGTGTTAAAACAGGGCGATAAGTTTATCCGCAATCCCTCAGTTATCACCGATAAATATGTCGATAACGGCGAAATCGTTTACGGCGAGAGCGTGACCGGCGCCGAAGCAGCCAAAGCTAAAGAAATCGCGAAGGCCTGCACCTATGATTTCTCCATGGTTGATGCCGAAGTAAACAGAATACTCTGGACGTTCACCAACCTCTTCCCGCACTGCCTGATGAAGTCCATCGCCGGCGTCCGCCAGAAGAAGAAATATTTCTGGGACCTGAATAAAAACGACCATCTGTTCTGGCTGGGCGTCAACATGTCCAGTGAAGCTTTCCTGGGCTTTACCGCTTTTAATACCAAGAAGATTACCGGTAAAGATACCATCGACTTTATTAAATACCGCAACATGACTGCCCAGGGACATCTGGTCGATGACGAGCTATTTGAGGCGGTTCTGGGAAAACCCTTACCAAAGTAGAGACTCTTGCTATAGAAATTAATAAATTTAGATGAGGTGAAAATGGAATTCAGATTATCCAAGGAACATGAGATGTTCAAGCGGTCGGTGCGGGAATACTGCGAAAAGAACGTAGCGCCCCGCTCCAGGGAAATCGACGAAAAGGAAAACGGCATCCCCGATGATATTATCAAGGGTCTGGCCGATATCGGTGTCTTCGGCTGCACCGTCCCGGAGAAGTACGGCGGCTGCGCAATGCCGGGAGAAGAAACACAGTATGCCATGACCGCCATCCATGAACTGGCAAGAGCGGAACTCAGCATGTCCCTGCCGGTTTATACTTTACTGACAATAGGCTGGGGCGGGGAATTCATCGCCCTCTACGGCAATGAAGAAACCAAGAAAGAAGTCTTACCCAAACTGGCTTCGGGGGAATGGTCCTGGGGCATTTGCGCTACAGAGCCGGGCGGCGGTTCGGACGTGGCAGCCATCAAAACCCAGGCAATACGGAAAGGTGATAAGTTCATCGTCAACGGCGAGAAAGCCTATATCAGTCAGGTCAACGAATGCCAGAAGCGGGGCGGCGGACACTGCACACTGTTTGTCAGCGACCCGGCCAAAGGGGTCAAGGGCGGGATGACAATGCTGGCGGTCAAACCCAACGATGTCAAGGGTATGACCAGCAGCGTTTACAAGGATATGGGCAGAATGGGCCTGTCCACCGGCGGCTTCCGGTATAAGGATACCGAGGTATCGGATAAATACCTGCTGGGAACAGAAGGCAAAGGGTTCTACGCCTGCATGGAAGGCTTCAATGTCGCCAGGGTAGTAGTGGCGGCAGCCTGTCTGGGCGGCGCCGAGAAGTGCATTGAGATTGCCGCCGATTATGCCAAACAGCGGAAGGCCTTCGGACGTTCGTTATCCAAG
>Ga0224521_1000181_pt1 | contig 20396 bp, 17 predicted proteins | sample CFST0metaG_FD_182731 | JGI IMG/M metagenome (GOLD analysis project Ga0224521, IMG submission 182731) | Peat soil microbial communities from Stordalen Mire, Sweden - C.F.S.T0 | ecosystem: Environmental > Terrestrial > Soil > Wetlands > Peat | place: Sweden: Norrbotten County, Stordalen Mire... | reverse complement strand
TCCGAAGAACTCCGCCTCCGCGTCGGCGACTACCGTGTCCGCTTCACCGAAGAGCCCCGCGACACCCTCGTCATCCACTCCGTCCGCCACCGCTCCGAAGCCTACCGCTAGATCCCGGCCCGCCGCAGCGGAGGGTACGGCGCGTAAGCGCGAAAAAGGCCAGCCAAGCCGCGACCCTTTGTTCTCAACAGGTTTACGCGCGTAGACCGCGAAGTTGCCATAAAGCAACCTCGATCCGATGATTTTTACTCTTAGTCGCTTGTTTTCAATAGGTTCCCCTACAGGAACCTGTAAACGCCTCATTTTTCGCATAGGATGGCTGTAGCCTGCTGATTCAGCTAGCGTTCCCGCAGAGTAACTTTTAGTTACTCCGCAGCACCCATTCTGGGGTGACGTGTCACCCCTAACCCGATGCGAAGCAGCGTGCTCTTTGCTTCGGTGGTGGCAAGGGCTGCTGGAGATGACCACCGGCGCGTCCACGGCCCTCCCAGACGCAGCAAGGCCGCCCCCAGAGGGACGGCCTGCGGCTGGATCGAACGGCGGCTAAGGGAAGGACCTGGACGTCCCACATAATTCATTCTTTCTCTTTCAGCCTGAACATAGTCCACGTTAAAAGATTAATCGCGACGCCGGAAACGAGGAAAATAAGTAGGCTCCTTTGAGCCGAAAATCCTTCCAGCAACAGAATAACTGACCAAAATACAACCCCGAAGTTCAGGCATACATAACAAAAAACTTTAACTTTTCCACTAACTTTCATCATGAGATCCTTTTTGATTCTTCGTCATTTAATGAAAATGCCCTTTACCTCAGTGGCACTGTGAAGTGTCGGTACTGCAAGGAGTGGGAGCAGGAGTGCGTGCGGGAGCAGGAGTAGGAGCAGGTGCGAGACCTGATGCTGCGGAAGCCGCAGATGCCGCTCCTCCTGCCTGAATGAGAGCATTTGCACCAGTTGCAGCACTCTGAAGTCCAGTTACTAGGCTCGTAGCTGTAGCCGCAGTTCCTGCCGCTTGCATATTTCCACCCGTGCCAAGAGCAACCGCCATACCAACTGGATTAGTAACCGTGCCTACAGCGGTAGCAGCGGCAGAAGTACCTTTTACATCACCAGAAATCGCACCCGCCGCTAAGGTCACTGTAGCTACAGCACCTCCAGTGGCTCCGATTACAGCAGTTGTCGTGGTAAGGGCAGTAATCGCGGCTGCGCCAAGTGTCGCCGGAACGGACACCGGTGCCGTGGCAACGATCAGTGCCACAGCTCCAACGGTTGCTACTCCGGTTGCTACGGCCGCTGCCGCCTCCATGGTACGCGGATGCTCGGCAGCCCATTGTCGAGTATCCGCCACCCCATTATCCAACCAGCCTGGCCAGTGCCCATCAGCATCGACTCCACCGAGCGGACTGTTGTACATATAGCTGTACAGATTCAAGCTCTGCGGATTATCCAACTTTGCATACGGAACAGGTTCCGCCTGTGCGCTCCAATCGGGCGATAAGAAACGCCCCATTGAACTTGCGTAGTACCTGGCACCGAAGTAGTCGTTTCCTGATTCTGCGTCTCTTTCTTTGCCGGTATAACGAGATCCGACACGATTCCACCGCTCGCCTGCTCGCAACCCTATTGCAACCGTGGAGTTACACTCGTCGATGCCCGGATGCAGTGCAGGTTTTCTACTCGAAAACCCCTGACGCGGTTTTTGGCTTAGCAACGCCATCGCAGCCATAAGGCCGTCTGGGATTTTCGCGCACGAGCTGGGGCCGAGTTGCATTTCCTGTTGATTGTACGATCTGGAAGCGCAGATGCGCGACTGTTTTTGAGGGGATTCGATGCCGGTTCTCGCATCGGTTACGAGTCCAGATCGTTCCTCTTTAGCAGCAGCTTTAAAAACAGCAGCTATTAAAAGAAGCTACTAAAAGAAGAACGCGCGCGCGTTATTTGCGGCTGTCTTCGGACTCTGCGAGCATCGGGCCGAGGGCTTCGGCGTCGGGAGCCATGGCTTTTGTGTCGGGACTCGTGGCTTTTGTGTCGGCCCTTTCGCTGTGTTCGAGCATGGCTCCGGGATGTGTGGCGGCGTGGATCTTCTGCAAGGTTCGGATAGCGACTTGCGTGTAAATCTGTGTCGTTTTGATGTCCTCGTGGCCGAGCATCTGCTGGATATAGCGGATGTCGGCTCCGTTCTCGTGCATCAACGTGGCCATCGTGTGGCGGAACAAGTGACACGATCCCGTTTTGCCCAGCTCTGCCGCGTCGATGCGGTCTTTGACCGTGGCGGTCAGATGATCGCGGCTGAACGGCTCGCCCTGCGCCGTGAGGAACACCGTCATGTCGTCGGGTTCGACCGCAAGCTGCGGGCGGCTCTCACGGACGTACTTTTCAAGCCATGCGATGGCCCGCTCTCCGATGGGGACATAACGGTCCTTGTCGCCCTTGCCCTGCCGGATCAGGATCAGGCCACGGTCGAGCGAGAGGTCGTAGAGCTTGAGCCGGATCACCTCCAGACGCCGGATTCCGGTCGAGTACAGCACCTCCAGTATTGCCCGGTCGCGTAGGCCGATAGTGTCGCCCAGGTCGCAGAGCTGCATGATGCGTTCGACCTCAGCAGCAGAGAAGATGTTCTTGGGCAGGGCGCGGCCCAGACGGGGCAGTTCCAGCTCTGAGGCCGGATTGTGCAGGATGTAGTTCTGCCGCGTCATCCATCGGAACCAGACGCGCAACGGAACCAGACAGGCGTGTTGCGAGCGGAAGCTCAGCGGCTCGCCGTTCTTCTTGCGGTAGTGGAACAAGTGCCGCTGATAGCGTTCCAACACTGGCCGCGTGACCTCGACCGGCTCGGTCAGCCCGCGCTCGCGGCACCACTGGAGGAAGAAGCCGATGTGGACTTGGCGATTGCGCACGGTGTGCGGGGAGTAGTTCTGCACTTCAAGCGCGCGCAGATGCTCGCGCATCATCGACTCTAGCTGCGTTGTGGGCAGAGCTTCGGGTTTGCGGGTCTTCGTGATGCGGGCCATGACTGTACCTCCTCTCGATAGGGTTACGACGGAGCGGATTTCGTCGCTCCCCGTATATGTGCTTTTTCGCGCTCGTTGGCGGATTCGTATATAACCCGCATGGATATTGGTTGCGAGGGGATTTTAGTGACTCCGACACCCCGCCGACTTGGGGCCGACTTGGCCCCGACTTCTGGCCTCGCTGCCCCGACTTCTTTTCGTCGTACTCACTTTTTCTCCAGCTTCTCGATGTCGATCAGACCGCCCAGCACCGGCTTGCCGCCGTCCTTCGGGCGCGTGAAGATCAGCTCGTAGACGATGCTCTGGCCTCGGCCGCCGCGATGGATGAGCAGGTACTCCAACTCCTCCAGCCGGTGCAGATGGATCTTCAACTGCGTATCGCCCCAGCCGGTGTACGCGCGCACATCGCGGCGCGAGAAGCGGTAGTCGGAGCGTTCCATCTTCTGACGCTCGCATTCCGCCGTAACCATCTCGTCGACGGCCATGAGCAGCCGCCGCGTCTGCGGCGGTAGCTCGTCGAGCGAACGGCCCAGCACCTCGTGCGCGAGACGGTTGGCAACCGCGATGTCCGAGATGGCGACCTCGATGTACTCGACCGTTCGGCCTCTGTGCTCGACCGTCTTGCGGGGCCGCTGATGCTGATGCAACAGAGCGATTGTGCGGATGAGAGTCAGATACTTCATGTGGTCGCGCCGCGTCCGCGTCTGGTTGTCGTGGAAGGTCAGCTCGCGGGCGTAAGGATTCGCAACGTACATGGGTTTGAGAAGCCGCTGCGCGTTGCGGTGGACCGCAAGGATCGTGCTGCGGTCGCGGCGTTTGAGCAAGCCCTCCAACGTCTGCGCCTCGCGCTGTACCCGGTGGATCGCCCGCGTCTGCTCGCGCTCTTCATTGACCGAGAGAACAAGACAGCGGTTCAACAGCTCCTCATCCAACTGGATCGCGGTCGTCGTCAGAAAAATCATCACCGGGCCTTCGACGCGGTATTGATGCGTCGTCAGACGCCCCGTCGCCGGGTCTTTGCCGGTGCTGGCGATAGTCAACACGCCCTCACTCTGCAACAGCTTCAAGGCGTAAGACGCCGAGTGCGCGCCCTCCTCTTCGACGATGGCAAGCACCTTATTCTTGAGGTCGGTCTCGCCCATATAGAAGAGAGATTGCCCGGTCATCGCGGAGTATTGAACCCGCTGCTCGTCGGGCAGGAACGCGAGCACCGCCTCCATGAGCGAGCTTTTGCCAGCGGCGGAACTCGACTGCACGATCACCGCAAGCGGCGTATCCAGATGCCGCGAGACCACGCCCAGATAGCCGACGAGCTTGTTGGTCTCCTCGCCCACCATGCCGCACCGTGCGAAGTCCTCGACGATGCGCTCCAACAGGCGCGGATCGCGCAGCAGCTCCATCGCTGCCGCCTGGTCTTCCGCGCTGAGCGTGACGGCCTGCTCCTTCGGGCGAAGTGCCTCTTTGATCTGCTCGTCCTGCAACTCCTCCAGCTTGAGCAACACTTGGCCAAGATCGTGGCGCACAACCTCTTCCTTGATGCCCAGCTCCTCTCCAGCCTGCTTGGTAAAGGCTCCGCGCTGCCGCGCGGAGTACAGGTCGAAGGTATCGACGTGGAAGGCGGACGCGCCGTGCGGCGTCGTGCCGGAGACAAGCACGTTGATCTTTAGCAGCTCGTAGCTCATGTTTTTATTCAGGCCACGGATGCGATAGCGGCGGGTGCCCTGCATGATGAAGATGTCTTCGCCGCGCATCTCGACTGGGATGTCGATAACTGGCGCGGGCGCTGTCGTGACCGACTCCGGCTCCATTACCGCAACCGGCTCCGGCTCGGCGGCTAAGGAAAAAACTGGGTCTTCGATCTCGGCGGGCGATGCCTCTGGCTCCGACTCTTCTTCGACGGCGACGGCGTTGATCTCGGCCAAGATGGATTCTTCTTCAACCATTTTTTCTTTAGCTGCTCGCTCTGGCTCTGGCTCTTCTTCGATGACTCGCTCGGCCATCGGCTCGACGCTGCGCGACTCTGGCCGCTGCCCCTTGCCCAGCCACTCCGCCTTATTGAGCAACACGCCCAAGCTCCTCGCCGCTGGCGTCACCTTCAAGGCGTACTCGTTCGCATCCATGCCCTTTGGGAACTGCACTCGGAAGCACTCGATACCCATGCCGATTAGCTCTTCCGAGAGCTGAGCGGCGGAGCTGTCGCCCGCTTCGTCGCGGTCGTAGGCGATGTACACGCGCTCTGTGCCGTGTCGCTCGAAGGCTGCGCGATGATCGGCTGTGAAGCCGTTCACTCCGTAACTCGCCGTCACGTTGCGGATGCCCGCACTCCAGAAGGTCAGCGCGTCGATCAGCGACTCGCAGAGGATGATCTCTTTCGACGCGATGAGCGCCTCCTCATTCCACACGCCCCGATGTGCGCCGGGAAGATAGAGATGGTTTGGCGTTCCCTCGCGCAGGTTTGCCGTGATCTTCCGCCCGTACATCTCGACCACTTCGCCGGAGCTGCTCAACACCGGGATGACAAGCGAACCGTTGAAGTGTTCGTGTCCGCTCTCGCGCAGGATGCCCAGCGACTGCAACCGCCCTCGCATCTCCGCCCCCGCTGCCCGGTTCTTCGCCGGCAACCGGTAGCCCAGCGTCCGGTTGGCGAAGCCCAGTTTGAAGCGGTCGATGATCTCCGACGATTGCAGCCCGCGCGAGGACAGGTACTTCATCGCCTCCGGCGACTGTTTTAGCGTCTCGTTGTAATAGTCCATCACCTGCAACAGCAGCATCCGGTCGTCCGCGTCCCGCGCCACGGGCGGCGGGAGCTTGCGCACTGTGCCGTGTTTGACCGGCCTAGATTCGGGTGTGCCCGGCTCGGCGGCTAAGGGAAGATGATCGGCTCGCAGCAGTTCGACCGCATGGCGGAAGCTGATGCCGCTGGCCTTCATTACCCAGTCGATGGCCGTCCCGCCCTCATTGCACGCGCCCAGACAGTGCCAGAGATTCTTCGCCGGAGTGATAACCAGCGATGGAGTCCGGTCGTCGTGGAAGGGGCACTTGCCCACGAGGTCGGCCCCGTGCCGCGTCAGCTTGATCCCTCGCGCCTCGGCCAACCGCTGCACCGATACCTCCCGTTTCAGCCGCTCGACCTCATCCTCCGGGATTCGTGCCATTTTCCAGCCTTTCGCAAAAAACCTGTCAAGAGGGTTACGGTCTTTTTTTTACGCCCTCTCAGTGTAAGACACTATAGAGCATAATACTCTACAATGGAAACCGGGAGGCTCCCTTTGCAGACAACCCACCGTTACACTCAGGCCATGCCCACGAAGTCCAAGTTGAAGCTAAAACCGGTCGATATGGGCGAGGAGTCATTCGGACAACGCCTCGCCCGCCTACGCAAGGAACGCGGATGGACACAGAAGCAGATTGCCGAGAAGACCGGCCTCATCCAGGAGTTGGTTTCCAACTACGAACTGGACAAGCTGCGCCTCAACGCCGATATGATCCTGCGCTTCGCTGAACTCTTCGATGTCTCTGCCGACGAACTGCTGCGAGGCAGCAAGAGTACGCTCGTGGCCAAGAAGCAGCCGAGCATTAAACTCGTCCGCCGCATGGAACAGATCGAGGGCTTGCCGCTCTATCAGCAGCGAGTGCTACTCAGCACCATTGACCACTTTCTGGCTGCGGCTCAGGATAGATAGAAGGAGAACAACTATGGAACTCGATCTCGTACAACAGCGTCAGCAGGCCCACTTGCTGCTCGACGTGCTGCCAGAGGAAAAGCTCTTCGCCGTCCATAACCTCCTCGAAGTTCTGGTCGAGCCGCTCTCCCGCTCCCTCGCCATGGCTCCAGTCGAGGACGAAGAACTCACCCCAGAGACGATGGCCGCGCTCAACCGCGCCAGCGCCTCGCTCGACCGGGAGAGGGCGTCTCTCACAAAGAGATGCTCCGAGAGTTTGGCCTGTGAGCGAACGAACGACCCCGGCCCGCCTCTCCATCGTCTGGTCGCTCGACGCGCAAGCCAACCTCAGAGCCATCGACCGCCAGACCGCTCTCGACATCCTCCACAGCATCGACCGCTACCTTGCCACCCGCAGCGGCGATGTGAAGAAACTCAAAGCCCCCATGACCGGATTCCGTCTCCGCCACGCAGACTATCGCGTCTTCTTCAAGCAGGTCGGAGAGATCGGCATCTCCATCACCGGCGTCCGCCACCGCAGAGACGCATACCGATAGATTCAGCCCCGCCAAGCCTCGATCCTTTGTTTTCAGCAGGTTCCCCTACAGGAACCTTTCTGGACTGCCCACAGACGCCTTGATCGCAAATTGACCGCTAACCGGCTTGTTTTCAGTGGTTGCCATATAGCAACCTGAAAACGCCTTGCTTTTAGAGACTTTTCCCTTTAACTGCCTGATTCTACAGTGGTTCCCCCGGTATACCCAAGGTTGCTCTACAGCACCCATTCTGGGGTGACGTGTCGTAGCGCCAACCCGATGCGCAAGCATCGAGCCGGCAAGATGTAGCGAATGAAAGAGTCGTACGGTGAAGGCGTAGCGAAACACACCGGCTCCGAGTCATGCGGGCATGGCCGCAAGGCCAGATACGAAGCGTTGACAGGAGGAACTACGGGCCAGGTTATTGAACCGCGAAATACCCCGAACTTCAGGACGCCGACGCTCTGACACAAGGCGGAAGGCAACATCCGGCGCAGCGCAATCGCAAGCTGAGTTGGAGTCCTGCGCGGTCTGTGACCCTGGCACGCAGGGACATGTCTTGCACGGAAGTTGGGAGATCCCGGGTTCACCCGAGAGCAGCCAGTGCTCGCGGGACGCATCGGGAAGTCCAAGGATAAAAGCCGATGATGAACGAACACGGGAAGTCGGACAGACCCATAGTACCGGGGAAGTCTCCGAACAAGGCCGGAGTTTCGGCGGCGGAGGAGATGGAGGGAAGGGGTCTGGCCAAGGGGAACCTGAGCCAGCAAAACGCGTCCCGGACTCAGAGCCGGAGCAACGCGCCCAGTGCGCTGGAGCAGGTACGACAGGCGGCAAAAGAGAACAAGGATGTGAAGTTCACCGCTCTGCTGCACCACATCTACCGGATCGACACCCTGCGGTTTGCCTACTCTCAGTTGAAGAGGCAGGCGGCTCCGGGAGTGGACGGGGAGACATGGCGGCACTACGGCGAGGCGCTCGAGGAAAACCTCCAGAATCTCTCCCATAGGCTGAAGCGCGGAGCGTACCGGGCCAAGCCGGTGCGTAGAGTTTACATTCCCAAGGCGGATGGGCGGCAGCGGCCGCTCGGCGTCACGGCGCTCGAAGACAAGATCGTCCAACGAGCGACGGTGGAAGTGCTGAACGCCATCTACGAGACCGACTTTCTCGGCTTCTCCTATGGGTTCCGCCCAGGACGCAGCCAGCACAAGGCGCTGGACGCCCTGTACTGCGGAATCTACGGAAAGCGTGTGAACTGGGTGCTGGACCTGGACGTGCGCAGCTTTTTCGACATGCTGTCGCACGATTGGCTGGTCCGGTTTCTCCAGCACCGGATAGCGGACCGGCGCGTTGTGCGTCTCATCCAGAAATGGTTGCGCGCGGGCGTGCTGGAAGAGGGAAAACGGACGGTGATGGAGGAAGGGTCGCCACAAGGTGGAAGTGCATCGCCCCTGCTGGCGAACATCTATCTCCATTACGTGTTTGATCTCTGGATTCAGACATGGCGGCGGAAGCGGACGCACGGCGACGTGATCGTGGTGCGCTATGCCGACGACATCGTGGTTGGATTCGAGTTCAAGTCGGACGCCGAAACGTTCTGGAAAGAACTTCAGCAACGAATGGAGAAGTTCCAACTGGAGCTGCACCCGGACAAGACACGGCTTATCGAGTTCGGACGCCATGCGGCGTCCAACAGAAAGCGTGCCGGTCTGGGCAAGCCGGAGACCTTCGACTTTCTCGGCTTCACGCACCTGTGCGGGAAGACGAGCAGAGGACGGTTCACCGTGCTCCGGCAGACGATCCGCAAACGGCTGCAAGCCAAGCTGCAAACGGTGAAGACCGAACTGCGGCGGCGCATGCATGACCCGATCCCTGAAGTCGGCGCATGGTTGAAGTCCGTTGTGGGCGGGCATATCCGATACTTCGGAGTGCCGGGAAACCGGTACGCCCTGGCCTACTTCCGTTTCCAGGTGAGCAACCTCTGGCATCACGTCCTGCGACGGCGAAGCCAGAAGGGACGCGTCCCATGGGAACGGATGAAACGGCTCATCCAACGCTGGCTTCCTCCGGCCCATATCTGCCATCCTTATCCCACGCGCCGCCTGCGCGTCACCACCTGAGGCAAGAGCCGTATGCGGGAAATCCGCCCGTACGGATCTGTGCGGGGGGTACGGCGTAAGCCGTATCCCTACCGCGACATAGTCAACCCGATGCGAAGCATGGAAGGCTTTTGATTCGGGGGGAACGGAGGCAAGAGGATGCCTACTTGGGCCGCTCTTCCACCTACTCGTGACCGCCATGCTGACGGAGCAGGTCTGCGACACCTGCGTTACCCGTTCGTATCGCCCATGCGAGAGGCGTCCCTTTATCGTCTGCGGCATTGACATCAGCTCCATGCATCAGCAGCAGTTCTGCCACCTGCCTATAGCCCTTCGCCGCCGCCAAGATCAGCGGAGTGTGACCCGCATTGTTGTCTTTGACATTCGGGTTTGCTCCGTGATTCAGCAGCGACCTGGCCACATCCGGGTTGTCCGCCAGTAACGCGTAGTGCAGAGGCGTCAACCCCTGCCGGTCTGCTGCGTTGACATCGGCCTTATGCGCTATTAGCAGCTCCACGATGTCAGTATGCTCACCTTCAGCTGCTGCCGCTTGATGCAAGGGAGTGCTTCCAGAGTTGTCCCTAGCGTTAACATCGGCTTTGGTGGTCAGCAGGAAGTCCACCATATCCTTGTAGCCATTCGCTGCTGCTAAGTGTAGGGGAGTAAATCCGTTCTCATCCTTGGCTAAAACGAGATCAGGATCGTTTTTGAGAAGCTGTCTGACCTCTGGAACGTTATCATCTTTGACTGCCTTGTGAATCTGTTGACACATAGCGGGTGTGCTCCGCAGTATGACTAGCGCAAGGGCAAGGAAGGTGATTAAAGAGGAGAACTGAATAACGCGTTTGAGCATAGCCCGCTGTTTGTGTGCCGTCTGGCGCGGTGTCGCCCTAAATCCGGTGCAGAACACCATGTTTTCGGTCATCCAGCTATACGTCCACATTTCGGTGGCGGAGGAGGCTTAACGCCCATCTTAATCAGAGCGTACCGAATTCCACTTGCCGACGTGATCGCTCCGTTGATGCAGTCCGCCTTGGGCAACATTTCTTCCAGCTTAGGAACCGCCGCCTTTGCGGCAGGTCCGATATTTCCTAGGGCCGTAGCCACCCAATAGCGAACCGAATCATCCGGAGAATCGAGCAGGGACGTTATATCGGTCACCAATGTCGCTGTGGCTTCGTTGCTGCCGATTTTCTTGGTGAGGCTTGCGAGATGCTCTGCGGCCTCCGCTCTGGCGTCCACAGTCTTGTCGGATCGAACCTTTGCTATAGTCGCTTTGATCTGCTCCATACGTGCAGGCCCTCCGCTTGCCTGAGCTGTCCCGGCCACTGCCCAAAACACAAAACAAAGAACCACAGAGCACAGTTTGGGAAATCGCATTTTCATATCTTCTCTTTCTCCTTCTCTGTGAATCAGGGGGCTCCCCACCACCGGACATTTGGGGCCGTGGCATTGTCGGTCGGAAGGTTTGGGTTTGTCGTTGTAGTGCGCAATATGCCAGATGGAAAACCTTCTGGCTGCACAGTAAAGGAACTTGGCAGCGTCAGACCTTCATAGAAGCTTGCACTTGCGTGAATGTGGCTTCCTGCCCCACCTCCGAACATGTCGCTATAAGAGTTTCCATTCGCGTCCAGACCCTGTATCGAAGGAGTGTGCGAATTGGGAGCGACCGGCCACGCCTCCCAATAATTGCATTGTCCGTGACCACCACACTGTGTAGAACCTTCGAAATCCGCCACAATGTGCTGAACGACCCAGCCGCCCGTCTTCGTGTTGTGCGTCAAGCTCCAGTTTATTTCCCAAGAACTTGAGTGCTGACCACCAGACACAGTTTTGTACTTCAACTTCTGTCCGTTGTTCTGTTGTTGGCCCACCGCGTTGAACATTTTGTCGGTCTGCTGTTCCTCCGCGCTCGGATCTTTGGTTGAGTTTTCATTATTCAGCGCAAATGTGCACTCCGCAACACCTTCAACCGTGCATCCATCGTGCCCGTCTACGTCAACATTCCCTAAAGGATTGTTTAGGGCGTAGCCGTACAGATTGAGCGTCTGGGGATTTCCCAAACTCGCATATGGCACCGGCTCTACGCTCGCGCTCCAGTCGGGACTAAGCCATCTACCGGTTGCTGAGTTGTAATACCTTGCCCCAAAGTAGTCATTGCCTGATTCTGTGTCCCGTTCTTTGCCGGTATAGTGGTTCTCAAGAAGGTCGAAAACGCCGGCAATATGCGGCGGGATGCGAGGCGCTGGGCGGATTGCGCTGGCGGCGGAGAGCGTCATACGGGTAGACCTCGCATCGTAAGCATAAACCCAGGTCTCAAAAGCAAGACCTGGGGCGCATTCACTTTGGAAGATCGACTAGCGGTAAGATGACCTTCGCATTTGGGTCGAACCGAAACCAGCGAAGCCGTTTGTCATGGGCATCGATTTTGGAGACATCACATGCAGAGGTTGGAGCAAACTCGTAACCGTGGTCACCGTTTCCGTGCAAAGCCGAAATAGCGGACATGCCCATCATGTTTGGAGCAGCAAAGAGAAACGACCATTTGCCTACACGAGCTTTGTTTTGCCCTGGCTGATAAATCCAAAGATCGCGACCAGGACCTTTTAGATGTCGCAGATTGAGCTCTCCTGTTTGTTTAAGAACATCCGCAGCCATAAGAGAACCTGAACCGTCACCTTGAAAATACGATTCATACGTGGATTTTCCAACCCACTCTGTGCTGCCTGGGTCTATGTTTGTTAGTCGTATCGCTCCGATTTCGCCATTCTTACGAACGAGCAAAAAAGCTCCTACTGGTATTTTGACGTATCCACCGCTAACAACGAACCGTGTAGCTAGATCGTCTGCTCTGGTGTCCGCAGGACATCGCAGTTGAGAATTGCCCGTGCCGCGACTCAAGATGACTATGAGAACAACGACCGGAAACAGCCTTTTGATGTACATAAATATGTGCGCTCCATTTAGGCTCCCCCTTTGGGGCTGTATGACTACTAAGCTTTCTAGCTCAATCGCACGCAGCACGACTCCCGTCGTTACACTGGCGCGCTCTTTCACCACTTTCGTCATGGACTCCTCCATTTGGTCCTCCAGAGGTATCCGGACCGACTGGACTTTCTGAGGTCGATTGAGGATCATCTGGCAGGAGCGACTCCGGTGAGGCCTTTCGATCTTTCAGAGCCTTCCTCGATGCCTTAAACGCACCCCAAAGGCTCCCGGGAGACGGCAACCAATCTCCTATCTCGTGTTTCAGAGTTCCAGACGGTCCGAGAGCCTTGAAACTTCCTGGCCACGTTTTGAAGCCGTGACCGGAGGCATACGCGTCTTGTATTGTGTGGAGAACTTGAGCCTCATTGTTATTTGCCTGAGCCTGGTTAATGCTCTCTACGGTTCCTAGGTAGGCATCTTCGGGACTCTCCCCCGCCGCCCCCATGGAATGCATGTGCGTCTCCTCAGGCGTAGGGCCTTGAGTTCCCACATCAACCCAGGCGTCCTCAATCCCCAGTTTCAACGCACTATAGGGATTCATTCCGACGGATAGTCCTGCAACAAATGTGAGTGCTATATGCCATGGAGAAGCATAGTGACCATCTGGGTCGATGCCATTGATCGGGTTGTTGTAGACGTAGCTGTACAGATTGAGTGACTGCGGATTGTCGAGCTTCGCGTAGGGGACGGGGTCTCCCTTCGCGCTCCAGTCGGGGCTTAGCCATCTTCCGACGTTGCTAGCATAGTACCTAGCCCCGAAGTAGTCGTTACCTGATTCGGTGTCTCGTTCTTTGCCGGTATAACGAGACCTGACACGGTTTAGCTGCTCACCTGCTCGCAACCCTAGTGCAACCGTGGAGTTACGCTCGTCGATGCCCGGATGCAGTGCAGGATTTCTACTCGGAACCCCCTGACGCGGTTTTTCGCTTAGCAACACCATCGCAGCCATAAGGCCGTCTGAGATTTTCGCGCCGGAGCTGGGGCCGAGTTGCATTTCCAGATGATTGTACGATTTGGGAGCGCAGACGCAGCGGCTATTTTTGAGGGGATTCGGTGCAGGTTCTCGCATCGGTTACGAACGCAGATTGTTCCTCTTTAGCAGCAGTTTTAAAAGAAGCAGCTATTAAAGAAGCTACTAAAAGAAGAACGCGCGCGCGTTATTTGCGACCGTCTTCGGACTCTGTGGGCATCGGGCCGAGAGCGTCGGCGTCGGGAGCTGTGGCTTTTGTGTCGGGCCTTTCGCTGTGTTCGAGCAAGGCTCCGGGATGTGTTGCGGCGTGGATCTTCTGCAAGGTTCGGATCGCAACTTGCGTGTAAATCTGCGTCGTTTTGATGTCCTCGTGGCCGAGCATCTGCTGGATGTAGCGGATGTCTGCGCCGCCCTCGTGCATCAACGTGGCCATCGTGTGACGGAAGAGATGGCATGAGCCGGTCTTGCCCAGCGCGGCGGCGTCGATGCGGCCTTTGACGATGCTGGTCAGATGATCGCGGCTGAACGGCTCGCCCTGCGCCGTAAGGAACACAGTCATGTCGTCGGGTTCGACCGCAAGCTGCGGGCGGGATTCGCGGACGTACTTTTCAAGCCATGCGATGGCCCGCTCGCCGATGGGGACGTAACGGTCTTTGTCGCCCTTGCCCTGACGGATGAGGATCAGACCACGGTCGAGCGATAGGTCGTAGAGCTTGAGCCGTATCACCTCCAGACGCCGGATGCCGGACGAGTACAGCACCTCCAGGATGGCGCGGTCGCGCAGCCCGATAGTGTCGCCCAGGTCGCAGAGCTGCATGATGCGTTCGACCTCAGCCGCAGAGAAGATGTTCTTGGGCAGGGCGCGGCCCAACCGGGGCAGCTCCAGCTCCGAGGCCGGGTTGTGCAGGATGTGGTTCTGCCGCGTCATCCACCGGAACCACACGCGCAGCGGAACCAGGCAGGCGTGCTGCGAGCGGAAGCTCAACGGCTCGCCGTTCTTCTTGCGGTAGTGGAACAAGTGCCGCTGATACCTCTCCAGCACTGGCCGCGTGACCTCGACCGGCTCGGTCAGCCCGCGCTCGCGGCACCACTGGAGGAAGAAGCCGATATGGACTTGCCGGTTGCGGACGGTGTGCGGGGAGTAGTTCTGCACTTCAAGGGCGCGCAGATGCTCGCGCATCATCGACTCTAGCTGCGTCGTGGGCAGAGCTTCGGGTTTGCGGGTCTTCGTGATGCGGGCCATGACTGTACCTCCTCTCGATAGGGTTACGACAGAGCCGATTTCGTCGCTCTCCGTATCTGTGCTTTTTCGTGCTCGTTGGCGGATTCGTATAGAACCAGCATGGATATTGGCTAGAGTCGTGTTTTAGCTATCCCGACACCCCGCCGACTTGAGGCCGACTTGGCCCCGACTTCTGGCCTTGCTGCCCCGACTTCTTTTCGTCGTACTCACTTTTTCTCCAGCTTTTCGATGTCGATCAGACCGCCCAGAACCGGCTTGCCGCCGTCCGCCGGGCGCGTAAACATCAACTCGTAGACGATGCTCTGGCCTCGGCCGCCGCGATGGATGAGCAGGTACTCCAGCTCCTCCAGCCGGTGCAGATGGATCTTCAACTGCGTATCGCCCCAGCCCGTGTACGCGCGCACATCGCGGCGCGAGAAGCGGTAGTCAGCCCGTTCCATCTTCTGACGCTCGCACTCGGCTGTGACCATCTCGTCGACGGCCATGAGCAGCCGCCGCGTCTGTGGCGGTAGCTCGTCGAGCGAGCGGCCCAGAACCTCATGCGCGAGCCGGTTGGCAACCGCTATATCCGAGATGGCGACCTCGATGTACTCAACCGGTCGGCCTCTGTGCTCGACCGTCTTGCGGGGCCGCTGATGCTGATGCAACAGAGCGATAGTTCGGATGAGAGTCAGATACTTCATGTGGTCGCGCCTGGTCCGCGTCTGGTTGTCGCGGAAGGTCAGCTCGCGGGCGTAAGGATTCGCAACGTACATGGGTTTGAGAAGCCGCTGTGCGTTGCGATGAACGGCGAGGATCGTGCTGCGGTCGCGGCGTTTGAGCAAGCCCTCCAACGTCTGCGCCTCGCGCTGCACCCGGTGGATCGCCCGCGTCTGCTCCCGCTCTTCATTGACGGAGAGGACAAGGCAACGGTTCAACAGCTCCTCGTCCAACTGGATCGCAGTGGTCGTCAGGAAGATCATTACCGGGCCTTCGACCCTGTACTGATGCGTCGTCAAGCGACCCGTCGCCGGGTCTTTGCCGGTGCTGGCGATAGTCAACACGCCTTCACTCTGCAACAGCTTCAAGGCGTAAGACGCGCTGTGTGCGCCCTCCTCTTCGACGATGGCAAGCACCTTGTTCTTGAGGTCGGTCTCGCCCATGTAGAAGAGGGATTGTCCGGTCATCGCGGAGTATTGCACCCGCTGCTCGTCGGGCAGGAACGCGAGCACCGCCTCCATGAGCGAGCTTTTGCCAGCGGCGGACGACGACTGCACGATCACCGCAAGCGGCGTATCCAGATGCCGCGAGACAACGCCCAGATAGCCGACGAGCTTGTTGGTCTCCTCGCCGACGATACCGCACCGTGCGAAGTCTTCGACGATGCGCTCCAGCAAGCGCGGATCGCGCAGCAGCTCCATCGCGTCGGCCCGGTCTTCGTCGCTGATCGTGACGGCCTGCTCCTTCGGTGCGAGCGCCTCTTTGATCTGCTCGTCCTGCAACTCCTCCAGCTTTAGAAGCACCTGGCCAAGATCGCGGCGCACAACCTCTTCCTTGATCCCCAGCTCCTCTGCGGCCTGCTTGGTGAAGGCTCCGCGCTGTCGCGCGGAGTAGAGGTCAAGCGTATCGACGTGGAAGGCGGATTCATTGCGCGGCGTCGTGCCTGAGACAAGAACATTCACCTTTAGCAGTTCGTAGCTCATGTTTTTATTCAGGCCACGGATGCGATAGCGGCGGGTTCCCTGCGTGATGAAGATGTCTTCGCCGCGCATCTCCACCGGCACGTCGATAACTGGCGCGGGCGCTGTCGTGACCGACTCTGGCTCCATCGCCGCAACCGGCTCCGGCTCGGCGGCTAAGGAAAAAACAGGGTCTTCGATCTCGGCGGGCGATGCTGCGGAGGCTGGCTCCGGCTCTTCTTCGATGGCAACAGATTCGGCCTCGGCTGCGATTTCCGCCATGACAGATTCTTCCTCGATCATTTTTTCTTTAGCTGCCCGCTCTGGCTCTGGCTCTTCTTCGATGACTCGCTCGACCATTGGCTCGATGCTGCGCAACTCTGGCCGCTGGCCCTTGCCCAGCCACTCCGCCTTATTGAGCAACACGCCCAGACTCTTCATTGCTGGCGTCACCTTCAAGGCGTACTCGTTCGCATCCATGCTCTTTGGGAACTGTACCCGGAAGCACTCGATGCCCATCTGCATCAGCTCTTCCGAGAGCTGGACAGCGGAGCTGTCTCCAGCTTCGTCGCGGTCGTATGCGATGTAGACGCGCTCGGTGCCGTGCTGGGCGAAGGCCGCGCGATGATCGGCTGTGAAGCCGTTCACGCCATAGCTCGCCGTTACGTTGCGGATGCCCGCACTCCAGAAGGTCAGCGCGTCGATCAGCGACTCGCAGAGGATGATCTCTTTCGACGCGATGAGAGCGTCCTCGTTCCACACGCCCCGGTGTGCGCCGGGAAGATAGAGATGGTTCGGCGTTCCCTCGCGCAGGTTCGCCGTGATCTTCCGTCCGTACATCTCGACCACTTCGCCGGAGCTGCTCAACACCGGGATAACAAGCGAGCCGTTGAAGTGTTCGTGTCCGCTCTCGCGCAGGATGCCCAACGACTGCAACCGGCCCCGCATCTCCGCACCCGCTGCCCGGTTCTTCGCCGGCAACCGGTAGCCCAGCGTCCGGTTGGCGAAGCCCAGCTTGAAGCGGTCGATGATCTCCGACGATTGAAGGCCGCGCGAGGACAGGTACTTCATCGCCTCCGGCGACTGTTTCAGCGTCTCGTTGTAGTAGTCCATCACTTGCAACAGCAGCATCCGGTCGTCCGCGTCCCGCGCCACGGGCGGCGGGAGCTTGCGCACCGTGCCGTGCTTGACCGGGTGGATCGGATCGGCGGCTAAGGGAAGATGGTCGGCTCGCAGCAACTCAACCGCATGGCGGAAGCTCACGCCGTTGGCCCGCATCACCCAGTCGATGGCCGTTCCGCCCACGTTGCAAGCTCCCAGACAGTGCCACAGATTCTTCGCCGGAGTTATGACAAGCGATGGAGTCCGGTCGTCGTGGAAGGGGCACTTGCCCAGAAGGTCGGCTCCGTGCCGCGTCAGCTTGATCCCTCGCGCCTCGGCCAGCCGCTGAACTGATACCTCCCGCTTTAGCCGCTCGACCTCGTCCTCCGGGATTCGTGCCATTTTTCAGCTTTCCGCAAAAACCTTGTCAAGTGAAAAATATGACGTATTGAGGGAGTTTTTGCACAGCGTTTAGATGTCGTGAGATTATACGTTATGCGTTACTCTGTCAACGAGCACTTACCCAGGAGAACCGACAAGTGGAACTTACAATCGCTTCTGTCATGCCAAGGAAAAAGTACACAGAGTCGTCGTTCGGTGAGCGCCTGATGGGATTGAGGAAGGCTCGCGGGATGACCCAGATTCAACTGGCCAAGGCCGCGAAGACAACTCAGCGGGCGATCTCGTATTACGAGAACGAGGCCGGGTTCCCACCGGCTCCCGCAGTGATTGGTCTCGCACGGGCTTTACACGTCACAGCGGATGAACTGCTGGGCATCGAGCCTCAGTCACGTGAGGCGTCGAAGTTTGAGCAGGTGACGAACGATCCAGAGAGTATGCGCCAGTGGAAGAGATTCCAGAGGATCACATTGCTGCCGGAGCGCGATCAGCGCGCGGTCATAAGACTTATCAACTCGCTTACTGGTATGACTGGAAGCGAAGCTTAGGCCGAACGATAAGCCACAAGGAAAGGACTCCACGATGTCTTACGCCCAGACCAAACAACAGGCTCACGAACTGATCGAGCGCATGGCTCCCGGACAGATTTTCGCCGTCGTCACCGTGATGGAGACCATGCTCGATCCCGTCTCCCGCGCCATTGCCAACGCGCCCATCGACGACGAACCGGAGACCGACGCCGAGCGCCAAGCCGTCGCCGCTTCCAAGGCGTGGATGGCCGAGCATCCCGGCCAAGGCACCCCCTTCGAGGAACTGCTCTCCGAGTTCGATGTATCCGCCGAAGAACTCCGCCGCGGCCAGGACGCCGCTTGAAAAAGATCGTCATCACCCCGCAAGCCAAGACGGATGTGCGCCGCATCGACCGCGAGACTGCCATGCGCATCCTTGCCGCGCTGGATCGCTTTGCCCGCACCTCCGAGGGCGACATCAAAAAGCTGCAAGGCGACTCCGGCGAACTCCGCCTCCGCGTCGGTGACTACCGCGTCCGCTTCAACGAAGAGCCGCCCGGAACCATCCTCGTCCATGCCGTCCTGCATCGCTCCGAAGCCTACCGCTGAGTGACCTTGCGCAGCGGAAGAGCAAAGTGCCGCTCGAAAGTGCGCCGGGAAGCCCGCCCAGCCTCGGTCCTTTCTTTTCAGCAGGTTCCTCAGCAGGAACCTTTCTGGACTGCCGCACAGATGCCTTGATCGCGGATTGACTGCTAACCGGCTTGTTTTCAGTGGTTGCCATATAGCAACCTGAAAACGCCTTGTTTTTAGAGAGTTTTTCTTTTAGCTGCCTGATTCTACAGTGGTTCCCCCAGGTATACCCAAGGTTCCTCTACAGCATCCATTCTGGGGTGACGTGTCCATACTCATCCCCATGCGAAGCATGGTCGGCTTCGCTCACACCGCCGCAGCTCCTGGAAGCGATGCCGCTGGCGCGGACCTGGGATGGGATACTAGGGAACGGACGTACCCTGAGCATGGCCGGTAGCCTCGTGGCTCAAGCCTGCGCCATCTGGACGCGGTAGAACCTTCATCGGCGGCGCTCCACTTCCACTTACAGGCTGCTCTGGACGCGCGGAAACAATTTCGGTGATTTCGATTTCATACATCGCACATATCTCGCCGAAACATTCCAATTGATGAGCAACCCGGAAGGTGCCACGAAAGACTACATCGACAGGATGGAATCGATCCTTCTTCGTTAAAGACCGGAGAACGGCTGAAGTCTGTTTATTAACTTTATAGCCATGGATTTCCCGCAAATTAACGTCTATTTGGGAGCAGGAGTGACCCATCAGAATGGATCCGTGGATCTGCGCGCGATATATACCCCTAACCAGTATCTCCTCGCCGTCATATTTTGCGGTGTCGGCAAGGATCGCACAGATGGGAGTGGCCTGCTCCCAAACATTTTCCTTCGTCTGCGCCTGTGTTGTAGGCGAAGTGAGACAGCTCAGCAAGAACATCATGACTATCGAAGTTTGTTTCATTGTTGAGGGAATATCTCCGGCTTAAAAACTAGGCTACTTGGATTGGTGTAGTGAGTGTTTATGTAGTCCGTTACCTGCTGATATCCGCCTGGTCCGGAAGGAAACTGCGAATATTGTTTTACGCCCATCCCGGTTTCATAGGCCTTGAATTCAGTGTCAGCAAGCGAACGATTCGCTGCTGCGCTGTACATTCCCGTAGCCGAATTGTAGGAGTTGAGGAATTGCAGGTCATCCTCGACGTGTGAACCCTCGTGTGCAATCGTCTGTGCAAGATCGGAGCCCCCAGTTCCTTTCACAAACTCGGCGTTGACTATCGGCGTGTGATCCGACACTGTGGCTAGCCCTCTTGTTGTCGCGTCTGAATGCACTCCCGGTGCATTGCCAGCATCTTCGTCGACCTCCGCTTGCGTTTTGAAAGTCACGTTGACATGATTGTCCACTCCTCGATCACCCCAAGCCGCTGCAGCACCCCGGACTGTTGAATCCTTCGATTTCAAATCCTTTTGACGCTGCTTCTCGAACTCATCTATACCCTTTTCGCACGTCTTATCCCCAGACGCACACTTATCCACGTAATGCCCGGTTGGGTCAGTCCTAGACAACGGATTGTTCCCGACGTAGGCGTATAAATTCAGGCTCTGTGGATTGTCGAGCTTCGCGTATGGCACAGGCATGATCTTTACGCTCCAGTCG
>Ga0224521_1000180_pt1 | contig 20598 bp, 9 predicted proteins | sample CFST0metaG_FD_182731 | JGI IMG/M metagenome (GOLD analysis project Ga0224521, IMG submission 182731) | Peat soil microbial communities from Stordalen Mire, Sweden - C.F.S.T0 | ecosystem: Environmental > Terrestrial > Soil > Wetlands > Peat | place: Sweden: Norrbotten County, Stordalen Mire... | reverse complement strand
AGCCACCCAGTATAAATCATTATTTACTTTTTGGATATTAAATGTTCCAAGTGTTACCTGACTACCAAGAGCAGGTTGAGATCCTAATACTTTGTCGCCCAGCAATTGTGCTAACGACTGATCTACGACCCTGATTTTTTCAATAGAAATGGGCAACATATGGCTCGATAAGTTCGATTCGGTTTCGACTTTTCCTATTAAATCGCGGTAATCATTGGTTCGGAGTAACGCCCAACTGGTCAGAAATGGAAGTATTGTTATGTAAACAACCAATATAGCCAATAGAATAAACGGTATCTTACCGGGTTTCCCTATTTTGAAGGTGGGAGCATTATTTTGACCCTGAACAATTTTAAACGGGTTGTTCAGAAATATCCATATACCGATTAAAATAATCAGCAAAACGGCAAAACCTGTAAATCCGTAATTTATAGTCGGCATATTCATATAAATCAGGATAAATCCGGCAAGAAGGACTAAAACAAGATTCTTAACTTTACTCATAATGGTTGTATTTTATTGATTTGTTTTAATGTATGATCTGAATTTAAAGCTGTAAAATTACAACCTTTTTTTTATTTTCAATTTTTTTTAATCAAAAACCCCAAAATGATTTTCATACAGTTAATTTTTCTATGAATTTTTGAAAGGCTTTAGATTGGTTTGATAGAAACAGAGTTGATAGCTCTTTTTATTTAAAAAAAGGATATTTTGTTGCTTTCGGAGCAAGATTATAAATTTAAACTTCAGCAATATTGTATCTTTATTTTCAATTAGCACTTTTTTTCTTTAATTCGTTAGTAAAAAATTCTTCTAACTCAACAGAAAGTAGTAATTTTGCACCCGCTTAGAATTTACGAAAATCAATATATATTATGGCAGAAAAAAAATTGAATTTATTGGCTGATTTCCCATCGGTTAGCACACAGCAATGGATGGATAAAATCACAGTCGACCTAAAAGGAGCTGACTTCAATAAAAAGCTCGTTTGGAAAACCAGCGAAGGTTTCAACGTGTTGCCTTTCTATCGGGCAGAAGATATCGAAGCTCTTAAAACAAAGGATTCGGCACCGGGCGTTTTCCCTTATGTTCGTGGCACAAAGGTTGGCAACGAATGGTTGGTTCGTCAAGACATTGTAGTTGAAACAGCAAAAGAAGCTAATGCTAAAGCGTTGGATATTTTGTACAAAGGTGTAACTTCACTTGGTTTCAAACTAAAAAAAGAAGATTTGAGCCCAGCGTTTATCGCTACTTTGCTCGAAGGCATTGCTGCTAATTGCGTAGAACTTAACTTTGGAATTTGTGTAAGTGCTGCGGCTGAATTGGCTACTATCCTGACCGATTATTTCAAATCGAAAAACTATGATGCAGCTGAATTGAGAGGTTCAATCAATTTTGACCCAATGAACCGCATGTTGCAAGCTGGCAAAGAATTGACAAAAGAAGAAATTACAGCAAAAGCAAAAGCTATTGTAGAGGCTGCAATCGGATTGCCTTTCTATCGTGTTATTGGTGTAAATGCAACTACGTTGAACAATGCAGGAGCATTCATCGCACAGGAGTTGGGTTATGCATTAGCCTGGGGTAACGAATACCTTTCATTGTTGGTTGAAGCCGGCGTTGATACTTCGTTAGCTGCTAAAAAAATTAAATTCAACTTTGGAGTTGGTGGCAACTACTTTATGGAAATTGCTAAATTCCGTGCTGCACGTTTGTTGTGGGCTATGGTGGTTGATGCTTATCAACCTGCTTGCAAAAAAGACGACTGCAAAAGCACCGAAAACGGAATCTGCAAATGTGCTGCTAAAATGGTTGCTCACGCAGAAACTTCAACATTCAATAAAACCGTACTGGATGCTAACGTAAATATGCTTCGCACACAAACTGAAGCTATGAGTGCAACGCTGGGCGGTGTAAACTCACTTACCGTATTGGGTTACGATTCTGTCTACAAACCAACCGACGATTTCTCGGAACGTATTGCACGTAATCAACAATTATTATTAAAAGAAGAATGTCATTTCGATAAAGTTTCCGACCCGGCTGCCGGTTCGTATTATATCGAAACTTTGACTAACGAAATTGCAGCTCAAGGCTGGAAATTATTCCTGGAAGTTGAAGAACAAGGTGGTTTCTTTGCAGCTATTGCTTCTGGTTCTGTTCAACAGACTGTGAAAGCTACTGCAGCAAGTCGTTTGAAAGCGGTTTCAAGTCGTCGCGAAATTTTGTTGGGTACAAACCAGTTTCCAAACTTCAACGAAATAGGTGCTACAAAAGTACAAACTCAAGAAGTTGCAGATTGTGGTTGTTCACATTCAGGAACTGAAAAATTATTGCCGGTTCGTGGTGCTGCCGAATTTGAAACATTACGTTTTGCTACCGAAGGTGCCGCTAAACGTCCAAAAGCGTTTATGTTGACTATTGGTAGTTTGGCTATGCGTTTGGCCCGTGCTCAGTTCTCATGTAATTTCTTTGCATGTGCGGGTTACGAAGTGGTTGATAACTTAGGATTTGCTACAGTTGAAGAAGGTGTAAAAGCTGCTTTAGAAGCAAATGCTGACATTATTGTTCTTTGTTCAAGTGACGACGAATATGCTGAATTAGCTCCTGCCGCTTATGCATTGGCTAAGGGTAAAGCTGAGTTTGTAGTTGCCGGAGCTCCTGCTTGCACAGACGATTTGAAAGCGATTGGTATTGAACATTTTGTAAATGTAAAAACCAATGTACTTGATATGTTGAATTCATTCAATAGCAAATTAGGTATTAAGTAATTCTATTCTTCAATTAATTGTAAATAAACTGTGTACTTGTTTACTCGTCAACTTGTTTACTTTGTAGCTCGTCACTTGTAACTTGTCACTCGTAACTAAAACAATATGAAACCAAATTTTAAAAATATAAATATTAAAAATATTTCAGCTTCTGGTGCTACTCAAACTGAGAGCACATGGCTGACTCCGGAACTTATTCCGGTGAAACCATTCTACACTAAAGATGATTTGGCAGGAATGGAACATTTGAATTATGCTGCAGGACTTCCACCTTACTTACGTGGACCTTATAGTGTAATGTATGCCATGCAACCATGGACGATTCGCCAATATGCAGGTTTTTCTACTGCTGAAGAATCAAATGCATTCTATCTTCGTAACCTTGCTGCCGGACAAAAAGGTTTGTCGGTAGCTTTTGATTTACCTACACACCGTGGGTACGATGCCGATCACGAACGTGTGGTTGGTGACGTTGGTAAAGCAGGTGTGTCTATCTGTTCCGTAGAAGATATGAAAGTTTTGTTTGATGGTATTCCATTGAATAAAATGTCGGTTTCTATGACCATGAACGGTGCTGTGCTTCCTATCCTTGCATTTTATATCAATGCAGGTTTAGAACAAGGTGCTAAACTGGAAGAAATGGCCGGAACTATCCAAAATGATATTTTGAAAGAATTTATGGTGCGTAATACTTATATTTACCCACCTAAATTTTCGATGAAAATTATCGCTGATATTTTTGAGTTTACTTCTCAAAAAATGCCTAAGTTCAACTCTATTTCTATCTCAGGTTATCACATGCAGGAAGCTGGTGCAACTGCCGATATTGAGTTAGCTTACACGTTGGCCGACGGACTTGAATACCTTCGTGCCGGAGTTAATGCCGGAATGGATATCGACTCGTTTGCTCCACGTTTGTCATTCTTCTGGGCTATCGGTATGAATCACTTTATGGAAATTGCCAAAATGCGTGCTGCACGTATGTTGTGGGCAAAAATCGTAAAACAATTCAACCCTAAAAACCCAAAATCACTGGCTTTACGTACTCACTCGCAAACTTCTGGTTGGTCATTGACCGAACAAGATCCGTTCAACAACGTTGGTCGTACTTGTATCGAAGCTATGGCTGCAGCGTTGGGTCACACTCAATCACTTCACACCAATGCATTGGACGAAGCGATTGCATTGCCAACCGATTTCTCAGCTCGTATTGCCCGTAATACTCAAATCTATATTCAACAAGAAACAAACATTACTAAGGAAGTTGACCCATGGGCAGGTTCTTATTATGTAGAAACATTGACCAATGAAATCGCTGAGAAAGCCTGGGCATTGATCGAAGAGGTTGAAAAACTGGGTGGTATGGCTGCGGCTATTGAAACCGGTGTTCCAAAAATGCGTATTGAAGAAGCGTCTGCACGTACTCAGGCTCGTATCGACTCCGGTTCACAAAAAATTATTGGTGTGAACGAATATCGTTTGGAAAAAGAAGCTCCGATTGATATCTTGGAAGTGGATAATACAGCTGTTCGTATTCAACAAATCGAACGCTTGAAACAACTTCGTGCTAACCGTAATGAAGCTGATGTTCAAAAAGCATTAGCTGCCATTACAGAATGTGCTAAAACCGGAAACGGTAACCTACTCGAACTAGCCGTTGAAGCTGCCCGCGTGCGTGCTTCATTGGGTGAAATATCAGATGCCTGCGAAGCAGTTGCAGGTCGTTATAAAGCAACCATCAGAACAATTTCAGGCGTGTATTCATCAGAAACTAAAAACGATGCAAGCTTCATTAAAGCTTGTGAATTGACAGAGAAATTTGCCAAGAAAGAAGGTCGTCGTCCTCGTATCATGATTGCTAAAATGGGTCAGGATGGTCACGACCGTGGCGCAAAAGTTGTAGCTACCGGTTATGCTGACTGTGGCTTTGACGTGGACATGGGACCATTGTTCCAGACTCCTGCCGAAGCAGCTAAACAAGCTGTAGAAAACGACGTTAATGTGTTAGGTGTATCATCATTGGCTGCCGGTCATAAAACTTTGATTCCACAAGTAATGGACGAATTGAAGAAACTTGGTCGCGAAGATATTATTGTAATTGCAGGTGGAGTTATTCCAGCGCAAGATTATGATTATCTCTACAAAGCCGGTGTTGCAGCTATTTTTGGCCCTGGTAGCCCGGTTGCGAAAGCAGCTTGTACTATTTTGGAAATTCTGTTGGGAGAATAAGAACCCCAAACCCCTAAAGGGGATTAAAGAAAGAGAAAACGGACTTGCCATATTGGTGAGTCCGTTTTTTTTGTATTATTATTTTTGATTTCTGAATTGTTATACGAAAACATGCAAGAATGATGGATTGAGTTTTCAATTCTATTTTAAAAAATATCAGAACTTGCAATCTGTTAAATGGTACTTTTTTTGCAAAACATAATATGTTTTTGGCAATTCCTTTGTTTGTGGATAAAAAAATGTTTTATATATGTTGCAAAACATAATTAACAAGAAATGTAAATGTATATTTTACAATTACATTTGTAGTGTATTTAAGTGAATGGTTATGTTACGTTGCTTGTATGTAAACTAAAATAACTTTCCATCACCTTTTATATTTTTGCATGCTCATTCTTTTGCGAATAATCGTATATATTGCCTGTTTAATTTCCAAACATCTGTTAATCTCGTGAAAAAAAACTGTTCCCATTTCCTTCCCATATTTCTTTTACTTACATTTCAGTGTGTCAGTATTTCGATAAATGCCCGGCAAAATGATACAATAAAAAGAGATACTACAGGTTTAGTTTCGTTCGATGTTTTAGCCCCTAAAATTGAAAATGCTAATCACATTAAATTGTATTTTAAATCTGAGTGGTTTACTAATAAGCGATTTAGAGAATCTCTCTATCAACTACCTCTGGATGAATGTTTGACAATAGTTAAACGTGTTTCGGAATTATCCTGTATTACAATTAATCCAACTACTTATGTTTTTGTTCCGGTAGAAATCCGCAATTTTTCGAATAAAAGAAATAGTAAAGGAGTACTCATCATCGGCGATGAAGATGATTTTGGGAAATATACTAAAGCAACTATTTCCGGGAAAATAATCGATACCAGAACAGGGAAACCACTACATAACGCAAGGGTAAGTATTGACAAGCTTAATGTAAGTTCATCAACCGATGCAGATGGAAATTACAAGTTTACAGTTCCTGTTGGAGAATACGATTTAAGGCTTAATTACGTCGGGTTTGAAGAAGATAACCGAAATGTAAAAATTGGTGGTAATGGAATTGTTGATTTTGAATTATCTGAAAAAACTATCAGATTGAAGGAAGTTGTGATTACAGATAAAGCTGTTGATCTCAATGTAATCCGGACACAAATGAGTACGATTAAGTTTAATACAAAAACAATTAAAGAATTACCTATGTTTTTGGGTGAGAAAGACATAGTGAAGAGTGTAACTTTGCTTCCGGGTGTTCAATCAACAGGAGAGTTTGGTACAGGTTTTTTTGTTCGTGGAGGCAGTTCTGATCAAAACCTGATTTTGGTAGAAGATGTGCCGATGTTTAATTCATCGCACATGTTTGGATTAAGCTCTGCCATAAACTCAGATGGAGTTAGCAGTGTTTCGCTTCTTAAAGCCGGAATTCCGGCTAAATATGGAGAACGAGCTTCATCTGTTATGGATATTCGCCTTGGAAATAATGTGGACCAGGTATCGGTTAAAGGTGGTATTGGTCTTTTAAACTCAAGATTGAATCTGGAATTACCTCTCTTCGATAAAAAAGCCTATTTGTTGATAGGAGGGAGAAGTACTTATTCCAACTGGTTACTACATGCAATGCCCGATGCAGATTTGAAGAAAAGCTCTGCTAGCTTTTATGACATAAATGCTTTGTTTTCCATGAAATTGGATGCTAAAAACAGCTTGTCTCTTTTTGGCTATTTTAGTAATGATAACTTTAGTTTCAGCAAAGGTTCACCTTATCATTACGATAATACGCTGGCTTCCATCAGATATTCACATACATTTAATGAGAAATTATATTCATCGTTTCTTTTAGGCTTAAGTCGCTATAGAAATGATGTATCTCAATCGGATACTCTGAAACCAACTGAAGCGTATAAAATTAGTTCATCAACCAGTTATAATAATGCGAAACTTAATTTTACCTGGTTACCAACTGAAAAGCACTCCATTGACTTTGGTGCAAATGCCATTTTATACAGACTGCAACCGGGTATAATGTCTCCACTTGGTTCGCAATCAGATGTAGTAACGCAAACTACCAATAAGGAAAAGGCATTGGAAACAGCTTTGTATATAGGTGATAATTTTAATATTTCACCTAAAATAAGCGCAGAAGCAGGTTTACGATTGACTCAGTATGCATATCTCGGATCAAATAGCGTGTTCATTTTCAAAGATAATGCCCCTCGGATTTCAGAGAATATTGTTGATACGCTTAATTATGGTAACAACAAAGTAATAAAATGGTATACCAGTTTGGAACCCAGGCTTTCGTTGCGTTACTCGTTTAATGATGTTAGCTCGGTGAAATTTAGTTACAACCGTATCAGTCAGTTTATTAATCTGATTTCCAATACCGCTGTAATGGCTCCAACCGATGTGTATAAATTGAGTAGTCCAAATGTAAAACCACTCATTTGTACCCAGTTTGCTCTGGGCTATTTCAGAAATTTCAATAAAAATGCTTATGAAACTTCAGTGGAAATATATTATAAAAAACTTGATAATATATTGGAATATAGAGATGGATCACAAATACTGCTAAATAATTCACTGGAAACCGACTTGCTTAATGCATCGGGTTATAATTATGGTGTAGAGTTTTATTTGAAGAAAAATACCGGACGTCTGACAGGATGGGCCAGTTATACTTATTCCAAATCAATGCGACATACTACAAGTCCTTTTGAAGTGGATCAGATTAATGGAAATAAATATTATCCATCATCGTTTGATAAACCCCACAATGTGGTGATTAATGGTACTTTGCATTTAACAAGAAGATGGAGATTAGCCGGAACGTTTAATTATAATACAGGAAAACCGGTTACATTACCAGAGTTGAAATATGAGTTCGATGGAAGACAATATGTATATTATTCTGAACGAAATAAGTACAGACTTTCCGACTATCATCGTCTGGACATTGCCATTACATTTGATGAAACGTTGCGTTTGAAACAGAAATGGAAAGGAAGCTGGACATTCTCGATAATAAATCTTTATGGACAAAAAAATCCGTATTCTGTTTTTTATAAATCAACTTCGCAATTAGAGTCTCAGTTTTACCAAAAATTCAACTTATATAAGATGTTTATAATTGAAAGACCAATTCCTACTTTTACTTATAATTTCACATTTTAAAATTGGAAAAGATGAATCATTTTAAAAATATATGTTTGATTGTTTTGCTGATTATTGCCTTTATTCGTTGTACCGAAGTTTATAATCCGAATGTTAGTTCAGATACTAAGGCATTGATTGTAGAAGGACTAATTACTGATGAAGCAGGTCCGTTTACAATTAAACTTTTTGAGGCTGTACCCATTTCTTTTGATTCGGTTGTAGATTCAAAAACTGTTTCAGGTGCAAAACTTATTGTTACGGAAAATGAAAATAAAACTTATGTGCTTACAGAAACCACTGCAGGGACTTATAGCACACCATCAAATTTCATAACAAAGGTCGGAAACTCGTACAAGCTCCATATTACCACAAAAGATGGTAACATATATGAATCAAATGCGGAAAAGCTATTGTCACCGCAAACCTATGATAGTATTCGGGGAATTCGTGCTACAGAGGATTATTTAAATGGCAACAATGAACTTCAGCATGCTGCTGGAGCTGACATTTTAGTCAATCTTTTTAAATCTTTATCAGATTCAGTTGTATCATGCAGGTTTAATTCTAAAATTGTGATTCAATATTTGTATACGGCCCGCGATTTAGATTTAAATGGAAAAGAAATTACTGACTGGCATTGGGTTTGTTTTGGATGGAGTACGTATGACTTAAATTCTACAGAGAATATTACCGAAGAGAAAAATGCTACAACAAACTCTTTGATCCAAAATCACTCCATCGGGTTTATGCCATTTGCAACTGCAAGTTACGGTTTTTACACACCTTACGCGACTTCAATTATTTATTACCTAAGAGTGAGTCAATATACGATGAATGATGACTCTTATCGCTTTTACAAAGGAGCAAATAATCAATTGTCAGCCAGCGGTAAGATTTTTGATCCTATAACATCGCAACTTTACGGAAACATGAAATGTGTGAGCAATTCATCCAAAATTGTACTTGGATTATTTGAAGTTTCATCGGTTAAGCAGCATGGCTTTATAGTGAGAGGGTCTAGCTCGGCTAATGATGTGTTTGTGACAAAGACTACTCCTCAGGATGTACCTAACTCAAGTTATTCTCAATACAAAGTGTGGGACTCTAATCCCATTAGTAAACCCAAAAACGATTCCTTATATACCCCTATACCATTTCCAGGTTGGTGGTATCATCAATAAAAAAACGACGATGCTATTATTAAAAAAGATATTTTTCATTATTCTGGTACAACAAGTTGCGTTGATGTACTGTGATATTAAAGCACAGACCAGAGGCTCGGAAATTGCGTACCTTCAAACTGACAGAACAGTTTATATTGCCGGTGAATCAATTTACTATAAACTGTATATACTCGATGCTGAAACAAAAAAACGTTCAGTACAGAGTAGTAAGGTTGGCTACGTAGTATTAAGAGCAGTCAATTCAACTCCATCCCTGAAAATCCGGGTTAACGTTAATGAAGGTATGGCTAATGGAAGCATTGTGTTACCCGATACGTTGACATCTGGTGTATATCAGGTAATTGCATTTACAAGTGCAATGAGAAACCCGGGTGAGGAATCATTCTTTCATAAAGAGATAACAATTGCTAATCGATTTGATAAAGCATTGGATTTTAAATTACTAGAGTCAGGTACTAAGAATTCCAATTTAACGCACCTACAGAGTTTAGAACCATTAATAAAAACAGATAAACCGGTGTATGGAACGCGCGAAAAGGTTATCGTGCATCTGGCTAAAACGAATTGTAAGGCGAATGTTTCTGTTTCAGTTTTTGAAGAATCAAAAATACCTTCAACGTATAAATCGATTGTTGAAACAGTAAATGACTCATCTGTTGTTCAAAAAAGTAAGCGTGTATCAAACTATCATTCTCCGGAAAGTAAAGGGAAGATATTAAGAGGTACTGTGGTTGATGTGAAAACTAAACAGACGATAAAAGACGCGGTCGTTTTGTTGTCGTGTGTGGATACTATTCCGAATTTGCAATATGCAGTAGCTAATTCTAATGGATTGTTTCAAATGCTATTAAGTGATTATTATGATGGAAAAGAGCTGTTTCTGACTATTAAAGATGCACCTGAAAACAGCACCTGGAAAATTATTATTGAAGATGAGTTTGCCCAATCAGAGAAATGGAATCCGTCATTGAACTATGATAATGAAAATTATAGAGAGTTCATCGTGAAAAGTCAAAATATAGTATATATAAATAAATCCTACAAATTGAATGAGGATGCAAACGAAAAACAGCTAATTGACGTAAAATCTGTTTGTCCTCAGTTTTACCATTCTCCTGTAGTCACAGTATTACCATCTGACTTTGTGCCGCTGCCAGATTTCCTTGAAATTGCAGTGGAAATATTGCCACAAGTAAGAATAATTAAAGAGAAAGGTAAATACTGTGTTCAAATATTCAATGATTTGCTGAGACAATATGACCGACGTAGCCCGGCAATTTTTCTTGATGGAGTATTTCTTGATGATGTTGATAAAATAATTCTATTGGGATCGGAACAAATAAAAAAAATAGATGTGATTGCTGCTGAAAGAGCTTTTGGAGACTTGGTTTTTTCGGGGGTTGTTTCTATAACTTCTAAAACGAATGAGATGATTAATACTAAACCAGCGTCTTATTCTATGCGACTTAAAAACGACAATGTTAATACGGGAGGAAACCTTGTTGCTGTTAATCCAAATACCCTTCATAATCCAAATATTCCATTTCTCAAGCAATTGCTATATTGGAATCCGAATATGGAATTAAATGGAACTGACGATACTAAATTTGAGTTTTATACTTCGGATAATTTGGCAAATTATAGTATTAAGGTTGAAGGTATTTCTGAGGATGGGACTCCAATAAGCGCCAGTTCCGGCATACAAGTTACCAACAAAATTAATTCTACTGATAAATGAAACGCTACATATACCTTTTATTACTAATTATTTGCATTTCAACAAATGCTCAAACTAATGTCGTAACGATAGTTCCTAAAGTAGATTCGGTTTTTTTATCAAAACTAACCGGTGAGTTTTTCTATGAAAAAAAGCAATACATTGGTGAACAGTTTTTCAATATTGATTGGGCAAATGGAGACATTTTATTGTCAACAGGTGTGACGATTTGTAATAAGTCTTTAAAATACAATGGTTTGCTCGATGAGCTTATTTGGTTGAATACTTTCAATTTTGGGAAATTCAAACTTGATAAATCATTTATTGCTGAATTTTGGTTGAAAAATATTTTAGGTGCTGATATTCATTTTAAACAAATTAATGTAAGTGATACGAGCAATATTAAACGACAATGTATTTTTGCAGAGGTAAAAGTTGAGGGAAAATTATCATTGTACATACAGCGCAAAATTTCTGTAATAGGGTCTGAAAATGTTTACCGAAATGGTGTTCTTTATAACTATGATGATATACAAGCAACACCCAGATATTACATTAAGCTTCCTTCAAATCATTATTTGATGTTGACAAAGTTACGACGCAGAGCATTTCTTAAGTTATTTCCTGAAAAGAAAAAAGATATTGCTAAAATAATCAGAGTCAATCATCTGAATATAAAACAGGAATCGGATTTTGTGAGGCTGATTGAATTGATGAATAACGAAGTAGTTCTGTAAGTGTACTGTCAAACTTAATGATTAGAAATCAGAGTTAAGACATTAATTCTATTTAGCATACGGACTTACCTTTATTGGTGAGTCTGTTTTTTTTGGGGGGATACTCAAAGTCTTGCCGTATTCTGCGGGAATAAATAGAACAACTCTGAAAAATTACAGAAAAATAGTATCAGAAGTCTGCATTGTTCTAACGAGTATTCGAATATTTTTGCTGGAAAATGGTTAACTTTGCACTCAGTTTTTTTAGGATAAAAGAATATGAAAACAAAGATAGTAATTGTTGGGCTCGGTGGAGTAGGAGGGTATTATGGTGGAATGTTGGCCAAAAAATACGCCGATAACCCCGATGTTGAAATCTATTTTGTGGCACGTGGTGCACATCTGAAAAAGATGCAGGAAAATGGCCTGACACTCATTACCGAAACGGGTACTTTTCAGGTTTACCCAACATTGGCTACCGATAAGGTGACGGAAATAGGAACGGCGGATTATATAATCATGACTCCGAAAAGTTACGATTTGGATAGCACGGTGGAACAGATAAAACCGATGGTTGGAGAATCAACGGTGATTCTTCCACTATTGAATGGAATTGATAATTCGGATCGTATACGTGCGCTGTTGCCGGGTACGGAAGTGTGGCAGGGCTGTTGTTACATTGTGGGCAGGTTAAACGAGCCGGGTGTGGTGGAAAGTTCAGGCAATGTGCATCGGTTTCAGTTTGGTTATGAACATCAGCAAACCGATGAGCGTTTACTTTCGTTCGAAAAATTATTGAAAGCTGCGGATATTGATGCATATTATCATAAAGACATTATGCATGTAATCTGGACTAAGTTTTTCTTTATCTCGGCTACAGCGTCATTAACATCTTATTTCGATGTTAGTTTTGGTGCTTTACTGACTGATGAAACCCGAAAATCCACTTTGCTGAGCGTATTGGAAGAACTGCTGGCGGTAGCCAATGCCGAAGGAGCCGGAATTGATCGTACGGTGATAGATAAAGTAGTTCATCAGTTGGAGAAATTGCCGTTTGAAACTACGGCATCTATGCACAGTGACTTTAAAGCCGGAAAGAATACCGAAGTTCACGGACTTACGGGAAGTGTGGTTAAACTGGGAAAAAAGAACGGTGTTGCAACGCCAACGTATGAAAAAGTGTTCAGGGAGTTATGTTCGCGAATGGATCGCTTAACACTAAAGACAAAATAATTCAACTTATTCAATTTGGCTATTGATTTTCTCTTCTTAAATTACCTGTAAACCTGCAAATTTCTCCGCTTTTTGAAATTCCTTCAAATACCACAGAATAATTGTTGGCTTTGTCAGCAGTGTAAAAACTTACATGCACATTTCCATTATCATCCGTTTCCAGTTTGGGATTCCAGTAAATGGTAGTACGTAAATCGGCTTTATCACTTAACCTAATACTGTCAACATCATATTTTGGTACATAAAACTCTGCCGGTTTTTGAAATCCTAACGGAGTAACCTTTGTTATACTTATAGGCGTTTGTGATTTTCGATCCTCCCATTTCTTGCGCGTAATTAAAATTGCATTTCCCCTAAACACAGAAATAGACTCCACTTCATCAGAGTTAAAAAACTTTAAATCATCTATGCCTCCCACCCACAAATTACCATCAACAAAAACCTTTAGATCGGACAGTTTTCCATCTATCCAAACTAGAGTTCCAAATGTTCCATCTTGTTTTTTTTGATTTTCAAGGATAGAAATACCGGATACCATTATTGGTAAAATCTGTAAGATATTTTGACCCGGAAATTGCTTCAATTTTTTTGATGTTATCAAGGCATCCTCAAATCCCGGAGGATAAAAAGAATCGATGAAATTAGGCTCTTTTTTCGCAGCTTTCACGGTAACTTCACCCAGGTTAACAACCCGCATGCCTCCCTCTGTAAAGTACTTCTCCTTACTTTGTTTGAAGTATTCATCCTGCTCCACCGTAGCCACATTGGCTTTTAGAGGCGTCGGAATATAAACGGTGGGCTTAGGGAAAACATCGGAATCCGGAATTATCTCTACGTCTCCCAGCGTTTTTTCCTTTTTAGCTTTTAATATAAATGATGAACTATCCGGAAATTGAATCCCATCAATGGAATAACGCCCCAAGCTATCAGTTTTAGCTAATTTTATGCTGGAATTATAGGATGGAATCATAATTATTCCACATTTCCTGGATGGTTTATTAAACAGGTTCATTACTTTTCCTGAAAGCACTTGCCCCGCTTCCAGATAGAATTTAGGTGTTTGGTAAGAGGCTTTTACAATATCTGCCGTATTGAATCGCCGCCAGCCCTGAGTCAACATCAATACATCGGTTTTTTCTCTGGTGGCTGCTTTATTGTCTGCGAAATAAGTTTCGGGTTCTTCTATATACCCTTTGATATCTGAAGTCAACAACAGATTACTGATAATATTGTCCGCCAACGAATCCCGTTTTACGGTTTTTTGGTCAGTAACACTAATTGCAAAGTTTCCTTTCACCGGATTTCCCTGCTGCGAAAGAACTTTGAAATCCAGATTAACCAGTTCCCGTTTTGAATAAACAGGTTTATTGCTTTGCATGGAAACAGTTGGGAAATTAAAGTTTCTGACAAAACTCAAACGTTCGCAATAGGTATTTCCCAACGAATCGATAACCGAAAGTGAAACTATTCCGGCCGGCAGCAACGATTCGGAAATTTGACCTTCAAGATCCTTCAGAGGTTGCACGACAAATACTTTTCCTCGGGAATGTAATAGCAAATACAGTGACTCATTCGGAATCTGGGTATAATTGGCGACTTTATACAATATCTTCCCCCGATTATAACCCAACTGAATTGCGCCACCAGTAGTTTGTGTTTTTGGAAGTTCAACTCTTTTTTCAATACCATTTGCCCGCCTAACCAAGGCATAATAACGTTCATTGGGTTGGGTTTTTATCGAGAATTTGCCCATTCCCTTAACCAAAGTGGACAACTCACAAATCTCCTCATTTTTATCGGTAAAGACTTTTCCTGCTATGTCGACAGACAATCCATCCTTGCCAATAGCCTTAAAAGCTATACATTGTAAGGTATTATCCAACAAATTTCCACTTTCGGGAAAAAACTGCACATCAAAATCAGAACTGAACTCGGGAAGAGAAATAGTGGTTTTATATTTCTCACCATCAATCGAAACCTGTATGTTTTTTTGGGAATCATCTTTCGGGTCAATTGCTATATGCCACTTTATAGTGCCGTCTTGGGCGGTTATCATCGAAAACTTTTTCTTTTTAGCACTCTCCCAGTTTTGTTTGATATCAACTCTTTTTCCGGCTATTGGATTTTGTGAAGCATCAATAAATGTGAGAGTTGCCGGAATCAAGCCATCAACAGCTGTTCCATAGGTTATTTTGCTAGTTATGCGGTCATCAATTTTATTTCCGATTAAAATATTTTTAGAGAAGAAAAAATCTGTTCCAACATTTTGCATCCAATAAGTATAAGCCCGCAAGGAATAGGTTCCGGTGGAAATTTCGGGCTTTAGTTTTATATGACCGGCAAAACCTGTTGAATCTTTTTTGATTTTTACCCGATATAACACTGAGTCCATTTTATTAATCAGCTCCACATAAACAAATTGGCTCAAGGAATTTGGTTCCAACGTGGTTTCATTCACCAGATAGGCCTTAAACCAAATTTCTTCGCCTGCACTGTAATAGGGTTTATCGGTCTGAACATAAACCTTTTCTTGCGGAAAATTAGTTACTTGCTTTTCAAATCGGGCATAAATGAGTTGGGTAAAATCCGACGGATTGGCGGATTGGGAAAATGAAGGAACTGATATAGCAAAAAGAGACGTTACAAAAATAAAATTAATTAGACTTTTCATAAAGAATTAGATTAAATTCGGTTGAAATAAAAAGAGAATCAAATAATAAGTTTCTCAGCTCACGATGTTATACTAATTTCGTTTGTAGAATTGCTTGTTTTTTTTAATTAAATGTGCTAAATCCATGCATAAGCTCTCAACTACAACAATCTTTTTATTAAAATATTAAATACTGCATTTGCCAATACTCATGATACGTAATAGTACATTAGCCATTGAGTGCATAAACAGTCAAAACTAATAAAGAGAGGTAACTTCAAATATACAATTTTGGAGCTGACTTGAAAAAATTGGCTCCTTTTTTTAGTTTATAGGGAAAATTTTATCGGACAACAATAATAAAAAATTACATATTGATAGGATTTTAATTTTAGCTTACAGCTTGAATTATGCGTTTTTACCAGGTTAATATTTTATGTCAAAGATACGTTAAGATTATTTACATAGGGTATCATTTTGTGTCGTAAAACAGTCATATTTGTTGTAATTCAAATGCTTAATACGGTAGGAATGAAAGAAAAGTCAATTTGAGCTAATAGTAGGACAAAATATAAAGATACACAAAGAAACCGGCGTGATATTTTGTGGACATTCCGTAGTCCTCTTTGTAGTAAAAAAGCACTACAATTTTGTTGACAAAACAAAACAATATATTGATTATGTGGTGTTTAAGTTGTCTTTTTATGACTAGCTTATGTTTGGTAAGAAATATTTGAGTAATATTGCAGGAGGTAGGAGGCGAACGCATCATTTTTATTGCCCTCAATAAGAATGATGCGTTTGAAAAACAGTATAAACTTGGCGTTGGTATTTGAATTGCATTGCCAGTCAAGCTGTAAATAAGTTTCAAAGTCAGAGAAACAAATTATACTCAGGTAAACTTAAATTTGATTATTCCATTTGATTCTTCATAGTGACATTTTTTTATTGTAATTTCGTCATAACCTGATTCCCAACGTACAAAATTTTCTTGACTGTTGAGCTCGTATTGGTTCCAAATCCTTTATTTTCAGTCACCAAAACAATATTGAAAATGCGTTTCTTTAAGTCACCCGGATAATTACCCTGTTTGTCTCCAATCGTCAATGTTTGACGTTTTTCATCCCACTTGAACGAAATAATTGAATATTTTCCTTTCTCGTAGTTGTAATTATCTCTTTCATCTTCGTATAAATCGAATTTGGCATCGGCTCCTTTATATACACGAATTTCGAGCGTGTCAGCCGATTTTTCCCCTGCGTATTGAATAATCTTACCCATTGGAATAATGGAGCCGGCCTTTACAAATAAGGGTATTCTGTCCAGAGGAGCATCTGTTTTTATTGTTTGTCCTCCGTTAAAGCGTTTACCTGTCCAGAAATCAAACCACCCGGCTGCTTTTGGTAAATAAACATCCCATTGTGTAACATCAGGTTCAGTGACAGGAGCTGTCAGTACAGATTTTCCAAACATATACTGATATTGACTTTTTACGGCAGCGGTATCACCATTAAAATCCATTACCATCGGACGCATCATGGTCGATCCGTTTTTAGTCACCTGCCAAGCTTCGGAATAAATGTATGGAAGTAAACGATAGCGAAGGTTCAGCATCTTACGCATGTTATCCTCAACCTTTTGTCCGTATTTCCATGGTTCTGTTTCGGTCATGTATCCATGTATGCGGAAGATTGGGTTGAAGGTACCCCATTGATACCATCGGGTAAGTAACTCCTGGTATTTTTCGTCGGTATATTGCGAACGTCCAGGACGGAAGAATCCGCCAATATCAGTAGTCCAGTAAGGTAAACCTGTAATGGTATAGTTTAGCCCGGCAACAATCTGACGTTTATAGGTATCCCATGTTCCACCAATATCGCCCGACCAGTTGATAATACCATACTTTTGCTGACCAAGAAAAGCCGATCGGGTTAGGATACATACCCGCTTATCGGATGTGGTTTTACGTTGCCCTTCGTACACTGCCTGACTTACAAACAATGGATAAGTGAGGCGATAAAAGTCTCCCAATCCAAGAAAAGTTTTCTTATCTTTCAATCCATCATTTTCAGGCTCGGTAGCATCCATCCACCACGAATCAACTCCTTGCGAAAAAAGATTTTCGTTCAATGCATTCCAGTGCGTTTCACGTCCAAGTGGGTTAAGGACATCAACCCAAACGCTATTTGGTATAAAAAGATTTTTAGCAACATACCCTTTTCCTATTTCAGAATCTTTGCTCAGGTTTTCCCATACCGAAACACTAAAATGCGCATTTAAATCATGCAGTTCTTTGATAAAACCTGCGGGATTGGGATAATGTGTTTCATCAAATTTGGGAACACCCCACCCGTATTTACCCCAGTATTGCCAGTCCTGAACAATAACATCGACCGGAAGATTTCTTTTGCGAAATTCCTTTATTGTTTCTACCAAATGTGTACCTGAACTATAACGTTCGCGACACTGCCAGAAACCGTAAGCCCATTGTGGAAACATAGGGACATTACCCGAAAGATTGCGGTAAGAAGCAATTACACTATCGGCCGATGGACCGTAAAATACAACGTAATCGAGTGCTTTGGCAACCGATGAACGGAATGTTGTTGAGTTATCACTCAGTCTCCACGCCAATTTAGGCGTATTGTTCGATTTGCAAAGTACCTGCACCTGATGCTCCCCGGCTTTAAGATTTACCAACATAGCTGCAGTAGGTGGCAACCACATATTACTCTGGTCAATACAAGGTTTTCCGTCGATAACTACATATTGACGATTACCCATATCGCCCAGGTCGAGAAAAATGGAATATTCGCCATCTTTCGCTACATTAAACTTGCCTTGATAAAGCGATTGGTCTTGAGATACTTTTTGAGTTCCGGAAGTAGTGGTTACTTCGGCCATTTGGTTGTTACCAGTAGCGGATTGCTGTTGTTTTTCAAGGCTTATAAAATTATCTGCCGGATTAAAATCAGTAAGTCCATATTGATGCCATAACAAACCATAACCTTTGCTTGAATAAATAAATGGAATGGCAATTTGCGTATTCACCTGCGTTAACTTACGGGCTACGTTTTTCAGGTTATATTGCCCGTCCTGAAATTGCCCCAAACCGAAAATATATTCATCAGCGGGAGATTCGAAACTCTGCTCTACCGCAAAACAAGGTTCGCCCTGTATAGAATCGGGAGTTAGCTTTCGAGCACCTGCTTTTTCACTCAAGAACACCTTGCCAGCATTATCGGCATACGACAGCTTGCCAGTTTGCTTATCGAGTAATACGGTAAGTTTAGGAGCTTTTATTTCAAGTTTTGATGGTGAATCGCTAACCTGAAAAGCCGGAGTTAGGGCTCCAGAAGTAAAAACCAGTTCAGGTAAATTTCCTTCGGAAACTTTATAGAATTTTATTCTGACTGCATTGTCGGCCAAGGGAGCAATACTGAGCGTTCCATCCGATAAAGTAATATCTACCCTGTCGGACAATTGTTTAAAGCCTTTCACAACCTGCCCATGGCAAAGAAGAGGAGAGAGAACAATGATTAAAAATAATTTAAATTTCATTTTATATAGTATTAAATCTGTTTTTTGAAAGATACTTAATGTACGAGTATTGCATCAACAGCTACAGGACCTGAACCAATATTGATAATACTAACGGTATGTTCGCCCGGAGTTAAGCCTGATATTTCGCACACTACTTGCTGTGCCTTACGTGTTCCAATAGTGGACAAATCCGCTGTTGCGTGAGTCTTTCCATCAATTAGAATTTCTATTTTTCCGGCTCTCTCTTCTTTTGGAGCGATTACCTTAACACTAGTTCCTGTGAACGAGCAAATCCAAATATCACCAGGTGTATCGCTGGTTGTGAGGTCGTTATTGAAATCGCCGGTACCTATGTTACATTTACGCATCCATCCTGGAGATTTGGTGCCGGGGTCATCGTCATTAATCCAGCCTTTGTCGTGTGTAATACGCAAAACCCGACATTTCGAAGCCAGCGATTGATCGTTGATTCCGGGCAGCATTTGTGGCAATCTGTCAGGTGTTACAGTCAGCCCTTTGCCATCCTGAACAAACTTCATTGGAATATCAGAACCGAGTAATTCAACCCTGGATACTTTGCCTAAGGTTGTACCACCAATTTGAAGTGCAGAAAGAGTGACAGGGTTGCCATCCCAATTCAGAAGCGTAGCGTAAACATTGCCCTGATTACGGGTATAAAGAACTTTTTCATCACCAAAAACTTCAAAAGGTCGTGAACCATACACAGCTTCACCATTGATTTTTAGCCAGGCACCAATGTCTTTACAAATATGAATTACTTCAGAATCAAGGTCACCACGTCCATGCTGGGTGATATTGAGCAACATCGTGCCGTTGCGCGACACATTCTGCATTAATAGTTCTATTACTTCTTTCGCATCCTTATATTTCTGACCACTCAGGTAGTGCCATTCAGCGATACTGGTTTCGGTCTGGAAAGAATAGGGCGTAATCTGCGATTCGATGATGGCTTCAGTACTCTTAACGAGAGAGCGATCAACGAGCGGAAGCAGTTGAGGGCTGTTCTGGAAACTATTGTATCGTCCACCAACAGCTTTGAGGTTAATCACAACGTCCATTTTCCCATGATTCCATTGCAGAGATTTATTGTAGTAGTTTGCAATCAATTGCGGAGCAAGAAAGCCCAATCCCATGTTCACACCCAAATCAATCTGAGAATCCCCCGCATGATCATCGAAGTAAATCATATCGGGATGATACTTAGTGATGGCATCATCCACCCGCCACATAAACTGGTTGGCAAAAGGAGAATGCAAAGGGTCTTTTTTGTCGTGCTTCGGACCGTAAAGATCTACAGGATCCATACCATTCCACCATTTCCCTTTTCCATCGAGAATAGTTTGAAGTGCATCATAAGGCACACCTTGCTTTGGTCCGGTCGCA
>Ga0224521_1000179_pt1 | contig 20652 bp, 11 predicted proteins | sample CFST0metaG_FD_182731 | JGI IMG/M metagenome (GOLD analysis project Ga0224521, IMG submission 182731) | Peat soil microbial communities from Stordalen Mire, Sweden - C.F.S.T0 | ecosystem: Environmental > Terrestrial > Soil > Wetlands > Peat | place: Sweden: Norrbotten County, Stordalen Mire... | reverse complement strand
GCAGCGGTATTGATGATAGGGCATCCACCCATTGCCACTATTTTTTCATATCTTGTATGATATAATTTAGGCAAAGAATATAGCCTGTTAATAGGGCTAAGCAAACTATTTGCAATCTCAATGAAAAAAGAATCTGTGATTATAGAAATGTTATATTTAAGAGCTTCGATTGCAACCCCATCTTTATTCTTGAAGTTTCCATAGATACTGCCTTTTGTTAATCCTGTAGCTTCAGTCATATCAGATAATGAGGTGCCAACATATCCTTTTTTATTAAAGATAGGGGCGACTTTTTCTATAATATACTGGCTCGTTATTGCAGACTTAGTATATCTCATTTTCTCAGTTCTTTTTCCATGTTGCAAACTTATACCAATTGGTATAAATTATCAAATCAATTTTATATTTTTAGCTATAAAAAACATTACGTAACAATATAGTTATTTATTAAAAAGTCATGAAAATCTCTATGCAGACTTCGAACGTCTACTCATTCCAATTATTTCTCACAGTATTTTTATTTCAATCCATGGATAAATAACACTTTGAGTATAGTGCAATTTTAGAATATTTTTAGTCTAAAATTCAGACATTTGTTTTGTTCACAGAGACATTCTGAGTGACCGATATTAATCACTTTACGGATTTATTAGTCTGCTTTATAGTCTACTACAGAGTGTATCGCACACTACACACGAACCGAGAAATTTGTACTTTTGGCTTTGTTGAGCATATTCTTCGTCCTTTAAAAGTGCATCCACTTGCTCTCGAGTATTACCTCGATTGTTAGCACAATGGACTCGGGAAAACCAAGCATAAATAGGATCTTTCCCGTAATAATTTGTTGCTATTGCAATCAGAGAATCTGATATGATAGCGGAATCATAATTATAAGATGCTTGAATAGGTGCGTAATGCATAAAGGGTGTGATTGGAAAGAAGTAAGATGCGAGTAATTTCTGATATTTTTAAGTAAGTGTAAGACTTTGTAAGGATGTTGAGATATGATGCTATCAATTAACGTCAAAATCCTCTTGTGTTCTTGTGTTCCTTTTTCGTATAAATCATTATAGATTCCTACTATTAGAGATGATAATGCTAAAAATGAATATTGTCTATCAGTAAACAAGTATCACTTTTTTTCATTATCGATTTTAGAACGTTTATTATAGTATTGTTGTAAAATTGAAGAGAGCATTGGTCGGAAAAAATTATAGAAAAACTGATTTCTTGAAGTACCATCCAGCATAAGGGCCAGATGTTGTCCTCCAATAAAAGACGAAGAATTAGAGGGGATTTTTTCATCAGAATAATTGCCGCAAAAATAATAGAACCCGTAATCCTGTGCTTTATGCATAATGACAGCGGGAAATACAACTGGAATTCCACTTTTGTTCAAAAACTTTCTTCCTCTGTCATTCACTCTCAATTCATATGCTGAAATTGCATGATTTGTAGAATCAGTCATTTGAACAATGTTGAACCAACCTGTATAGGGTATTCTTTCAATCATTTCCAATTGGTTAATCCCATAGGAGAAAGTGTGTATAAGCGGTTCTGCTCCGGTTAAGTTTGTTTTTCTATCCAATATTTCTATTGTTCCATTCTCGTGTGCAAACACGATACCTGAACGAGTAAAAGGCCATTTCCCTTCGTGTTGTTTCATATAGCTCCTTATCATCCATCGGGATAATTCTGAATTTGTTGAATCCAGCGATGTAAAGTAGCGACCTATCCATCCAGTCCATCGTATTCCAAATTCATTTTCAAATTCATGTCTCACGTTAGCCATTGTAGGCGGGCTTATAACATTGAACTCAGCTAAGATTAGTTTTCGGGTCTTCTTCATTTCTTTTAAAAAACTCATGTCCTTTTCAGTCAGACCTCTCAGTGTAAATCCCGAACGTTTGCCCACATCGGTAGAAACTCCTGAGGTGCCGATATAATATGCTACATCGACATTTGAGGCTATATGCTGGACATCTTTTTCAGACATATTCTGAAAATCCTTAACCATATACTGATTGTTTTTTAAAGGGAAAAATCCTAAATAGTCTTTCTGTCCATCGTACAACAGTCCGTTTTTTCGAACGTATCTGTCATGCTTCAACACCCAAAAAAGTGGTTGTTTCTTTTGCTCTTCCTTGGTTAATCCTGTTTTATCAAAGGCAACTACTACCAATGGTTTCTTTGGAACAAACCACCAAGCAACTCTCATCCCCACAAGAATCAATACCGGTGAAAGAAGTAGAAATATGATAATCCATTTTCGTATTTTTTTCATATTCCCCGTTTTAAAACCTTCTTTGATACGAGACTGATACATCAATTTGATTCCCTTTTTGTCCTACCTTATACTCCTGATTATACAAAGAAGTTGAGAAAGACAGAATATTCATTTTTTTTATGCTGCGTTTGTACCCAAGAGATACCCCTTTTGAGATCAACTTATAGCTTGCGTTATTATAAGCAAGATTCGCATTTGTATCATCCGGAGAAATTCCATAGTTTACACTTACGCTCAGATAATCATCAGAACCCCCAAAGTAATATCGGGATATAGCAGTATATGAATGTGATATATTATATTCCCCCGGTACCAATGTCACTCTTGCGCTAAACCAGTAATTTTTGTAGTATTTTGATAAACTACCGACGTATATCCAAGTGGAGCTACTAAATTTCAAATATCTGAATCCAAGTTCAGTCTCAAAACTTTTGGGCAACGTTGCATACAAAGAAGTACCAACCCTATAATGAGGAAATACAGATGAAATATCTGATATTCCCACATTCGTGTATGCATACAGTCCTTTGCAAATCCGGGGATAAGCATCTATCTCTGCTTGCAAGGCACTGTTTCCAAAACGGGTTCCATGATTCACGCGACCTATTATTGATCCAAGCGGTGTGTATCTGGCATATTCAACAGTTATAATCTGCCAGGGAGATTTATGTAAATAATCGCCGTAACCGCTATCAAACCACGTAAAATCATATCCCACACTTGCTTTGTTGAGGGAAGATGCATCGTTTATATCAAGCATTAGTGCTCTGATGGTTGTATTGGATGGATCTTTTTGCAATGTCATTGTTGCTATTTGATAAGCCTCTATATATTTTTTCCCCGATTTGAGTATTTTAATTTTCCTGAGTAATAAATCTTTTGAATCTGGATGATATTGCAACCCCTGATTGCAATAGTCTAATGCTGCTGAGGAATTATTATTCCAATACTCCAGATCTGTTATTGCCACTGAAGCATCTTCAAACTCAGGATTCCGTTTAAGTACGGACAGAAATTCAACTCTGGCACTATCACTTTTATCTGTCCAAGTGTAGACACGTCCTAAAAAAACTCTGATATCATTATAATCAGGACTTTTCTTTAAAGCAAAATGACATAACTGTACAGACAACAGATAATTTTTTTTATCGAAAGCTGCTTCTCTGGCCAGTCGGAATAAAGAATCGGAACTGAGGTTCTCTTGCGCAAAAGCCGTTGCAGATAAGCTAAACAGTGCGAAAAAGAATAAAATAATTCTTTTTTTGTATGTATTGATAATTAATATGTTCATAAGCTTATTGGATTGAATTTGTTATTATCCATAGATTGTAAAGAAATGCTGATAATTACTTTATACTATATCTAGTCAAAATGCTGTCCGGCAACATTTTTTCTTTCGTTATCATTCTGTCATTAAGCTGTATAAATTTATTCATCAATAGAGTTAATCTCGCTTGTTCTTTGTCATCATTGTTTACCGGATCCAATCCCATATTAGCCGACAATTGAAATAAACTGTTGCCGCTTATCATATAATTACCAGACAAATACTCGCTTATTCCTTGCTTTGTTGGGATTAAGGGATAATTGCTTCTGTTTCTAAAATAACGGACTGTGTCTAACCCAGCTCCCAACCATGTAACCAATGAAGGCGATTTGATGTGGTATTGGTTCTTTACATAAGCCAACAGGCTGGGAGTAATATCCAGATGAGATACCACAGCTGAAAATTTTGCAGTCCGCTTCAGCATGGGGCTATAAATAATTAACGGTACATGGTAGCGGTCAATTTTGGTACTCATTGGAATATCAGGCATTCGATGATCGCCGGTAATGATAAAAATAGTGTTTTTAAAAGAAGGTTGCGACGCATAATATTTAAAAAAGTGTCGCATAGCATCATCCAAATATAGAATAGAAGCGTACTGTGGCTTATATTCCCGACGTTGTTTTGCAGTTCCGTCATCAAATTTCAACTCCTGTATCCTTCTTTCAAAAAGCGCATCATATTTGCTCTGACTATTCAGTTTGAAAGGGCTATGTGTGGCAATAGTAAGCAAAACATTGACTTGAGGTGTATTAACAGGGTGCTTATCCAATTCTGCCAAATACCTTCTGAATAATTCTGAATCGCCATACCCCCAGGTAAAACCTTGAGGATTTGCAGGTAACTTTTGATAGGAATGGTCGTAAGTAGCTTCATCGTAAATATGATTAACATGCTGCCGTTTCATAAACAAATTCATATTATCAAACTTTGAATCACCGCCATAAAAAAATGATGAATTATAGCCATTAGCTGTTAATATGCTAATGAGACCAAGGTTTACTGGCATTTGTTCTCCCAACTCGGCAAAACCGTGTTGTCCATAGGGCAGCGAGCCCAAAACAGAAGGAAAAACTTCAAAAGTCCGACCTGCAGTACTCAAACCATTTTCCCAATAAAGACTATGCTGTGACAATGAATCAATAAAGGGTGTAAAACTACCCAGATAGGCATTCTCGTTACTGAAAGCCCTGCCCAGCCCTTCCACTACAACAAAAACAATATTAGGAGTTTTGTTTCCTTTGTTGAAAAAAGGAGATAATACATCCTTCGTGCTATCGGCATGAAGAAAAGGGTAATTTGCATCATCCACAAATTTAAAATCATTGACGTTTCCGCTTTCATGACTACTTCCAGTCAGATTGTCTGCAAACATTTCAGACATTTCGTCAAAAATATCCCGTTCCGGTTGTGGAAAATAATACTGCCATACCGCCTTATAGAAATAAGTCGATTTATTCAATGTCAGGTTATTATTATATTCAGAGCCAAATTTCGGAGATAGAGAAACTTTATTAAAACTTAGGATAATACCCGCTAAGCTAAGAACTAGAAATGTCACTGCTACAGCTTTAGTCACTTTGATAAACCGAGGAAAAAAAATGAATGCCAAAACAAAAACCGCCAGCATACAACAAAGCGTCAATATCATGGTCAGATTAACGGCAGACCCTACCGTCAGTTTAATTTCAGCCATGGAATATTGAAACACATCGCTTCCCAAGGGATTAAGAGCTACCGAAAAATACTTAATCAACATAAGATGCCCCAATGCAATAATGGTGGATAAAACAATCAATAACACCTGGGAGAGTTTCCTTGAAATAAAATAGATAATTCCGGTGGATACAAACAGATATCCGGCAATCGTGCAAAAGAAAAGCAAATCCGACAGTAATGCTGTACTAATAAAACCAGCCATTCGGGATTTGATATTTGTATCCAGTTGATTAACGAACAGCTCGTAAATGCGTAATAAAAAGATAAATGATAGCAACACTGTTGCATAGGACGAAAAAAGTTTCAACAGAGCCCAAAACTTATTGTCTTCGTTTGTTGGATTACTATTTACTTTGGTCTGGGTTTGGGCGGTCTGTGTTTCTCCTGATTTAGTATCAAGGCTGATTGGATTTGAGGACATTTCCGTTGTAGGAATAAATGATAATCCGGTCACAGTGATGTTTTTCGTTTCAGCTCCCGCAGAAACAAGCTTAATGGCAGATACTTGATTTGTTTCAACTGCTATGGGCAGATACTTCACATATAAGGCACCCCCATTGGCTTCAATAAAAACCGAATCACCCCAATTGACACCATCTGTACACACCAGATAGTTAGCAGGTGCAGTGGCAATAATATTACTAGACAAATTTTCACTACTTACCACGAAAGCTTGTGTGGTTGACATATCTCCTACTTTGGAGATGAAGTCACTATTTGTTGGAGTTACATTGATAGTAGGAGTCTGCCCTGTTGTTATTACAGCGGAAACATCGTTTTGCATATCGTTTCCTCCAGTTTCTTTCTCAATTTTTGATTTATCTTTTTCCATAACAAGTATATTTCTATTTAAATGCTCAAACAACTTACAGCTTAGTGATCGTTTCGTCCCTTAGTTTTGTAATTTCATCTTTTACCGCATCGTAAATTCGGCAACAAACGTCCAATGCTTCAGGTAGTTGATCAATATTTTCCCTGTTTTTTGTATTTATTTCAATAGTTGCAAGATGCTTAATCATTTCATTCATCTGTAATACACCCACACCACCTTTTAATTTATGGGCAACTTTAGTTACTGTGTCCCAATCAATAGCCTGAGCAATACCTGTTTTTAATTCCTCTAATGCTTTTGGAACCGTATCCAAAAATGTGTTCAGTATCTCCAATGTAAAATCATCATCTTCCATTTCCAGCACATTTGTCATGTCGTACAGCGGCACATCTCCAAACCCTGTTTGTTGTTCTGTTGCTTCTGCATTACTCTTGTTGTCAACAACTTCAGCTACTGACTGCTCAGTTTGTTTTTTCTCTTCAGTACCATTTTTTATCAGTTTTCTAATAACATACAATAATTCATCTATAACAAATGGTTTCGGTACAAAATCATTCATTCCCACTTCAATGCAATGTTCTTTTTCCCCTTTTAGGGCTGAAGCAGTCATGGCAATAATAGGGACTTTCAAGCAAAGTTCGTTTCGTATCACAGTTGTTGCTTCATAGCCATCCATTTCCGGCATTTGTATATCCATGAGTACAAAGTCATATAAGATAGCATCCTTCCTTAAAATTTCAACTCCAATCTTTCCATTATTGGCCATATCTGCCCTGATACCCACTTTTTTTAGTGTGTGAAATGCTACTTTCTGGTTAATCAAATTATCTTCAAAGACAAGGCAACGCATTGGGGGTAAAGGCTGAATAGATATGAGTTCAGTTGCACTATTTTTCGGTATTGCTTGTTCTATTTTTACTTGTTTTGCTTTTGTGTAGGGGACACTGAAATGGAAAATACTTCCCTTGCCGAGTGTGCTACTCAGACCTATCTCTCCTTGCTGTAGTTCCACCAGACTCTTACATATTGACAATCCCAAACCCGATCCTCCGAATTTTCGCGTGGTATCGGAACTAGCCTGCACAAAAGGTTGAAACAGTTTGCCTAACCCTTCATCGCTTATTCCAATTCCCGAATCTTCTATGGTAAATTTAATATTAACTTTATCGTCTGCGAGGTTTTCATGCTGTAACTTCAACTTTACAAACCCTTCCGCAGTAAATTTCAATGCATTTCCTATTAAGTTGTTTAATATCTGGCTCAGACGTGATGGATCTCCTTCTAACATGATGGGGGTATCGGATGGTAGTTCTACCGAAAAAAGAATTCCTTTCCTGCTGGCTTCATGTGAGAATACATTATTCACTGAAGTAAGAATTTCATTCAGATCAAACAGTACATATTCAATATTTAATTTCCCGGCTTGGATTTTTGATATATCGAGAATATCGTTAATCAAGACTCTAAGATTGTAAGATGATACCTTCATCGCTTCCATATATTCTTTCTGTTCGGCAGACAAAGGGGTTTGTTCCAGCAAATTGATCATACCAACAACACCATTGAGCGGAGTACGCATATCGTGGCTCATGGAAGCTAGGAAACGTTCCTGAGAATTGGCGGCATCCTCTGCTTTTTGCTTTGCTTCTTCAAGTTCCTTTTCGCGAATTACAATCTCTGTGATGTCTTTTGTTATACCTCCCACACCAATTAACCCGTTATGTTTGTCATAAATAGGAAATTTCACCGTCTCGGTGTATATCACCGATCCATCATCTCCCAACAACCTGTCATAAAACGTCATAGCTGTATTTTGAGCAATTACACGAGCATCATCAATTCTCGAAAGCTCTGAGTTATAAAATTGTACTGGATCTAAGTCCGGCTTTAATCTTGAAAATTCACGTATTAACTCATATTCTTCCTTCTTTTTATTAGTTATAATATATGTGCCATTTTCATCCTTGGCAAACATGGCTGAAGTTGCATTGTCCATAAAGCTTTTCAATAGCTGTTTGCTTGTTTCACTTGCCTGTTGGGCTGCAATCAATTCTTCTTCTCTTTTTACCTTATCTGTGATGTCAACAACAATGGATCCAATGTGAGTAAACTCGTTACTAGAATTGTAAATAGGGAATGTATCTGTCATAACACTAATGGTTTCTCCAACTGAGGAACGTAGTTGCCAAGTGATATTAATCCTTTTTTTATGTTTTAAAACATAGGTGTAAATTTCATTTAATTGTTCTTTATTTTCAGGGAAAGTAAGTCGATCGGCATAATTCAAACCTATCAGTTCTTCTTTTGGGGCACTATAGAGTTTAGCGGTATTATCATTGATTATCACATAACGTTGCTCCAAGTCTAATATCATTGCAGAATAAGGTATGTTATCAATAAAATCATTCAACAATCGCTTCGAATCTGCAATTTCCACTTCCTTTATTTTCAATTCGGTAATATCTACCAAAACTTCCAATGAACCGACGAATAGTCCATCATTGTTTCTTTCTGCAATTGCCGACAAAAGACAAGTAATGATAGTTCCATTTTTTTTAATAAATTGGAACTCTTCATTAAAACAGTTGCCATTTTTTATAAAAAACGGCCATACAACTTCTCTGGAATATTGAAGCGACTCAGCGGTTACAAAACGAGATAATTTTTGTCCAATTACTTCTTCTCTGGTATATCCCATCACTTCCAGCCAATAATCACTGACAGTAGTTATCTCACTCTCTGTGTTAATGGAGTAAAGCATGGCGGGGGTTGAGTTGTATAAGCACTTAAATCGTTCTTTTGCCAGACGAAGAGCTTCTTGTTGCCGGAGTTCATATGTAATATCGTGGGAGAAAGTCAATACGCCCCAAACCTGTCCATCAACATTTTTCAAGGGAGTCTTAGTGGCAACAAACGTATGCTCTACTCCTTCAATAACACTTGGTTCGTTTGGGATAACAAGAATTTGTCCGCTATTTATAACCTTCTGGTTGTCCTCCCAAAATCCGGTGATTCCTTTCTCAGGGTTGCCTTTTACAAGCTCTTCCGGAAAGCCCAGCTCCAAATCGTCTTTGCCTGTAAAATCAGACGTATTCAGATGCATTGCATTCGCAAAGGCCATATTTGCCATTATGTAGCGGTGTTCCAAATTTTTAATGGAGATGAAGTCAGGAGCGCAATCTATTATTGTGCGTAACAAGGCTTGCTGTTTTTGTGTCTCGGTCAATAATTGCTCTCTCTCTTGTTCTGCCTGTTTGAAATCGGTAATATCCTGTATAACCCCGATTATTCCTCCCAATTTACCGTCAGGGGAGTAAAAAACATTCTTCCGGTATATAACATCACGAATGGAACCGTCATAGCTCGGGCTCAGGTACTCATAAACTTGTTCAGTTTGTTTGTGGAGCAGGTCGATATCCTTTTCGTGCCATTTATCTGCTAACGCTCTGTCTGTATTCAGATCAAATACGGTTTTGCCTATAATTTCGTCTTTCGTTTTGCCCCAAAATTGACAAAAAGCCTGATTGATACCTGTATATATACAATTTGTATCTTTATAAAAAACAGGGAGGGGGATGTGATCAATAAGGGAGCTCAGGAAGTCCTGTGTCCGCAATGTTTCCATCATCCACAGTTCTCGTTCCCGTTCAGCCTGCTTACGTTTAGTTATATCAACGCGAAAAATCCCAATCGCAAATAAGCCTCCGGCTGCATTAAATAGAGGAAACATATTTGTAAGAAATGTAACATCTTCACTATCTGGCAAAATCAGTACCTCTTCATTCTCAACAGCTCTATGTTCATTCAAGACAAACTCCATACCTTGAATAATATGTCCAATGAAGTGCTCATTTCTTATAACAGCAGTAAAGTGTTTGTTTGAAATATTCTCTTTCGCATCTCCCCATAGATTCAGAGCATATTGGTTTACAAATTCAAACTTTCCTTCCAAATTAATTATACTGGCATAATAAGGTACATTATCCATGTACGACTGCAACAGGTATTCGTGATATTCCGATTTTAGTTTATATAGTTCCGCATCATGTCTGACATTCTCTAATTCAATTGAATGTTCAATAGTTTGAGTTTTATCAACCATAATTGTACCCGTACCTGATAGCGTGCCATCGTCGGAGAAAAGTGGAAATATAGTATAATCTATGTGCGTTATTTTTTCTAAAATCGGTTGGAACATTTGACATTCAAAGCTAACAGGTAGTTGCTTTTCAATGACCTGTCGGTTGCCTTCCAAAATAGCCTCGTTTACTTTGACACATGTAAGCTTTTCAAACTCGTCTACACTTTTTCCATAGAGTTCCTCTTTCGACAATCCGTAACGATTAGCAAAAGCCTTGTTTACCAAATTTAGACGATTATTAATGTCCAAGGCGTAGATCGGAGTCGAAGCATTATCTATAAACCCATTTAATAATTTTCGGCTAATTTCGGCTTCTGTATAAGCTTTTTCCCGTTCAGATTCAACATGTTTTAATTGGCTGATATCTACCGCGAGTACGCCTGTAAATTCGATGTCGCCTAACTCGTTGAATATTGGAAATATAGTCATTAAGACTGCAACTGCTTTGCCTTTATTATTGATACTCAATTCGATAGTATTACGCCTTTTATTTTGTATTGCAATTCTGGTAGCAACTTTAATTTTCTTAAGCACTTCTATAGGCCACAGGTTCAATTCTTTTTTACCAACAATCTCTTCTGACGAAAAACCAAAGGTCTCAAGGAATCGGCTATTTGCCCAAGTAATCGTATCATCAGTTTTTCGAACTACAATATGCCCTTCTGTATTCTCAATCAGATTATGAAGCATAATAGCTTGTTCTTTAGTTGTTCTGTGCAACCTATCTATTTCGGCTTGTAGTTCTTTTTCTCGCGTAATATCTTTTAATATACACTGAATAAAACGTTCGTGATTAACACTTTCTCTTTTGTAAGTCAGCGACTCGATAGCTACCCATCCTAACTCACCGGACTTCTTGCAAAATTGCATTTCTATAGTAGTGCTTTCGTTACGTCGTTTTTTTAGTAGATCAGAAAAAAAGCTTTCCTCACTGTTTCTATCTTGCAGAGTCTTTATAAATAAAAAAACAGATTCATTTATAATTTCAGGTTGCGAATAGCCAACCATTTGGATGAATGACTGATTAGTATAAGTTATTATCCCGTTTTGAGAGAGGAATATAATTGGTAATGCTGAGTTTTGGATTAACGAAATGCATTGATGACTGTCTTTTTCTAATTGTTTGTATGTATTATGAACACCAAACAATTTACTATTTGATTTTATATGCTTTTTTTTCATAACTTTAATTAGACGTTTAAATGGTCGTTTCGCATTCTTACTATAAATGTTTGCATTTGAGACCGTATTTGTTTTTTATCATTCAACTTTTTACTGATTCCTTTTTAGCAAAACCTCCCCGAGTCATTTCACCCCATCCCGTAGTTTCTTTTAATACCATCTTTAGGATTCCTCTAATGGCTGCTCCAACTACACAAAGATGAAATATGAAAGGTTCTAACAGAACTGCTAAGAGCAGTTTTGGCACATCTCGTTTTTCCTTGTATTGCCGAAAAGTAAATGTCTCAATTAATATTGAAAATGCCGAAAATAGATAACCAAAACATATTATGAAAAGTAGCAATAAAAAGTAAAAGCGCCATTCAATCATCCCCAATGCAGCATATACTATAAAAAATATCCAACCGGTAAACTCAATAATGGGAGCAAGGAATTCAAAGAAAAACCAATACGGATAGCTCAACAATCCGAGAACCCTATATTTACGATTAAAAAACATCTTCTTGTGTTTCCAAAGAGTTTCTACGGTTCCTCTGGTCCACCTATCCCGTTGGCGCCATAAAATCTTGTAGCTGATAGGCACTTCGGTCCAACACAATGGGTCTGAAATATATCGTACAGCATAAGGAAGTTTGTTATCTTCCATATACAATCTCATACGTACGACCAGTTCCATGTCTTCACCCACAGTTTTGGTGTCGTAGCCTCCCACAGTTAATGCAATTTCTCTATCAAACATGCCGAAGGCACCAGAAATAATCAACAGCCCGTTCAATTTACTCCAAGCCATCCTTCCCAATAAAAAAGCCCTGATGTATTCTACCGTTTGTATTCTTGCCAGCATATCCTTTGGTACATGCACTTTCGTTATTTTACCCCCTTCCACTTCGCACGAATTTGCTACACGTATCACACCTCCGGTAGCAATCACACGTTTATCAGCGGTTAACATAAATGGCTTCACCATCCGCAATAGAGCATCCTGCTCCAGAATACAATCCACATCAATGCAAGTAACATATTTTTTTGAAGCAATATTCAATCCCACATTTAGTGCATCTGCTTTGCCTCCATTGACCTTGTCAACAACTACTAATTTTTTATAGGCCGCATTTGTACTTTTATAAACACCCCTTACAGGTTTGGTTGCAACTCTTTCGTTTAAAAAATACGGTACTTTAATTAAACTATATGCATCTATTAATTTTTGGAGGGAATCATCCTTGCTGCCATCGTTAATAACAATAAGTTCAAGATTATTATAGTAAATTGAAAACAAGGATCGTACATTTTCAACAATCGTAGCACTCTCATTATATGCAGGAGCCAGAATGCTGATAGCTGGTACAACAGTAGAGCTTGCCACCATGGAATAATCTGTAAATCCATGTTTCCGCATATGCTGTATATTCTCAAAAACTGAATAAATCCCAATTAGTATGTACGCACTTAGAAGAATAACGGAATATATCAATATGCCATAAGTAAAAAAATAGAAAAACCAAAGTTCCCAGGTCATAATAGTATGCTAATTTGATCGGTTTTTATTCGCTTTTAATATGGTCCAACATCAGGGTGATAGAATCTTCTTTCTCAAGTTCGAGGAACATAGCATTGGTAATATCCAAATTATCACATAGATTATGTAATACCCTCAAAATATTGAGACGTATTTCCGTATCATCATCAGCGAGTTGTTGGTACAGAAATGGAATACTTTGTTCAGTTGCAAGAGATTGTAAAACATCCAGTATTATCATTTTAACCGGTTTTGCCACAATCCTATAATAGGCTGTTAATAGAAACTCGGAGCTTTCATCATAGATATTTCTCATGCAGGATACAGATTGTATCTTCACTGTGTCATTAGGATGATGAAGAAAATGTTGTATTTTTTCCAACAGCTCAAAACAATTATACTTTTCGGCTAATCTGAGAGAGAATACAACCACCGAATCATTCTTAGAGTCAAGCCATTCGCCAATACCTTGTGGTTTTCCATTTTTCATATTGTTTAGTAGATGGAGTAAAGTCATTTGCTGCCATTCCGAAATTGTGTATGTCACCCTTGAAAGAAATTTCAGGCCTTTTACCCCAAAAAGCCTTACAATAGCTACCTGAGCTTCTATACGGACATCTTCCTGAGCATGATTAGTACATCTGTATATGGAACGATAATAGGTTTTAAAGTTCATCTCCGACAGTTCCCGGATTCCCATCACCATAAGCTGATATTTCTTACTCGTTAGTTTTTTGTAAGAATCTTCATGTAAACCCAATTTATCGTAGAGTTTATATAAATCCTCTACTCCGGACCCGGAAAGATTCTTTTTCATCTTCAACATCTCGTCAATCATCATCTGACGAAGTAATTTTCTTTTCTTCGTTCCTAAACGATTTTCTTTTCCTATTGGCCTAAATTCATTATAACCAGCAAGTATTTCATCGTTAGATTCATCCGAATTATCCTCAAACAATAGTCTGACTAATAGAGACTCTTTCTCATCTCTTATTCTTTGAATTTCATCTTCCCTACTTTGAATCAGCAACGAAGAAAAATAAGACGTGAAGAATATTGCACATACAGCACAACTAAATAAAACAGTAAAAAGGATTAACTCTGTTTGTAAATCATTTTCAATAAGAGATAATAGGAGCATAAATTTGCTATTTAGAAGATAGACTCACTCTGATTAATTCATTCTCCAATCAATCGTTTTACCCTCATCGACAATTCATTGGGATTGAAAGGTTTGGTAATATAATCATTAGCGCCCAATGTAAAAGCAGACGATACAGATTCTTCTTGCCCCATAGCCGAAAGAACTATAATTGGAATTTTACTCAACAGTTCTTTCCGGATTTTTTCAACTACCTCTAATCCTGAAAAAAAAGGCATCATTATATCTGTTATAACCATGTCCGGACAGCCCTCTTTTTCAAGATATTCCATAGCCTTACGCCCATCTTCAGCCTGGTACACTTCATATCCGTCTTTTTTCAATTTCATTGATAACATTTTTATCGTCAATGGCTCATCTTCTGCAATAAGTATTTTCATAACTTTAGATTTTAATTTTTTTATAAATAATTCAGGTGATAATAATTCTTAAATTGCTTCATTAGCAACACATTCATTCTACTATTTTATGCTCAATAGCATAAAGAATCAACTCAACATCGTTTTTTAATCTTAATTTTTTAAGAATCCGCATACGATGAGTAGAAATAGTACTTACACTTAGTTTCAAATCATCGGCAATTTCTTTTACCTTTTTCCCGGAAGCAAGCAAGTACAAGATTTTTTGTTCTTTGTCCGACAACGAGCGGTTCGACAATGATTTGTTTAAAATTTGTCCGGCTTCATCGGGCACATAGTCCAATGCTAATTGATCGGCCAGCGTAGTACTTATGTATCTGCCGTTGGAATAAACCTTTCGGATAGCATATAACAATTCCTTAAGTGCTGCATTCTTAGATAAATAGCCGGATGCTCCTGTTTTGAGCATGCGAAGTACGAACATATCTTCAGGATGAATGCTTAGCACGAGAATATGCATGTTTAATTTCAGTTCTTTTAGATCGGCAATTAAGTCCAGTCCACAACGTCCGGGCATGTTCAAGTCCAACAGCATTATATCACAATCTATATCTTTGATATTCTGCAATACTTCATCTCCATTCCGTGCTTCGCCAACCACCACTAAGTCAACCTCATCTTTTAATATATTTTTTAAACTTTCACGAATAATTTCATGATCGTCTACAATAAATATTTTAATCATACATTTAGTTGTTTAACTCGTAGTATATTCAGGCTACAAGTGGTTCTATATTATTGATATTTCTGCTCGATACATTACACTTGAATAATTATTAAACTTATTATCAACCTAAATACGGTATTTCAACTCTCACCCTTGTTCCTTCTCCTACTTTACTCGTAATGGTCAATTTGCCTTTTAATAAAAAAGCTCGTTCTTTCATGCTTATCATTCCGTAGGAGTCGGGTCGGCCACTATGTTCTGTGTTAAAACCTATTCCATTGTCAACGATTTCCATAAATAATTTTGTTTTTAGTTTACCTAGTTCAACCTTTACTAACGTAGCCTCTGCATGTTTAAAAATATTGGCCATTGCTTCCTGAAATATTCTGAAAAGTATCAGGGTTTGCCGTTGGTTAATTTCAGGTTTTAAAGTGGAACTCACAAACTCACATTTTAATTGATGTCTATTCTCAAATTCACAGAGATATTGTTTTATCGACATTTCCAAACCAAGCAATTCGAGTAATTGAGGCCTTAGCCCATTCATAATTCTTCGGGAAGTTTCGATAGTATTGTCAATAAGACCCGTGATATTGTCAAATTTTTCCAAGAGATCCGCAGAACAGTTAAAAGTGTCATTCTTTAGAAGTTTTTGCTTCAACAAGCCGGCATCAATTTTTAATGCTACCAGAATTTGTCCCAAATCATCATGTATTTCTCGTGCTAACGCGCTTCTCTCCTCTTCCCTGATATTTTGCAAATGTGAAGCAAATTTTTTCAATTGATCCTCTGAATTTACGAGTGCAATTTCCGCTAATTTTCTATCTGTAATATTGATATTTATGCCCGCTATTCCTATAATTTCATCTTTCTTATAAATTGGAAAAGCTATTTGTTGAAATATATTTTGCTGCTGATTAATCAGATATTCACATTCCACATCTATTATTTCACCGCTCATCACCCGTTTAATATTATTTTTCCAGCCCTGATTGTCATTTTGATTAATTATCATATTGTTTTTCATCACTTTACCTACAATGGATCCAAAATGATCTACTTGCATTTTGTTTTCCAAAATTCCAACTTTATCTACATTGCTAGCCCATATATCGAAAGGTATATTTTCTATAAAAGTCCGCAGAAATATCTCGCTTTCCTCAGCACGCTCTTTGGCAAGGCTCAAATCCTGAAGTATTTTCTTGTGTTCTGATATATCTACTTTTATTGAAAAGAAATGTGTTATTTCATTCCGATTATTAAACACTGGTGAAATAGTGACAGACTCCCAGTACAATTCTCCATTCTTTCTCTTATTATGAAACTCTCCACTCCATACATATCCAGCTTTTATGGTCTTCCAAAGTTGTGCATAGTCTTCTTTAGGCCTCTTTCCTGAGCGGAAAATTCTAGTATGCATTCCTATGAGTTCACGCTCACTATAGCCAGTCATTTCAATAGTTCTTGGGTTCACATATTCAATTATTCCATCTGGATTCGTAATACAAATGGAGTTAGTACTCTGCTCAACCACCCTGGAGTATATACGCAGTTTTTCTTCTGCATTTCGTTGTTCTGTAATATCTTGAGTTATCACTTGAAAATGCTTAATGCCATCCCATAAAACTTCTTTTTTTGAGACCTTCACATGACGAATTTCATCGTTACAACATTTAAAACTGATTTCATATTCAAAGACTTCTTGTCCCTCTTTTCTTTTCTTTTTCCTTTCCTGATGTTCTATATAGCTTTCAGGAGTATACCTACTCGTTGTAGGCACACTTATAAATTCCTCCAGAGAGTTGAACTCGTAAATATCTAGAAAGGTTCTATTGGCATAAACTGTTCTACCATCAACAGTAACAATACGAATACCCACTGGAGATTCCGAAATTGAGCGACGAAAATTTATTTCCGATTCAAGAAGTTGATTTTCGATTTGTTTTCGAGCAGTAATATCGTGAATTGTGGCATATACTACACTCGTATTATTAAATAACTCGAGGCGTGATACAATCTCTACATATATCTGTTCACCATTTTTTTTTACGTGTTTTTGTTCCTTTAATCTACCATAGGAACCATTTCGCTTATCATCTTTAAAAATATATTGAACATCATCTTCTGTATACAGTTCTTTTAATGTCATCGACAAAAATTCCTGTTTTGAATAACCATAATGTTTAATAGCAGCATCATTTACCTCCAAAAACAGCTGAGTTTCGTAATCGTAAATCCAGTTCGGCTGTGGATTTTTATCGAACATAAATCGATATTTTGCTTCACTTTCCTTCAGTGCTTTCTCTGTCTGCTTAAGCTCAGAAATATCATTCTCATACAATAATTTTAAGCAATCGTACTTTTCCCTAAGTTCACGTAATTCATTTAGCAACTCATTGTTATTATTTCTTTTATTCATATTTGTGTGCTATTTGGTATTCAGCATTAACTTATTGAAGAAAATTCAACTAATCCTCTATTGTCAATCGAAAGGAAACACGTTTTTTAAATTGTTATTTTTTTTGATATTGGGATTAAAACTGAATTAATAACCAGGATTTTGTGCTACCGTTGCGCTATTCAGTTCGATAGCATCTTGCGGAATAGGACGTAATATTTTATAATTCCCATCATTCCCTTTCATATATGATTCGTTAGGTACATCAGGATTGTATGTAGATACATATTCAACTAATTTTCCGGTTCGTTTTAAATCATACCAACGATTATATTCTCCGGCAAACTCACGGGCACGTTCATCCAGTATATAATCAATGGTTGCACTTGCTTCAATAATGGGCGCAGCCCCAGCTCGAGTACGAATTACATTAATATCATTTTTTGCTTCTGTTTGCTTTCCTCCCAATTTAATATAAGCTTCAGCGCGAATTAAATAAGTTTCCGCTAATCTTGCCAAGAAGATATCGCGTCGACTTCCTGTTCCATTAAAAGGTGCATCTGGATCGGAAAATTTCTTAATACAAGGAAAATCTCTATCCAGATCATTTTTCTCCCAGTTATTGACTCCAGGCCACTTTATTGCAGTGAATGAACGTTTTGCTGCATTTACAGCTATCCAGGCATCTACATCTGCCTGAACAGCCCCGGGCTTCGGATAATATATTAGTACCTCTTGATCGTTACGTGTATCATATTTCTTGAAATAAGAATAAAAGCTACACTTACCAGTTGCTACAACACCATAGAGTTCTTGCATAAACGTTCCGGCAAAACGTTTGTCGGCAGCATCATCACTGAGTAGTTTATACAATCTCATCGTTGGTTTCAGTCTGGTATTCATAAAAGGCATACCATCGTTAACAGCTCCATCAGCTCCACCCAGGTAGGAGCCATAAAACGAAGCTTGCGAGTTGCCACTTGTTACACTTGCTAATGATATTGAGCTATATTGAACGGAAAAAATAACTTCTGCATTTTTTTCATTACCGGGATAAAAGATGCCAGTTTTGCCATCAAATGGCAATGAAAGCGCTTGATTATTTATTGCTTTAGTGGCATAATCAATGGCCGATTGAAAATCAGCAGAGCTCCCATAAGTTTCATAACCGCGCGTTAGATAAACCAATGACAAATAATGATTGACTACACGTTGATTAACCCGATTGGCTGCAGTTGCCGGAAGAGCTGAAAGAGCCGTTTTCATTTCATCGATAATAAACGTATACACGTCACTTGCTTGAGTTCTTGGATACTCGGTAACAGGAGTTGTCAAATGATCCGTTACTAAGGACACATCCCCGAATTGCTGCACTAACTGAAAATAATAAAATGCACGTAAAAAACGAACCTCAGCTACCCGAATAGTACTTTGTTTGTAGGTTTCTCCATAATAGATAGCATCATTACAACGTTTTATAGATTGATATACGGTCTGATAAAAAGCTTTAACTGAGTTATCAGCTGGTGTTAAACTTTGATAGCTACCTAGTCCTTGAGAAACGAGACCAGCTCTTCCAACTTTAAATAAATCTGTGCCTGCAACAAACATCTCAATATTGTCACCATATACATCCCGTAAAGTGGCATAACATGAATTAATTAACGATTCATATCCCGAAGTCGTTTTATAAAATGATTCAGCATCCGGATTTGATTTATTTGTTTCCAAGAGAAAATCTGAACAGCCTGACAACATAAATGTGGCTATAGCTATAAGTATATAAATTGTTCTTTTCATACTAATTATTATTAAATTGCACATTAAATCAAAATTTAACATTAACTCCTACTTGACAAGTAATCGTAGCCGGACCATTATCTTTACCCATTGAAGCACCAGCCCATTCCGGATCAAAACCTACATATTTACTAAATACAAAAGGATTCAACACATTACAATAGACCCTAAGGGTTGTGAGATTCAAAGATTTAACGACTCGCTTAGGGAATGTGTAACCGAGTGCTATGTTTCTAACTTTAACATACGAGGCATCCACCCAGGCACCAGGCATATCGTTAGCAGTTTCCTTCAATGTGTGCCAATACGGACCGCAATTTGCTTTTGTTCCATTATCTGTATAAACCATTGGGCGCCCTTGATAATTATGAGCAGTTTGTTGGATATAAAAGTATCCATCACTACCAATCATAGTAGTTCCAGCAGGAATATAATAATCCATTTCCAATTTTTGCCGACCACGATCATTGAAATTAGTAAATTCTTCAATAAACGGAGAAAACACAGTCATACCTTGAGCTGTATAAAGACTCATGGTAAAATCAAACCCTTTATAGGAGAGATTAGTACTAAGGCCTCCCGTCCAACTTGGGTCAGAATGACCTTGTATTCTACGATCATTCGCATCAATTCCATTTCCATCGAAATCTTTTACTTTAGCCTGTCCTTCACGAGCAATGACATTCCCAGCCGAGTTTATTACCCGCGGATCTTTATTTGCAATAGCTTCTTTAATTCCATCAGCAGTCCAAACACCATCATAGACATAACCATAAATAGAATTTATATCTTGCCCTACCATCCATTTTTGTGTATTGTTATTAATGAAAATATAACCCGGAGTTGTAATGCCAAATAAGTTCACGATCTCATTGTGATTCGCTGAGAATGATGCTGTCACTGTCCATTGCAGTTTTTTCGAATTAACAATATTGGCATTCAAAGCTATTTCAAGACCTCTATTCAATACAGACCCTAAATTATCGGTCATTGTTCCAGCACCGGATTCAAGTGGTAGTGTGCGATTTTGAAGTAAACCCGAGGATAGACGATGGTATAGATCAACAGTTAGTTCGATGCAATTATTCCACAAGGCCAGGTCTGCACCAAAGTCAATTTCTTTGGTTGTTTCCCAAGTCAAAGCTTGATTCACCAAAGAACCAGGACCAACACCTATGGCGTTACTAGCTCCATAATTG
>Ga0224521_1000172_pt1 | contig 21234 bp, 19 predicted proteins | sample CFST0metaG_FD_182731 | JGI IMG/M metagenome (GOLD analysis project Ga0224521, IMG submission 182731) | Peat soil microbial communities from Stordalen Mire, Sweden - C.F.S.T0 | ecosystem: Environmental > Terrestrial > Soil > Wetlands > Peat | place: Sweden: Norrbotten County, Stordalen Mire... | reverse complement strand
CTCTGACCCCTTCCGACAGCCTTGCTCTGACCGAATTCCTCGTCTCGTCCCTCGAACTGAAGCGCTGGTCACGCCCAGACGACGGAACATTCCTCGCGCTCAATCCACGACTCCAGGTCAGCATGCGGCGCGATTCTGGCGAGAGCTACCGCTCAGGCTCGCTCGGTGGCGAGCTCTACGGCACGCTTGGCGGACAGATCCAGTGGTATAGTCAGGCATCAATCAGTACAGAATGGTCCGACGACTACGTCTTCTTCGACCGCTACACGGTCGCCGATGGTGAACCTTCCGGTGTCCCTTTCGGAGACGACAATCGCAACGGGCGCTACAAGAAGCGGACCTTCGCTCGCTATGTCGCCTACGCCCAAAGCCGCTACAAATGGATCTCGGTGAAGTATGGACGGGACCGGATCCAGCATGGGCCCGGTGAATGGACAGGCCTTTCCACCTCATTAGCAACACCTCCGTGGACTTTGCTCGATGTGCGTATTGTTCCCTTCGATTGGCTTTCCGTGCAGTCGACATTGATGGAGGCCCTTCCCACTGACCCCTACGCCTCAATCAGGGATCCCCGCTACTTCGACGGTGATGCGCAGAAGTGGATGCATGTCCAACGCTTTGAGATTCGAGCACTTGCTGGTCTGACACTGGCATTTCAGGACATGGTGATCTATCCCACCGATTCTGGAGGGATCAATCCCGCCTATCTCCTTCCACTCACGCCCATTTTCTTCACGCAGGATCTCAACGGCAACAAGGACAACGCCGCAATGCAGTTCGATGCACGATTGGACCGCATTCCCTGCGTCTCTCTTTGGGGTGCATTCTTCATCGACGACCTTGACGGCCCGACGACGATCTTCGACAACCACTGGCTCAATCGATGGGCGGCCTTGGTCGGCTTTCGCTTAGTATCCCCCTGGAAAGGATTTGACGCTGACTTCACTGCCGAGGTCTCCGTCGTGCGCCCTTGGACTTATACAGGTGGGCGCGAATCCGCCTATACCTTTTCCCACTACGGAATCGCCTCGGGCAGCGAAGGCGGGCCGGACAGTCGTTCCAGCCATGCCCGGTTCCTGTGGCGTCCTTTCCGCGCAGTGGAGATGGGACCAGAGTTCTCGCTGCAAGAGAAGGGCACAGGTCGGCAAGCCCGCCTCGGGACTGTGCACAGCGACATGGACGGGGACAAAGCATCCCTTCTCGAACATGCCTTCCGCACTTGGACCTTGAGCGGATCAGCCACGTGGGAGCCCTGGTTAGGAAAGCATGTGTCAGGAACCATCGGATACGCATGGAGCGACTCTACGAGACTTGCGGGAGTCCGTTGGAGTCTCGGGATTTCCACTGGTTGGTAAACTAGGCAGTTCCTCATGTGCGTCCTGAGAGATTTCTGTCCCAGAACGGCCTATTCAATCCGAGTCTGTGAATGAGCCACGACGGTAGTTTCTGATGTCTGGCTCCCAACCGGTACCCAACATATTTGGCCATCGCTGAGACCGGCACCAGGGGGATCAGCCAAGGAGCCTTCGCGGCCAAATAGCGGATCTGAGACAAAACGAACGCGATGCCCTTGCTTTCTGCACTTCCGACAGAATGCACAATCCAGGTTTCGAAGCTGCCATAGAACGCACCAATGTCGAAATACCGACGGAGTTCCTGCCAAGGCGATAGGTCGTGGGAATGGTAGACTCTGCTTTCTGCGCAGTAGACAACCTTCCATCCAGATAAAAGGGCCTTGAATCCCACGTAGACGTCTTCCGAACAGACCATCCCACTGGGAAATCCGCCGATTTGCTCAAGCGCTTCGCGACGATAGGCAGCGAACGAATTTGACACAGCACCCGCCATGATTCCCAAGGATCTAGCCTGCGGCCATTCCTTCACAACAGAATGTTCTGGGTAATTGAACAGCCTAGCGTGCGCCTCCATGGGGCGAGCACCCGGCCGAGGAAGCTGCCTTCCAAACGCACAGCCGACCCTTGGGTCTGAGAACACATCGACGAGGACCCGAAGGTCATCAGGCCCCACCGGAACCGCGTCATGGGTCAGAAACATCACGATCTGACAATCCTTGAGCTGTTCCACGCCTTTCTGACGGGTGCCTCCATGGTCAAAATCTGCCTTTTCGACTACAAGCAATTCGAAACCCGACCGCTTTACGAGTTGCTGTGTCCGATCTGAACTGCTTGAATCTATGAACAAGACACGATGGAAGAGGGCGCTGGCATCTTCAACGACTTCAAGTAGCCTAGGCAGATCTTTTTCCGCCTCGCAGGTCGGCACGCAAAGACCAATATTCACAACACCGCCCCACAAGGACCAGAAATTTCTGTCAGCATTTTTTCCTATTTTGACTCAAACCCCTAAGTTTAGAGACTTCGTCACGTACTGTCTACCTTGTGGCAACCTTACAGACACTTGGCACAGTCTCCAGTTCCCCATCAGCTGTGTGCCCAAGCAACTCCAAAACCTTCGCAAGGAACTCCTCCGGGCTGTCTGCGATCGAAATTTCTGGTGATTCGATGCCTTCGGCACCGATTGACGTGGAAACAACCTTGAGTCCCGAAGCTAGGTAGTCCAAGACCTTGATCTTGATCCCCGCGCCTGTGACTATAGGTGCAACGGCAAACGCAGCTGTCGAAAACTCAATCGATGGATCATCGACGTAGCCGTGAAAAGTCGCACTGGAACCGAACTTTTTCCAGTCATAGGAGTCCTTACCACCCCCGACCACAGATAAGACCGCTTCCGGAGCAACTTCTGTGAGCTTGGTATGGATGTGCTTATGGTACCAGTCTAGGGAAACTTTGTTCTCGTAGCGGTTGAGGGCACCAAAAAACAAAATCTTCCTCGCATTCCGAACACAACCAGTCACATGGTATGATGTTCCTCTTACTTTTTCAACTTTTATCTTGGAAAGATCTATTCCCATTACACCCAATGTTTGTCGGTCTTTTTCCGTTACCGTAACAATGACGTCAAACCGTTCGGCCATGCGGATCTCCCATCTGCTCATCCGAATGGCCTCCACTCTGAGGATGAGCTTCCTAAACGGATCTTTCTCGATGGAAACTCTTCTCCTCAGCGACTCGTAGGTGAGATCATGCTCCTTCCAAATGGACGGATAACCAGGCAGGAAATAGCCGCCCGCAGCAGTGAAATCATAATGTACGCGATGGGGTTTGAAGGACTTAGCAAGCTGCTCCAATTCCCTGTGGAATCTAGCACTGTAGCGGTTGCCGATCCGGAATGGCAACCATGGATGGAGCAGGCAATTGACCACCCTTGTCCCAGCACTTAAAAAATGTTTCGACCATTGATCATCTCTAACGGTCTGAAAGCTCGCTTCCCAGGTATTACTGACAACGAAGACCTTCACTGGACCTTCATTCTCGTATTGCTCAAGCTTTTTCAGGGCCTCTCTCTGGCCCGCTTGCGGAATATCTTTTGATGGCAAATGGGTTGTTACAAACAGCGTTCTGATCTCTTCAGGCGTTGACAAAATGAATCCTTTCACGCGATACGCGCCGCGCCAAACCTTGGCCTGCCCAGAAAAAAAGGATTTGGACAAATGGAACTGCTTCAAAAAAAATGATTGTGGAAATCATTCCTATAAAGAGTGTTGCCATCATCCCATCAACAAGAAGTAGGCCCATAAATGCTACGACCATCACAATCAGAGTAGCCACAAGTCCTACACCTCCCATGCTGACCAAAGATGAAATAAATGTATTGTCTGCAATGACATAACCTGGTACACCTCGCAAGACGGCCATAGATGTTCCAAGCCCAAACCCCTTTCCGATACTTGGAATATAGGCAAGTGATTCAGTGACGATTTTACCCCTTGTACCCGATGACTCCCATACACCGTCACCACGACCAGTGATTTCAGGCAAGTAGACTAATGCCAAAGGCACTATGATAACAACTAAAATAATTCCTGCAATTAGGCGCTGTCTAGCTTTAATCATTATTAGCACCTTATAGCCAGCGTATAAGGCAAAGATTATACTACATGTTGTGGAGTTTGAAAGGATTAGTGATACCACGGAAAGCATCTTGCCAACCCGGCCCATGCTAGGCCATGCATAGCAGATTAGCGGAAAAGCCCCAGCGAAGGTTGGTGTAATAAATATTCCAGTATTCCTCAAATTAATTCCAAATTTAACATGTCCAAAAAAATTGGGAGCATATTTTGCTTGGATCAACTGGAAAATAACATGTAAGACCAATACGCCCAAAAGAGGATATTTGACCCTATCCAAACGTACGTTTGGAAAGGAGTATCCAAATAAAATATATAAAGATGGCAACATATATCTTATGCCCATAAAAACGTCAAGTCCAAGGTCAGCCACCCACATTTCCGCCCAGAGAATACCTAAAGTGAGCCATGTTAGTATCGTAATAAGGATGACTTTATTTAGTCGTGCATTTTTAGCAGCCATTATCACTACCGACATGCCCAATAATACATCTTTGATAAGCTTAACCCAAACAGGAGTAAAGACAATCTTGCGGCTAGTTAAATTACCTGTCATTAACGAAATAGAATCGCCAATCGTGTTCACAGCCGTATAACATATCAAAGCGATAAACCAAATCCTAACAATCCTCTCTAAACTTCTATCCTTTATCAAGCACTAACCTTCCTATGGAGCCTAATCCATTCTACAAATTTAATTGGCAAAACACTTTTGAGAAAACTCCGGCAATAATAGGATATAATGCAATTAACATAATTTTTAGTTCCAAGCCATGGAATGTCATTTTTCACTGAAAGGTATCGCTCATTAATCCCCTGTAGTTCATTAACGTCAGAAATACCCCCTATAGAAACACGGGATACAACCCGCTCTACCCTGTAAAATCGCTTACCAGTTCTATACATTCTCCAAAAAAAATCATAGTCCGCAGCAACACGAAGTGAAGTGTCAAAGGGATACTGAACATGAAGTTCTCGCCTCACCATCACTGACTGATGCCAAAAAATTGATGAGTATTTTAGGTCTTTTGTCAAACCAGGTAACTGGATACGCTCACCAAAAGGAAATACTTTAATGCATCCTCCATATACAATATCAACATTATCAGTTAATTCTTTGGCCAAATCAGTAAGCGCATTTTTATCAGCAAACGCGTCACCACTATTCATGAAAATTAGCCAATCTCCACAAACCTCATGGGCAGCCCTATTCATTGCATCGTAAGGTCCAGAATCTGATAATGATATTATTCTGGTCTCCTTACTGGCATTTCTTTGCACTTCATCAAGTGTCCCGTCGGTGGAAAATCCATCCCATACTAGGTATTCCATGTCCGTGTAGGTCTGATTCACTACGCTATTCATTGTTTTGGCGATTATGTTTTCGCCATTACGAACCACTGTAATTACACTAATTTTGGGATTCACACCTATTTTTCCACGTTTATTGAGCACCGACTATCCACAAATTATTTTCAGAAAACACCCAATATATTACGATGTCAAGTTTACCAAGGGCGTTTATACTCGGCAATTTTGGCAATCGCCAATAATTTTCGCCATTTTATTCTTCCTTTTAAGATTAAATCGGCAATTAAGCCTCTACTTAGATCTCTTTTTGCCCAAATAGGCGAGCTGCCAATAGCATCCCATTGATATAGACATTGACCTGGTTTCATGCCTTTTTTTACGATCGGGTAATACGTTTCAAACGCAGGCAGAACTGTTCCATTGTGCAGCTTAATCAAAATCGAAACCACGCTTTGATCATGACGATTTTCTATAAAACATTTATCGTTTGGAGAAATCGAAGGCGAATCATCAACAAGGTGGAAATGATTCAAATATACTTCGTACCAATTCTTAATGATTGAAACTGCAGGTTCGCAGTTTTTAACAAATAATGTTGTTGCTTCAATTTGATTCGAGTCAACAATTGAACTTTGGCCGCGAACATTGAAATAATCGAGGATATCGCCCTTTGTCCATTGCTTTTCAGGAAGCATGTAGTTTTGCTTATTTGCTGTTTTGCAAATTGGTTGATCTGCTTGAAATCCAACTATTCCCACTTTGCTGCCTTCAGCTATTTCAAAGTATTCCAGTAACCGCTTTCGCCCCTCTAGCCTAAGCCAACAACCAGCATCTACCCAGTGAATAATGCTTCCAATGTCTGACTCATTAAGAACTTTTAATATTAAATAAGGCTTCCAGCACCAATAGCCAAACCCTCTAATTCCCGGCTTAACAAGGCCCGGAAACAATTTCACAAAATTGATATCAAAGTCTGACTCAGTGAAAACGTAAATTTTAGTATATACATCAATTTTTTCTGCTTGCAGCTTAATCCTAGATAGGCTTGCTTTATATCTAGAATCAGCGAATGTAACAAATATCCGCGCTTTTACTTCGCTATTTAATTTCGTAGCATTTTCAACAGCCATCTTGCAACCCTTTTGAGTTGTGATCGGTTGATTTTGTAGGTGAGTTCACGATTGTATAGTCCTATGAGTTGCATTGAATCTATGATTGATCCTATTTCATCTCAAGCCTTACCTCTCTAATGACCTCTTGTATTCAAATGCATTTACAGCGCCATATTAAACATCTACATTAGGCCGTTCTTCAACATTAACAGCATTGCCATTTTCATTAAACTTAAACTGTCCAAATGGACTTAAAATCATATCTGCTTTAGGTCTATCCTTGATTTTTTTTGCTGGTATACCACCAATAATCGTGAATTCTGGTATAACCCCTTTTACAACTGCCCCAGCACCAATAATACACCCATAGCCAATATGTGTTCCACCTAATATAGTGACCCTAGCTCCTATCCATACCCCATCACTTATAATGACTTCTTGATTGTCCGTTAATGGCTCCATTGTTCCTTGGTCATGCCCACCACTAATTATTAGCAGATCTTTTGCCGATTGGCAATACGATCCAATATAAACCTTATTGAATGCCCAAATTGACATATCATGTCCAAATGAGGAATATTTTCCAATATAAATATTTGCAGCATTGAGGCATCGGAATCCACTATCGATGAATGAATCGCCGGAAAAATGAACACCTAATGCGCTTAGCAATCTCAGCTTAACGCTTCTCAAATACCTATTATCTTCAAATGTAAGCATATCAGCCAAATCAAGCATTAGCTGCTGTGCAATCCTTTTTAAATATTTGAATATTGCCTTATGCATGGGCATTCAAGCCCTCCTCAAGCATATTAACAAATACTTCATAAGAAAAGTCATTAAGCGATCGCCTATATTGATAGCCATAATCATAATCATTTTTTGCCATTTGGATTACTGTTCTCTGAAATTCTTCATGAGAATCAACTGAAACGATTCCCGGCAAATTATGTTTTCGAAAAAACAGAGCCACAGTTGAATATTCTGGCGCCCATGCTATTATGTTTTTTGAATATGCCAAATATTCAAATAGCTTTGATGGGAATGATGTTTTTGTCATGTGGTAAAATCGTTCTGAAAATGAGTATGACACATATGAGAATTTACATTTACTCAAACAATTAGCCAGGTCTTGTTCAGATATAAATGGCTCTGTTTTTATATTAACTCCACCACACTGTTCAGATAACTTATCCATATATTCACGTCCATAGGTAGCCCTAATAACTGGTTGGTTCGAGATTGCTGCAACTGTTTTCGCGAGGCCCTCCAACCCGTCTTGATAAAAATGGCTTGGATTGCCCAAAAAAATAATTTCATTCGATCTTTCTGAATTTAAAGAAGTTGGCTCAACTCTTGGCGCAAAGGGCATTGGCAAATAAGATGCTTTAGGGTTGATTTTAGCATACTCATTGACAAGCCCTTCAGTGGCACAAAAAAGATGATTTGCATCTTTGAGTATGTTCTTAACATCATCAATAAGTACATTCATTTGAGGCACATGTTTCAAGTTATCAATCAAATCATCAACTAAAAATATTACTAATTTAATTTTCAGATATTTTGCCACTTTGTTTGCTCTTATGACCGCCCCTAAATCAGTTCCAATAGGTGCAAATAAGATGTCATTCATGTTTGGTTGTAATTTACTTAAATTGCCCTTATTTATCTTTAGCGCAACCCAAGTCGCATTTCTTATTCTAATTTTCGTCATAATTTTATTTACCAAAATTGACCAGCCACCCGAATCAACCACCTGTTTATTGCCGCTTTCAATTATTTCTCTGGTATTACTTAATGGCATTAGCCTTACTATTAGCGTTTTTGAAGCCGCTCCAATCGCCCTCTGAATATGATTATTCACCCTTGAAAGACCAGTGCATACCGTATCGTCTCGATATGGAGCGTCTTCAAAATACAGAATTAAATTATTACTATACTTCAATCTATCGCCTTTTTATTTGCTTGTTAACAAATCTTTGTAAACATCTAGTGTTTGAATGGCGCAATTTTCCCATGAATATTTTCTTGTCATTTTTTCAGCAGCCTCTGATGATGGTGCTGTCTTAGATAGGCTATTATGAATTACATATGTCATATTGTCAACGTCATTCGGATCAAAATATTCAATCTCATCGCCCATTATCTCTCTAAATGGCTTGATGTCTGATGCAACCACTTTGCAGCGGCATTGAAATGCCTCAAGAAGCGGTATCCCAAACCCTTCATAACGTGATGGGTAAACAAATAAATCTGCGTTCATGTATAATTTTTTTGAGATTAACTCATCGCCCCTAACTTGAAATGTCCGTCCGCTTAGTTTTAATTCGTCTATAAGCATAATCTCATCACCGGTAAACCGTCCTCCACCTAGAAACAGAAAATCTCCATCATATTCCAGCTTTGAACATGCTTTAAGGTAGTTTTTAAAGTTTTTATATAATGTCCTTGCACCAACATAGAGTACGTATGGCTTGCTCCATATTGAATCATTGTTAAGATTCAAATCAACTTTTGTTGCAGCTAGGCATACTGTTACGATTCGTTCTGATGGAACATTTGTAAAATCTATAATATCATCACGAGTTGCATTTGAGATTGCAATTATTTTATCAGCTTTCATAATGGCATCTCGCTTTATTTTAATAAACTCCTTAGAATTCGGAATTTCCTCTGAGATTTTTTCATGTGTCATATCATAAACCGTAATTATATGCTTTGATCCTTTGGTTTTCTTAAAATCATAGTATGTATGATGGACTATTTCAGGTGCCCATATGGCTTCAACTGTTTTACAGCTAAGCATGTTGCCTTTTTTGAGGAGACGGTTACCATGAGGCAAAGGCTGAACTGTTATCCCGATTACGCCTTCCTGTTTAGCCAGATATGAACAAACATTGATCGGAGCAATTATTTTCGAATTGACATTCAATAATCGAAGATTTCTATTTAGCTCTGAGAAGTATTTTGAAATTCCTCCGTATAATTGCCAATCAAATATCTGATTATCAAACATGACTTTCATACATTCCTCTTGACGTAGCCTGAAGAATTGGCACGCGATAAAGTGAGCTGGGCTTTGAAGTTACTCGCTCGAGAGACATTATGGGCGTGGAATGTTCGCTCAAATTTATCAGGAGTCATGTCCCTCTTCCCCCTGCATTGTATGACGATCTTGCGAAATATGGGTCTCCCGCGATATTCATGGATCAGGTCGGGAAAACCGGGTGGAGTTCCAGTCCCCCGAGATGGAAGAGCATGTCATGCCTGAACGCCTCGTAGTTGCGGTGTCCTCGGGACTTCACGCGCACCGCCTGGATGCGGGCGTTGAGGCTTTCAGCGTTGGCGTTGGACTGCTTGAGCCGGAAGATGTTCAGGATTCCCTTCATGCGATCCACGATCAGGTTGGCCACCTTCTTCATGGGATCCAGGTGTGAACCTTTCACCCAATCGACCCATTCCAGCAGACGTCCCGAGACCGCCTCGGCCGAAGTCATGGACAGAATCTGACGGATCGACTCCTTCATCCGGTAGGCGTCTCCGGTGTCATGGAACCACTCGTCGACCTCATCGACTCGATCCTGGTACTTCTCCTTCAAACCGGTTCCGCTGCGCAGCAGGGAGTACCGGGCCGACTTTAACAGCTTCACGCTTTCCTTGTCCTTGTTCTCCCGGCACTTGGCCATCTCCAAGCGCCGGGTCTGCTCCATGGCGTCATTGGCGGCCTTGACCAGATGAAACTTGTCATGCACGATCTTGTCTTGCGCATCGGGAATCGTGGCCGTCACAGCGCTGCAAAACGGCTTGTGGAAGTCCATGGTCACGTATTGGATCGCTTCGCGCACAGCCATGTCCAGTTGTTCAAACCAATGCTGCAGAAGGCTCTTGCCGTTTCCGGGAACCATGTCTTCGATCACACCACCAGCCGGATCGCCGATGATTGTGGCGTAGCGCCGTCCGCGCCAGCTTTTCTCGTCGATGGACAACCCTGTGGGGAAGGCCAGCGTCCCGTCCGCTCTGGACTTTTCCTTGCGCGCAAGGCCACGATCGACGGCGCGATGGGCGATGCGCCCCAGACTGTGAACGCTCGCCCCAAGAAGGTCGGCGGCTCCGCTACGAGGGCAGATCAGCATGGCATCAATGGAGCGGGATTCAAACAGCAGGGTGAACTTGGATTTCGGTCCCGCCCACGGCACGGGAAGCTGAAGGGCTCGGTGCTCGTCGCAGTGCACACGCGGAATGGAGCATTCGATGACGGTGGCCATCTGGCAGGTATCCAAGTGCCGCCAGCGACGCAAGGGTGCGTAGTCGTGAAGAGTTCCGGCCCGCTTACAAGTCGGGCACGTCAAGCCCTGGCCCGTGTGCGTCACGCGAACGACCACTTCGCCGTTGATCTCATTGATGTTGACCTCGGACACTTGCCAAGGGGCGGAGAGTCCAAGGATTCGCTGGTAGAATTGAGTGCTGTCCACACAAGAAAACTGCCTCCTGAAAACCCAGGATCAACGGCTTGTTCCACTCATTCCGCGCTAGACCCCGAAATATCCCCCCTGCTGACAGGTAGGTTGTAGTCTGGAAGATAAGACAAAGACAGGTCATCGCCGTCACGATCTTGAGTTCAAGGAGCAGGCCGTAACGATGGCCGGTTGCGTAAGCTTTGCGGGTGTAGAAAGAGGACCTGACACAAGGTTTGTTCCGCTCGAAGATCGAGTAGATGCTCGATCACGCCCTCCAAACCGAGCTGGCTGAGCACCTTGGCCGGGGGGACCTACGAGCGCACTGGTCATGAACCTTGATGCAACGTAAACAAGACCGGACCTTGCCCAGCCAACTTGTCTCGCCTTTTCCATTGGTGTTTCTGGTAAAAATAGTCTCCCGCGTCTTGGCGGGGAAAAGTGAGTCTCGACATGCGTGTGCTGATCGTGACCGGCTTCCATGACTGCATCGATTTGGGGTGTTCCAAGACGGCGGCTTGCGCGATGGCCGGCACGGACATGCGCCGCCTCAACGCTGGCAGAAAATTCCGCAGGATCGACGCCGGGGCTGTTTGCCGGTTCCGAAGAGGGAGCCAAGAGGGCCGCGCTGCTGATCTCCCTGGTCGGAACATGCCGGATGCTGGACATCGACCCCGCCCTGTACCTCAAGGACGTACTGATCCAGGCAATGACACGGTCAGCCTCCCCGAAGCCCACCTACGAGGACCTCACCCCAGCCCAGTGGAAAAAGGGGCAAGCAACGTAGGTCCACTCAGCCCTGTCGCGGAGAGGGGATCACCGAACGGTTACGCGGACCGGTCGCTTTCAGCCGTTTTTTGCAACTAACTTTATCGTCGGCAAACGCTCGGTGAGCACATCGAATCTTCCCCTTCTTCAACTCAAAACCCAAAGGGCAGATCTACTCTCTAGGCGACTTTCTGACAAACCAGTCTAGACGCGAAAGCCTACAACAAGTATTTTTTGTGCGGAGGACAAATATGTCAATTTTCAAACAGTTTTCGCAACTATTTAGCGAAAAGCTCAGATCATACGTTCTTGCTACAAAAAAAATCCTGAAGATGAATATTGAATACCAGCTTAATGGTTTTTCGATTCTCTTGCCTGCTGAGCATATGCTCCCCGTATTCCAAAAATGTTATCCACTTTATGATCGATTTTTACCGCATATTTGCAAATATCTAGGTGATACAGGAACGGTAATCGATGTAGGCGCCAATTGTGGCGATACTTTTGTTGCCATGTTTGCTAATAATTCGGAACTTTCATATATTTGCATAGAGCCTGATGATCGCTTTTATAAGCTATTATGCAACAATATTGCTCGTATTCATAGCCATTGCCCAAGTGCGCATGTCAGTACATGTAAAACACTTATTGGCAAAGATATCACTTCGGCTTCACTTGAAGGGGTTAACGGAACAAAGCATGCGATAGTTAATGATACTAGTTGTATTGGAAAATCAACGCTAAAGTCGCAAACCCTTGATTCAATAGCAACAAGTTTGAGTGCCCAAAACATCAAACTTCTAAAATCAGATGTTGATGGGTTTGATTACGACGTAATTGATTCTGCTGAAGAGACGATTAAAAAATGCAACCCCATTTTATTTTTTGAATGCCAAATTGACCACAATTATCAGCGGACAGGGTTTGAAAACACGATTATCCACCTCAGCAAAGCTGGATATACTAATTGGACAATATTTGATAATTTTGGCGAACTAGTTTTCCAGACAAATAATGCTGAAGAGGTAAACCAACTATTTGGTTATGTTTGGAGAATGTCTTCGGGTCATTCGCAAATTACTTTTCCTTACTTCGATTTACTTGCAGCAACTATAAAAGATGAAGAGACGGTTTCACGGGCAGTTACAGAATACATTGGCCGCCGATAACTTACTCAGAACATCCGTTACTGAATTGAGTCAGGCTTAGATGCCCCCCGTCTCAGGCAATATGTCGCTTCACTTGATCTGAACCGAGGGGGCGAGATGGACAGGAAGCAATGCGCAGACCACACCCACGCCGCGACGAGATTCTTGATCGCTTGAGCCAGCCCGGCGCCCCTTCGGTGGCCGTTTTGGCAGAGGAGACGGGGATCCAGGCGACCACGATCTATGGTTGGAAGCAGAGTGCCCGTCGGAAGACCTTCCTTGCCGCGGTCGAGCCGTTGGGAGGCCGTCAAGTGAGTGTTCGAAAAGGAAGGGTTCGCAGCCCTTCCGAGAAGCAGAAGATTGTGCAGGAGTCGGACAGCCTTCGAGGCGATGCCCTGGTGGCTTACGTGCGGGAGAAGGGCGTGACGGTACCCGAGCTGATGACCTGGAAGGATCTGATGCTGGGCGGCTTGGAGCGGCGCGAGGAGGAGTCCAAGATGGTCTCCGCCGAGCGGTACGACCAGGTCCTGCGCGAGCTGGAGCGCAAGAACGAAGCGTTGGCGGAAGCCGCGGCCCTGGTGTTTTTGGCAAAAAAAGTCTCCCGCGTCCTGGGCGGGGAAAAGTGAGTCTCGACATGCGTGAGCTGATCGTGACCGGCTTCCAGGACAGCGTCGATTTGGGGTGTTCCAAGACGGCGGCTTGCGCGATGGTCGGCATGGACATCCGCCGCCTCCAGCGCTGGCAGGAAACTCCACAGGATCGACGCCTGGGCGGGATCCAAAACGCATCCCAGGCCCTGACGGAAAAGGAGAAGGACCTCGTGGTCGAGACCTTCCAGGCCCCCAAGTATCGGGATCTGCCGGTGCGTGCGGCCTGGGTGAAGATGCTTGATGACGATATTTGTTTATGCTCTCCGGCCACGGTGTTCCGGGTGCTGGAACAACGGGGCCGCAAGGATCGATTGACGACGCGGCGTGCTTCACCACAGCGGCGTCCTCCTGTTCTGGAAGCCACGGCGGTGAACCAGGTCTGGACCTGGGACATCACCTACCTGCCGACCCCGGTGCGGGGCGCCTACTTCTACCTCTACACCATCCAGGACCTGCTCAGCCGCAAGGCCATCGGCTGGACCGTGGAGCTTTCCGAGAACGGCGAACTGGCCCAGGATCTGTTCGCCAAGATCATCACCGAGCGGGTCTCGCACCCGACAAAATTGCGGGTCCATTCCGACAATGGAAGCCCCATGCGATCGACCCGACTCACGGGATTCCTCGAACGACTCCAGATCCGATACACCCACAGCCGCCCCCATGTCAGCGACGACAACGCATTCATCGAAAGCCTGTTCGCGACCCTCAAGGGACGGGCGTCGTTCCCGGAGTACTTCCGGGACATCGAGGAGGCCAGAGCCTACGTGGACGCCCTCATGGCTTGGTACAACGGGCAGCACATGCACAGCAAGCTGGACTACCTGACGCCCGACCAGATGGACCAGGGAGCGGGGCCGGAAATCCAGGCCAAACGCAACTCCGTCTTGACCCGAGCGCGCAGGCTGAAACCCAACCGCTTCGGGAGCCGTAGTCTCTGCCTGCGCGTGCCCAAATCGGTCAAGCTCACCTTCCATGAGGCAGTTTCCTACTCTTGATCCGTCACGCGACATATTGCCTGAGACGCGCCGAGATGCCAGCCTTTAAACTGTCAAACAATGAGAATTTATTCCAAAGAAATGAAACGCATTGTCATTCTCATTGGACCAGCATCAAATTGTCAATATCAACCAAAACCATAAATCATGGGGGATGACATCGCTAAACATGGCATGATCCAAAATTCTTCTGAGGTTAGAAGTGAAAATTATTTAAAGCAAATCAAGAGGTCTATAGTATTTCGAGGAATTAGCGCATTACTTTCATTTGCAACACTACCTATCACTATTAAATATTTAGGGAAAGAGACTTTTGGGGTTTGGTCAACAATGTTCGCCACATTAACATGGGTGACGATTTTTGATCTCGGTATTGGAAATGGACTACGCAATAAGGTGGCTGAGGCAACAGCAGAACATGATTACATCAGGGCAGAAGAATATATTTCATCTGGATATACCATGCTGGCTATAATAATTTCACTTATCTGGGCGCTTGGCACAATTGCAGCATATTTTACTCCGTGGCAATCAATCTTTAACACAACATCAATAGCCCCACACGCATTAATGGTTTGCATACAAATATCAATTTGTGGACTACTTCTGAATTTTTGGCTGGGGCTAATAACATCGATTTTAGGGGCATTACAGAAAACATCGACAGCAGCTTTTGGCCAAGCAATTTCAAATTTATTATCATTTCTAGGTCTGATAGTTGCTTATAAACTTTCCCGTGGATCTATCATTTATGTAGCTTTCACATTCTCAATTTCTCAAATTACTGGAAATTTAATTTTAAGCATCTGGTTCTTCAATAAACACCCAAATCTTCGCCCTTCATTCATGCTTAAAAAAAAACTTGCCCAACCGCTGCTTTCAGTTGGAGTGAAATTCTTTTTTATTCAGATTTCAGGCCTCGTTATCATGCTTACAGATCGATTAATTATAAGCCAATTATTAGGGCCGAGCAATGTTGTACAATATGACATTGTAGCAAAACTATTCAGCATAATTGGTGTTGCTCATACGATGATCATCTGGCCGTTATGGTCCGCTTATACTGATGCATATTGCAAAAAGGATGTAAATTGGTTAAAAACAAACATACATCAACAAGTCAAGGTAAGCATAATAGCATCGCTAGCAGCAATTATACTGGCCATATTAGCAAAACCAATTATTTCCATTTGGGTCGGCAGCGATATTGTTGTAGGAAATGATTTTATTGCGGCATTTTGTCTATACACAATCATTTCTATTTGGTGCGCAATGCTAGCTATATTCGTTAATGGTATTGGCAAAATCAATGTTCAGCTATTTTGCGCACTTATCGGCATGGCAATAAATATCCCCATTGCATATCTGATGATCAACCAATTTCAAGCAGGACTAATTGGCGTTATTCTTGCAAATATTGCAAGCTTAACATTGGCTGCACTATTGTTGCCTTTACAGATACGGAAAATCGTTAAAGACCTTGAATACGAAGCCGTGTATAGCAACCCTCTCTCTCCAGCATCCTAATGATGAATTTATATTAAATCCGCCTTCTGGGAGACTGATATCACATTCTTTCACTGACAGGATTTTCAACTTGAACAAAGTTAAACCTCCTCCAAGAGTGGCAACTTATAAAAGCGTTCTTCTACCAATTTCTGAAACATTCATTCTGGAGCAGACTGCTGCCTTTAAACGATGGATGCCTAAGTTGTTCGGGTTATTTAATTATAAAAATGGCTTAAACCTGACGAGTGTTGATCATTTGATTCTCCGCCCTTCAAGATTAAACCTTTGGCTAAAACTGCTTGACAGGATTACAGGACCCCAAGTATTGAAACTCAAACTCACTAGGGTAATAGCTGATTATAAGCCTCAACTAATCCATATTCACTTCGGAACAGAACTATACCAAAATTGGGATAACTTTTTCAAACTCGGTGTTCCAATCGTCACAACCCTACATGGGAAAGACATCACAGTACGTTCTGATGTTTGGAAATCAGGTGCATATGGCAGAAGCATGATGGGGTATCCTGAGGGTCTACTTAGGATTGCATCACATCCCAGGACTAGCTTCATCGCCGTAAGTCACTCGATCAGGGATGCAGCGATTGAATTTGGTATTCCATCTGAGAAAATTATCATGCGTCATATCGGAATTGATACAAATAAATTCACCCCCCCCTCACAAAAGGAGATCCGGAAGTCATTATTAATACTGTTCGTTGGTCGGATGGTTGAAAAAAAAGGGGTGCCCTACTTAATCCAGGCAATGAAAATAATCCAAGATCTGAGACCGGACGTAATGTTGGTTCTGATTGGTGATGGACCTTGTTTAGGTGCGTGCAAAGCTTTAGCTAAACGTCTAAGAGTGCATGCTGATTTTATCGGTGCACAACCTCCCGAAATTGTTCTGGAATGGATGAGACGGTCGCGCGTTCTCTGCTTACCGAGTGTCACCGCATCCGATGGTGATGCAGAGGGATTTGGGATGGTAATCTTGGAAGCACAAGCTTGTGGGATTCCAGTTATAACCTCTGCGAAGGGTGGAAAGGACGAAGGAATTCAAGACGGGATTACAGGAATTGCACATGCGGAACGAGATGTAAAGGGCCTTGCGAAAGCCCTCCACATGCTCCTTGAGGACGATTTACTCTGGAACCACATGGCAAATTCGGCGAGGCAAAGGATGGTAGATCATTTTGATCTGATTAATTGCACCCGTTTCTTGGAAGAGCGTTTTGATGAGTTAACAACTCAATTTCCACATGTGCAATCCAAGTGAGTGCTGGCAGCAATGCAGCCTGGCTAATGCTGTCCCAGTCAGTGCGAGTGGCTGGCCAAGCAGGTGGCATCATGATTCTCTCCAGGCTCCTAGCACCGCAGGACTTTGGGACCATGGCCATGGCGATGACTGCCCTATCTTTTGCAACCCTGCTGAGGGAACTAGGGGTACCTGCTGCGCTTATCCAGCGTCACACGCTCGAGCCGAATGACCTTTGGACGGCATTTGTTACGCAAACAATCAGTGCATGCATTCTAGGTTTAATCTTCTATTTTGCAGCTCCAGCCACTGCCTCAATCATGGGAAGTTTCACTGTGATTCCAGTCATGCGGTGGATGGCACTATCATTCCCCCTAATCGGTTTGGGTAACGTCCAACAGGCCCTACTTGAGCGGGAGGGGCGATTTAGGAAGATTGCTTGCGTCGAAATCGCAGCTACACTAGCTGGTCTCGTGACAGCCGTCTTGATGGCAGCATCAGGCCATGGGGTGATAAGCCTTGCATTCCAAAGCCTAGTCACGGCTGGCATAGGAACGGGTGGATTCTGGCTTGGTGGATACCATCTTGCAGAGGGTCGGTTTAAATTGACACAATTGCGTGGAATGCTGAATTTCGGTGGAAAGCTCACTCTATTCAATCTGGTCAATTTTTTCGCCCGTAACACTGACAACTTCATTATAGGCCGACAATTAGGCCAATCATCACTTGGGCTCTATTCTCAGGCCTACAAGGTCATGCTGTTTCCAGTCCAGAATTTGACATACGTTGTAGGAAGATCTCTCTATCCTTCTCTATGCAAGGACCAAGATAGTACCGATAGATTCTGGTCAAAGTATCTGAAAGCCTCTGGCATGGTAGCAACAGCTTCAGCACCAGTTCTACTTGGGATCATTACGTTCAGACAAGATTTCGTACATCTGGTCTTCGGTCCGCAATGGGGAGAGGTCGCGCCATTGCTGCTCTGGCTTGGCCCCACAGGATGTATCCAAGCACTAGTAAGTTTAACTGGTACTGCATTCATGGCTAAAGGAAGAACCGATATCTTATTAAGTATCGGCATTGTCTCCGCATTTACACAAATTACTGGATTCGTGATAGGAATCAAATGGGGGCTACACGGGCTAGTTGAACTCTATCTCCTGTCCAATCTCATCAATGCCAGTTTCATCTTCAGCTACCTATTCCCACTTATTGGCGGAACATGGAAAGCATTCCTTTATGAAACAGTTCCTCCATATGGTCTGGCAACAGGAGTTTTTTTGGGGTTTAAACTGTTATCCAATACAATTCATATTGATGGCTTCACATATCCAATCAACTGGATTACCGCTCTTCTCTCATTAACAGGGTACTTCTCAGCACTGTATATGTTGGAACCAAGGAGGATGCATGATTTCCATGCAATACTGAGCCGTTGGAGCCCCTCTCATCAAAAAGGCCAACGATGATGGACCATCCATCTTGGAAGGAAACAAAGTACACGCTCAACTCAGGAATTTTATCGGCTTCGAAAAATCCTCGTGAACTTTTTCCTGCATCCAGGGTTATCACTCAATTGGTAGCAAAATTTTATACACTCCAAATTCCACAATATGCAAGGGGTCGCCTTCTAGATTTGGGGTGTGGTAAAGCACCATTGCTTGGTTTATACAGAACCTTAGCCCACCCAATTGTCTGCGCCGACTGGCCAAATTCTCTTCATTCCAATCCTGATATTGACGTGCTATGCGACCTATCTAAACCGCTACCATTCAAAGACAAATCTCTTGATACGATCATTATTTCAGACGTTCTGGAACATATCTCAGATCCGTGCAAACTCTGGTCGGAAATGTCGAGGATCTTATCGCCAGGTGGGCATATCATCGGCAATTCCCCATTCCTATACTGGATCCACGAAGCTCCATTCGATTACCACCGGATGACGCCATCAGCCATCGAGCTGTATATTAAGACGGCAGGTTTAGAGTTGATCTCAGTGGAATCATTAGGTAGCATCCTGGATACATGGACGGACGTGACAGCAAAAGCACTTTCACTAATGCCTGGATTGCGTGAATTTGGACAAGTAGGCATTCAGGCCCTCACAAGCCCATTCCGAAAATTATCACATGTTAAGAATAAACTCAAAGCAAATAATCCCATGCCCTTGTCAATCGGATTTGTTGCGAAAAAAGCAACCTTTTACTAATAAACCACACCGCAGCAAGCGGTGCGGCATTCTTTGGCCAGCGATTTTGGGTCTACAAAACAAGCTCCGGTGAATCGGACCCGAAGTGATTGAGTCGCTACAACAGAATTACGGTGATATCACTCGCTTTTCTGGAATCAATTAGGATACCAAGGAATATGACACTTTCATTTCTGAAAAAGGCTTTCTGACAACTGAGTCGTATAGCGAAAGAATGCATCCAGCCGTCTTTTCAATACCGAAATGATTTTCAAATTCAATCTTGCCCTGCTCAGCCAATCTTTGTGCTTGTTCGGGATAAGTAATCGCCCATAAAATCTTATTTGCAAGATCAATTGGATTCCCCTGCTCGTACAATAGCCCCGTTTTCTCGTGTGTAATGATCTCCGGTGTTCCTCCTGTGCCTGAAGCGATCACAAGCATCGACGACGCCATTGCCTCAATAGTCACCCTTCCAAATGCCTCTTTGCGTGAACATACAAGATTAATATCCGATTCCAATTGCATCCAGGAAACATCTGACTGATAGTCCACAAACTCAACTTCAGAAGTAAGGCCAAGCTCATCAATCAGATTTTCCAATAGGATCCGAACCTTGGGAAGTCCATCGCCAACCAAGCGCAAATGGATAGGACGATCAGTTGCTTCTTTAACAATACGTATTGCGCGGATTGCTTCCTCTTGGCCCTTCCCAAACGATAGCACCCCAACCATAAGTAATTCAATCCGATGTCGACTTAAAATTAGTCCTTTGCGCTTGCATTTACTCTTGGCGACTCCATTATGAATGACACGAATAGGCATATTGAGAACATCAGAAAATTTTTCTTTTAGGTCTTCAGAAATAGCGACAACCGCATTGCTTTCCCGAATTACTTTTACTGAAATCTTTGGCATAACAAACTGTAATGAGTAATCTTCTTCTAAGTATTCTCTCAAATGCCAAACCAAAGGGATTCTCAACTCCTTGGCTGACTTTGCTCCCAAGGGAATACACAAGGAATTGATGTGCACAACATCGATTCCTTGTGTGTGAAGGATATTCTTAATCCTCCGCTCTGCTATAAGATTTGCGAGCTTTTTAATAAGCTCTTTGATTGGGTTTGAGCGTCTACCGATCCGGCGAACCCAAGGGTAAGACAACAATCGAATATACGGAATCTTATATTCCTGAAGCAGATCCTCAATTGTCCCTCGTCCCGGGATGACCACCAGCACGCCCACACCACGCAGATGCAATGCATTGGCTAAATCAACCATAGATCGGTTCGCACCATAGCTTGCAGAATAGTGGCTGATGAGCAGTATATTCATCCATACCTCAATGAAACCATGGATTGAATTAACATTGCCTTCCATTTTAATTTGAGTAGTGCCATCATGTTTCCCATTATGGACCTTTATGGCCAATGCAGTCAACGTCATTTTACACGTTGATGAGCATTTAGACAACACTCTTAGTGTTTTTCTCGCTTAGCAACTAGGTTAGCTGCTCTTGAATTATTGTCGCAACGAGCCTTGGTTCCCCAAAAACCACGCATACGTGCTCTCCACCCCGGCCCGCAGTTCGATCCTGTGCTTCCAGCCCAGCCCGTGCAACTTCGTCACGTCCAACAGTTTGCGCGGTGTGCCATCGGGCTTGGTGAGATCATGCACAATCTCACCCTCAAATCCGACCACGCTCTTGACCAGTTCTGCGAGGTCCCCGATGGAGAGATCCTCTCCCGTCCCCACGTTGACAATTTCCGGATCGTTGTAGGTCTGCATCAGGTGAACGCTGGCATCGGCCAAGTCGTCCACGTGCAGGAACTCGCGCAAGGGTGATCCGG
>Ga0224521_1000171_pt1 | contig 21402 bp, 24 predicted proteins | sample CFST0metaG_FD_182731 | JGI IMG/M metagenome (GOLD analysis project Ga0224521, IMG submission 182731) | Peat soil microbial communities from Stordalen Mire, Sweden - C.F.S.T0 | ecosystem: Environmental > Terrestrial > Soil > Wetlands > Peat | place: Sweden: Norrbotten County, Stordalen Mire... | reverse complement strand
ATATTATGGATGCATCGCAGTACAGGCAGGAAAAATCCGGCTAATTGATAATATTGAAATTAGGTTGGTCTGAACCAAAAGGTTAATTACCTTTGCACCGTAATTAGGATCAACAAGATATCAGATTATGTTAATAGAAGTAATAAAATCAAAAATTCATAAGGTCACAATAACAGGGGCGAACCTCCATTATATTGGAAGTATAACAATTGATGAGAATCTTATAGATGCTGCAAACCTGATTGAAAACGAGAAAGTGCATGTTCTGGATCTTAACAACGGTGAACGCCTTGAGACATACGTAATAAAAGGGGTCCGCGGATCAGGAGAAATCTGCCTTAATGGCGCTGCTGCCAGAAAGGTTATTGTGGGTGATATTATCATTATCATGTCGTTCGCTTTACTCGATTTCGAGGAAGCAAAATCATTCAAGCCTGTGGTCATTTTCCCCGATACAAAAACCAATAAACTGATCTGAAGTTGAGAAAAGGTATATTGCAGGCTCTTAAATTTATAGTTTTCTTCGCTGTCGGATTGCTGCTGCTCTGGTTCGCATTTCATAATATTGACTTTTCAAAACTCTTGTCGGAGCTAAAACAAGCTGATTATTCATGGCTTCTCTTGTCGATTCTTTTTGCAACATTCGCATTTATAAGCCGGGCCCGAAGATGGGTACTTCTGGTAAATCCCCTGGGGTTCAGGCCTTCAACCAGAAATGCTTTTTATGCATTAATGACTGGGTATCTGGCTAATCTGGCTTTGCCAAGAATCGGAGAAATTACCCGCTGCGTGGCTCTGGGAAAAAAGGAAAAGATCCCAGTTGATCAACTTATCGGAACAGTGGTTATAGAACGCACAATTGACTTTCTTTCTCTTCTTCTCATAATGGTGATAATGATATTCACCAGCGGGAAGGAGATTGGCCTGTTTCTCAAAGAAAGTATTCTCATTCCAATTCAGGAAAAAATATTTTCAATCTTTGGAAATACAATTGTTGTTTGGATTATTCTTCTTTCAATAGGAATAATCGCTCTGTTTCTGATAATCAGATATAAAAAAGACCTGAGAAAGATCCGTTTCTTCTCAAAAATTTTCGACCTCGCACGTGGAATAATTAATGGTCTGAAGACGATTACAAATCTTAAAAGAAAATGGGAATTCATTTTCCATACCATTTTCATCTGGATCAATTATGCCCTTATGACCTGGGTGGTAGTATTCTCTCTTCCCAGTACGTCACATCTGACTTTTGGAAACAGCATTTTCATTCTCGTCATTGGAGGACTGGCAATGTCCGCGCCGGTGCAAAGCGGACTGGGCGCATTTCATTATATTGTTTCACGCGGTCTTCTCATAGTAAACGGAATACCTGTTGAAGACGGACTGGCATATGCTTTGCTTACTCATGAATCGCAGCTGATTTTTGTTGCAATTGTAGGAACGATATCGTTCTTCATCATTTTCAGGAAAGAGAAGGTTCCAGCTACACCCATGGTTCAACCACCCAACGGGCTGTCTAAAAAGTTAAAATCCAATAACCACAAAGGTCACAAAGGATTAACACAAAGAACACAAAGAATTGAATAATAGGGTTTTAACTTTGTGCACTTTGTGCCTTCTTAGTGTGCTTTGTGGTTAAAAAGGACTTTTTCAACAGCCCCCTTTAGATATTATTAATCATTTTGATTATTAAATCATTACAACTTTCCTCTGTGAAACTCTGTGGATCCTCTGTGTAACTCTGTGTAACTAATGAAATTTTCTTTCAGATAACTCTACTACTCAATATAGCTTAGTAACAATTAAGTAATTTTAGGTAATTTTAACTCGAAACTGAAATTATAAATAATTAAAAAATAATGCCCCCCAATTGGGGGGTTGGGGGGCTAAATGGCAAAAAATAAAACAGTATTCGTCTGTCAGAACTGCGGAGTAGAATCACCAAAATGGATCGGGAGATGTCCTTCATGCAAGGAGTGGAATACTTACCATGAAGAAATTATTGCCTCTGCTTCTTCTCGAGAGGTCTCATTTGTCATGAATCAGCAAAAAAAGAAACCTGAACTTCTTGATACCATAAAAGCTGATGAGCATGGCAGGCAGAAGACAGGGATATCTGAACTCGACCGGATACTCGGTGGCGGTATAGTTGGAGGATCATTAATTCTGCTGGGAGGAGAACCTGGTGTCGGCAAATCAACTCTTGCACTTCAGCTGGCTCTGGCATTGAAAGGGAAAAACATTCTCTATGTTTCAGGAGAAGAAAGCGAGGAACAGATAAGCCTGAGGGCACGAAGGATGAAGAATTCCAATCCACAGTGTTATATACTTTGCGAAACAGAACTTGAAAGCATCCTTACTCATGCTGAGAATATTAAGCCGGGATTAATAATCATCGACTCTATTCAGACGATAAGCTATGCCTTGCTTGAGTCTTCTGCCGGTTCTGTTTCACAAGTCCGGGAATGTGCTGCACAGCTGCTTAAATATTCCAAGATTACCGGTATTCCCATAGTCCTGATAGGACATATCACCAAGGACGGTACCCTGGCAGGACCAAAAGTGCTTGAACATATTGTAGACGTGGTCCTCTATTTTGAAGGTGATAATAATTATGTTTACCGAATCCTCAGGTCAGTCAAAAACAGGTTCGGTTCCACTGCTGAATTAGGAATCTTTGAAATGGTTGAATCGGGATTAAAGGAAGTCAGCAATCCGTCTGAGATGTTTATCAATCAGCACGATGAGGCTCTCAGTGGCATCTCAATTGCGGCCACTGTTGACGGATTGAGACCATTTCTTATTGAGACTCAGGCGCTTGTCAGCAGCGCTGTATATGGTACCCCCCAGAGAAGCTCCACCGGCTTCGATATCAGGAGGCTTAATATGTTGCTTGCCGTTCTTGAGAAAAGAGCAGGATTTAAATTAGGCATAAAAGATGTTTTTCTGAATATTGCCGGAGGCATTAAAGTTAATGATCCTGCAATAGATCTTGCAATAATCAGTTCCGTGCTTTCTTCTAATCTTGATATCCCTATAGCCAGAGAGGTATGTTTTTCTGGGGAAACAGGTCTTTCAGGTGAAATACGTCCGGTTTCGCGCATCGAACAACGAATCCGTGAGGCATCAAAAATGGGGTTTAATAAAATATATATATCAAAATATCACAGAAATATATCAGTTAAAGGTTTGGATATAGAAGTAATACAAGTTGGGAAGATTGAGAACCTGGGAAGGTCGCTTTTTAGCTGATAACCCAGGGCTCAGGGTTCATGCAAGTGCAGTAAATTATACTAAATATATGGATGATTTTAGGTTTGAACAGCTCGAAATCTGGAAAGAATCTATTGAGATTTCAGATGTTTTATTTGATTATGCAGAAAAAGCAGATACAAAGAAATTTTATAGATTTGCTGAGCAACTTAGAGGTGCCGGTATGAGTATTTCTAACAATATAGCTGAAGGATCAGGTTCATTTTCTGATAAAGAATTTGCCAGTTTTCTTAATGTCGCACGTCGCTCCGATTTCGAATGTGTAAACATTCTGCATATTTTCGAACGAAGAAAAATTATAACATTTGAAGAAAAACAAGCTTTACGGCTACAGTTATTAACACTCAGCAAAAGAATTTCAAGTTTTAGAAAAACTCTAATCTAAATAAACACTTAAATTGTATCCTGAACCCTGTGCTCTCTGCCCTTGAGTGTTCGAAACATTACTTTGAATTATAATTAACAATGACTTATTGAAAACTTAATGGTTTTGAACAATGAATCATGCTTATTAACAACTACTATTAAGACAAATATAGGGATTTTTAAAAACTAAGTGGTTATCAACAAAAATAAACATAAGTGTTTGTAAATCAAATATATTACAAATATACTAATTTATATATATATTTATATTTGTCACAGCAATTAGCTGTGGACAAAGAATTAAAAAATATACATGCCAGAGATCTTCTGAAGTTGATTCCAGAAGATAAATTTGCTTCAATCATAAAGGATACCAATGTTGACTTCCAGGTAAAGAAGTTATTTGGCAGAACCATGTTCTTTTTACTTTTATACGGACTGCTTGATAGTAAAAGATCGAGTCTGCGAACCCTCGAACAATCCTTTAAGACACAGAAGTTTAAGGTGCTGTTTAAAATAGATCCGCTTCAACAAATCAAATACAACTCTCTTTCAGACAGATTAGCAACGATGAATGTTGACTTCTTCAAAGATGTTTATGAGATGCTCTATGATTTACTTTCAACTTATTATAATGAGACGGATCGTCTCTCATACAACATAATAAGGGTAGACTCAACAATGGTAGCAGAAGCAGCTAATAAATTGGAAAAGGGTATGATAATAGGTAATCAGACCAATAAAAAGTCAAAACAAGTAAAATATACCTTCAGCATGACCAATCTCTTTCCTAGTAGTGCAGAGCTATTTACTGATCAAAGTGACCTAAATGAGGGTGTTACAATACCGCAAGTAATTAAAAACTATATAGATAAAAGAGATAACAATGTTTTTGTTTTTGACCGTGGAGTAAAAAGCAGAAAAGTATACAACGAGCTTGATCAAGAGTTGTGGTTTGTTACCAGAATCGACCCTGGAGCAATCTATGAAGTAGTAGAGTCATTTGAGTTGGAGAAGAATCTGGTAGTGGGCAACCTTACAATAAAAAAAGATGATCTGGTCATACTATTTGATAAGCACCATAAAAAATCCAGACCATTTCGTCTTATACAGACTGAGGATAGCAAAGGTAAAGAGTTGTGGTTCATTACTAATCTCCTTGAAGATAAGATTAATACTATAGTAGAAATATATAAAAAACGTTGGGATATTGAAGTATTCTTCAGATTCCTAAAGCAGGAACTAAACTTCAAACACATATTCTCAACAAAGATCAATGGATTACAGATCATGCTCTACATGACTATGATTGTTTCGATGCTTATTCTTGTGTACAAAAAAGCTAATAACCTTGGATACAAGCTTGCTATGTTCCAGCTTTTTTACCAACTCGATGATATATATGGTGAAATGCTGGTGGAACGACTAGGTGGAGATCCCAGCCTTGTCTTTCGATAACTTCTTGATTTATAGATTAATTCTAACAAAACCAATTCAAACAAAACATGTTTTTTTTACACAATAAATAATGTTTCGAACACTCAAGCGCATAGCGCATGGCGCAAAGAGAAATGCGCAAAGCGATAAAAGATAGTCATGAAAGCGGTTTTCAGGTTTGAAGATTTTGAAATTTGGAAAGATGGAATCCAGGTGACAAAATCGCTGCTTATAATTGCGAATGATCTGGAGGATAGAAAACTATACAGATTTGCAGAACAACTGAGAGCAGCAGCTATGAGTATTACTAACAATATAGCAGAGGGATCCGGATCATTTTCAGACAAGGAATTTGCTCAATTTCTAAATATTTCAAGAAGATCAATTTTTGAATGTGTAAATATTCTTATTATTCTAAATGAAACAGGTTTAGTTTTAAAAGATAATCTTGAAATTCATAAAGAAAAACTGGATCACTTGTCCAGAAAGATAACATTATTCAGAAAATCAATAAGTTAATTCTTGCTGCCATGCTCTAAACGCTATGCTATACCCGCAAAGAGCATAACCATAGTTTACATACTCCATACTTGATACTCCGTGCGCTATGCGCCATGCACCAGGCTTTTTATACTTTTGTCTTGCGCCTTTTGTCTTTTATCTTTGACTGTACTTTCTCCTTTCTCCTCTTAAGATACTGTCCCTGAATTTTATTATCTTTCATAAGTGCTATTAATATTCTCGCTGTATGAAAAAAAAGATTATACTAAAAAGGGTGTTTCACCGTGATAAGTGGCGGATTCTGATCTCATTCAATTATGATGAAAGTCTTGTTTCCCTGGTAAAACAAATTAATAATTGCAGCTTTAGCGCCACGTTTAAAAGCTGGTACACGGATGACACTGAAGAATCATTGAAGCAGATTCTTCATCTCTTCAGGGATAAGGCAGAGATTGACATATCGGCTCTTACAAAAGAGCCTGAAAATGGTGTAGCGAACGGTCTCAGACCTGTAGATGCAGAAAGAAATGATGAAGATAGACAAGTGAAATCTCTACCTGATCAGGAAACTGCTTTAGCTGTAAGTAAATCTGAATCAACTGATTCTGAGGTGGAGATGATTCAGCCCAGGAGAATAATTGAGAGAGTAGTTGACCGGGAGCGTTTCAGCCCTGTCGAATTCAGGATAAATGAACATGACGGCAGGCTGGCAATAAAGTTTACAGGGTTTTCAAGCAGGCCCTTCATACGGCAGGAATAAAAAAGGATGTAGGTGTTCACAGCCTCAGGCACAGTTATGCTACTCATCTACATGAAAGCGGGCTGGATATAAGGTATATCCAGGAGTTGTTAGGTCACAGGAGCACGAGGACCACAGAAATTTATACACATGTCAGCCGCCGTAACCTGGTAATAATCAGGAGTCCGATAGAAGATATGGATGTGAAGTAAAGGCACAGGGCTCAGGGCAGGGAGCAAGGGGCGGGGAAATGCAGCCTAATCTATAAGCATAAACTATCAGATATTGTAATGGAGAATTTGGAAATTGAAATCAGGATGGTCTGGGGGGTCAGAAAAGTACTGAGTATTCTCCTTATCTTTAATGCGATAACGAGGTTTATCAGCCATATTTACAAGTTAATGGCATTTGACTTAATTTAATCAGTGTTCATTACAACTGGAGGAATTGTTTTTTTGTTGTGGAAGACAGGAATTGAAATGATTTCGATTAAGTCGGGTAATAAGATGGTATTTATTAAATGGGTTGGAATGATAAGTGGCAAAACACTCTAATTTAGTGATATTGACAGGATTTATTTAAGCAGGTTTGAGGTAATGATTGATTTGAGAGGCAGGAGACGATTAAAGTATAGTTTGGATGACCTCGATTATGGTCAGAAGAAGGCGGTATGGGATTTTATTATAGAGTTATTGGCGGAGAAAAATTTAATTTTGGTTCGGCAGTTTGGAATCTGAAGTGATAGTTTACTTGCAAGAAAGCATGAATAGAAAAGTTGCAAATATTAAATGTACAAATAGTGTAATAAAGCTACTGCTATCCCCGCTTTTTTGTGTGCAACAAGCATATTTACTAATGCAATAAACGAGTTAGGTGTAAAATTTCACACATAATATAATGACAACCAATACATAATAGAGTAGGTGACATTGAAATTATGTAATCATTTCAATACTGATAAACAGATGTTATTTTGTCATTTCATATACTTTAAATATAACCTCTAATAACAAAATCTTTATTCCTATTTGATAATAAAAGTATATTCATATAACATTTTCATTATAAGGACTCATTGAAAGCTAGTTCGATTATTCTAATTTTGAAATAAGATTATTTCTATGCCCAGGATATTCAAATGTTTATATCATATTCAAACACAATGAAGAGCAACCTTTTAAATAATCAAACAACTATATTTCTTATTTTATTATTGGTTGTTACAACTTGCAAGAAAAAGATAGAGCTTCCTGTTGTGAACACTGAACAAGTAAAAGTGACCACGACATATATAACAAGTGCAGTTGGTAAAGGGACCGTTGTTAATGATGGCGGAGGGACTGTTTTTGAAAGAGGAGCATGTTGGAGTACCATAAAAAACCCAACTATTAATGATAAAAGGTATGTCAATGGTTATGGATTAGGTTCATTTGATATCTATATGGACGGATTATTTGCCAACACATTATATTACTTGAGAACTTATGCAAGAAATCAAGCTGGAATAAATTATGGAAATCAAATTCAATTTACGACACTTCCACCCATCGCACCAATTTTAATGACAGCTTCAGTCAGCAACATTACGGAAACTACTGCAGTTTCAGGTGCGAGTTGGATTAATGATAATGGAGACCAAATTACGACAAAAGGAGTATGTTGGAGCACAACCAATAATCCGACAATTAGTGACAATAAAACAGAGAATGGTACCGGAGCAGGAGAATTTGTAAGTAATGTGACAGGTTTACTGCCCGGTACCATATATTATCTAAGAGCTTATGCAATCAATAATAAGGGAATTGGATATGGAGAAGAGATTTCTTTTATGACATTGAGCCAGTAACAGAGTTTGATGATAATATTTATATCAAAATTAAAAACCCTCATCGAGACAATTTTAAAACTAATTCTACACCTAACACGGACGGTTTAATTAATTGCCTTCGCTAGCCCGGACAACTCCGTAATCGGCCCCAAAAGTCTATGCGAGTAAACATTAACCCACTTATAAAATATCGTGGCATCCGGACAGTTCATGCTACCAAGACAAAGTCAATAGGGCTGCCGGCCGACGCGCTGGTGCCTTGTTTTTTGCTCTCCATCTGGACTATTTCATCATGACATGACAGTTCGCATCCATCTATCGGGACTTGGTACCATCTAGTCAGCTTTATCGTGACACGACAACTTTCGTCCATCTACCAGGACTGGTAAAAAACGCGGCACCTCGACACGGACGCCAACTCAATTAAACCGCCGGGCCGTTATGCTTAAGTTATTACTATCGAGACGATTGCGTAAACAATAAAAAAACCTAAGCATAACTATGCGAAAGATAATTATCTTCGCTTCGCCTTGACTATTTCATCATAAATTCCAAAGTAAATAATGAAAAGAATTCTCATAATTATATTAATCATTATAAGTTGTTTAGATTCAAATGGTCAACGAAAAATGACTAGAACATATTATAAGAATGGACAATTGGAGTCTAAAGGGTCTTTTTATACCTACTCGATTTATGATAATATTAAAAGTCTCCCTAAAAAGCTCCGATATTTCGGTGATATCAAAAAAAAAGGTAAAGAATGGCAATACTGGTATCAAGATGGACAATTAAGCAGAATAGAGAACTACAAACTTATTAAGGATAAAAACCCATACGATTTGCCTGATGGCAAATGGACATATTTCAATGAACAAGGAGTAAAATATCGCGAGGACACCTATATTAATGGAATACTAATTAATTCTATCAAAGAGATCTATAAAGACTCCCAACTTGTGGGGAAAATTTCTCTTAACAATGGAATTCTTGATACGACTTTACAGGCACCTCTCACTTCAGGCAAGAACCTTGTAATTAATACGGAATTTGATTATTTCTACTATAAACCAGTACCAGTTATTTATGATGGAAAATCCAAGATTGATGATTGGATTCCTTTTTGGACTGCCCCTGGGAATTATACTCCTGATTATATAAGTAACTTAAGGACCATTGATGTACTCAGCAATTACTATCTCTTTGATTTTCCACTTCCAGTTAAGTTCAATTACGCAGGTCTAGGACTATATAGAGAAAAAACGTCTTATTCAGAATACATTCAGGGAAAACTTATTAAACCATTATCAAAAGGTCAAAAATATTGTATCAAAGTTTCTATAGCACTACCTTCATATTCAGGATTTTCGTTAAATCGTATTGCTTTCTTCTTATCTTCCAATGCAGTTCCAATTAATGAAAGTAATGAAAGCTCTTATATTCCTCAAGTAATACTTTCAACATTAACAGTTGATAATAAGAGATTTGTAACGTTGTGTGATTATTTTGTTGCAGAAGGAGGAGAACAATTCGTTTCTATTGGAAGATTTACCTCTCCAGACAAATTAAAAATTATCCAAAGAGAGAATTTTCCACAGAGCCAATTTGGAATAGACGAATCAGCTTACTATCTCCTTGATAATGTTGACATACATGCGATACAAGACACCATGGAATGTTATTGTAAAAATATCATAATTAAAAATGATTCAGTTAGTGTCATTTCAAGCGAGGACATACCAATGATTGAAACTGACTTGAATAAATTAAAACTGGGTAATTCAGTGATCTTGAATAATGTAAATTTTGAATTTAATAGTTATGTTCTCCAGCCAGACGCAGATACGATACTCAAAGCAGTATTGACTTATCTTAATGACAATCCAAAGATTAGAATATTAATTTCCGGGCATACTGATGATCAAGGTAGCGAAGATTATAATCTTGAATTATCAATTAATAGAGCAAAGTCTGTTTATAATTGGCTTATTAATAATGGGATTGAATCCGACCGATTAAAATTTACTGGATTTGGAAAAAGTCGCCCATTATTTAAAGACACAGATGAAAAATCTAGAACATTAAACCGGAGAGTTGAGGTTAAATTACTTGACAACTTATGACCCTGGGACTAAAAAAAACCTAAGCATAACTCGGACGGTTTAATTAATTGGCTTCGGCAGCCCGGACTACTTCGTTATTAGCCCCCAAAGTCTATGCGATTAAAATCATTTCAACTTATAAAATCCTGTGGCACCCGGACTGTTCCTGCTGCCGAGACAAAGTCAATAGGGCTGTCGGCCGACGCGCTGGTGCCTTGTTTTTTGCTCGCCATCTGGACTGTTTCGTCGTGACCCAAAACTCACACCCGTCACCTGGACTTGGTACCGTCAAGACAAATTATCGTGACCCAACACTTATCGCCACTTACCGGGACTGGCAAAAAACTCGGCACCCCGACACGGACGCCAACTCAATTAAACCGCCGGGCCGTTAGGTTTAAGATTTCGTGCACAATACCTTGATATCCAACGCACAAGCAAGAGTTTGGCAGCTTGCCACCGCGACGTCCAACCTTGCTGCCAAACACATGTTTTTTTGCCTACATTGACTTCGCCGGAATGACAACAATTTGGGGTATGAAAGCACCAAGACCTCTGATATCTATAAACACATAACCACCATGTGTTTCGATCATGTAAATAGTCAGCTTGACACATTATACTTTGACTTTAATTGTAATATTTAAGTATTGGAATTTTTCTAAATTTACTACATAAACGGAATCAACAAAAATAGCACCACACACAAGTCAGAAATAAACGCCACCATGGCGTTTACATAGTCGTTGGCTGTAAGGCGAGAATAGCAAAACTAATAGGAATTTAAACAAATTGATAATTTTGAAAAGTATGCAAAATAAGAAAGTATTAGTGTTTCTAGCAAAAGGATTTGAAACTATGGAATTTAGTGTTTTTATAGATGTTCTTGGTTGGGCTAGAAATGATTATGGACATAATTTGTTCGTTGATACATGTGGTTTTACTGATAAAGTTATAAGCACTTTTAATGTACCTGTAATAGTAGATAAAACCATTGGAGAAATAAACGTTGACGAATATGACGCCTTAGCAATACCTGGTGGATTTGGGGAATTTGGTTTTTATGAAGAAGCATATGACGAAAGGTTTTTAAAATTAATTAAGGAATTTAATGCAAAAGGTAAAATCATTGCGACAATTTGTTCTGCGGCATTGCCCTTAGGAAAAAGTGGAGTTCTTAAGAATCGGAAAGCAACTACATACCACTTAAAAAACGCATATTGGCAAAAAAAACTGAAAGAATTTGGAGTGAATGTTGTGAATGAGCCCATTGTAGTTGATGGTAATATTATTACATCTTATTGTCCTGAGACAGCTCCAAATGTTGCATTTGAATTATTAAAAATGCTGACTTCAGAAGAAGAAATGGCAGTAATAAAAAAAGCTATGGGATTTTAAGAAAAATGTTTATCAAGGTTGATATTTCCCGAGATTCAATCCCTTCACTGTAAACCACATTTGCTACCCTCTCATACCCGTCGCTCAAACCAATGGTATTAAATGAGGTTTACAGTCCCTCCACGCATCTATAACGAGACTAAGGACTGAACGATAAACTTCTCGTACAGCCTGTTTAAAATTAATCCTAAACCTAACTCTGGAACTGCTACCTTTATCCGGACAGTAAGTTAAGCTAAAATCTTTAACTTAACGGATATGAAAAAAAGAAGAACATTTGATCGAGAGTTTAAACAGATGGTTGTTGAACTCAGTTTACATCGGACTGATCTCGTCGAATTGGCAGCAGAGATGGATATCAGACCAGATCTGATCTATCGCTGGAGGCGATTAGCAGACATTCATAAGGAAGCAAGCTTCCCTGGCCATGGGAATAAGATCCTTACTGAAGAACAAAAAGAGATAGCAAGATTAAAGAAGGAGCTACGTGATGCTCAACTTGAACGTGACATCTTAAAAAAAGCAGTAAGCATTTTCTCCAAGAGCGATGGCAAATATTCCAATTCATAAAAGGACACAACTCCATATTTCCCGTTGAGAAGATGTGTATAGTTTTAAAACTAAGTAGGAGTTCATATTACGATTGTTTACAGCGTAAACCTAGCAAGTGGGGTATAGAGAATCTCACATTGGCAGATCACATCAAAGAGGTATACGAAGCCAGTAAAAAAACGTATGGTAGTCCTCGAGTTACCACAGCACTCTTAGAAAAAGGAATACACGTATCCTGACCAAGAGTAGCACGACTAATGAAACAGCAAAACTTGCAGAGTATCATACGTAAGAAATGGGTTGTTACAACTGACTCCCGGCATAATTACCCTGTAGTTGGAAACAAGCTCAATAGAGACTTCAGTGTGACCCGAAGCGGGCAAGTATGGGTATCAGATATCACTTATATTAAAACTTCGCAAGGATGGCTCTATTTGACTGTTATAATAGATCTTTATGATAGGAAAGTTATTGGATGGGCTTTTAGCAGATCTTTGAAAGCGGTTTACACAACCATTCCAGCATGGAGGATGGCCATCAGGAACCGACCCATTACCCAGATGCTGATCTTTCATTCTGATCGAGGTGTGCAATATGCTTGTAATGAGTTTAAAAACCTGTTGTCAGCATATACTCTTGTAGTAAGAAGTATGAGCCGTAAAGGAGACCCCTGGGATAATGCTGTTGCAGAAAGCTTCTTCAAAACTCTGAAAGTTGAACATATTTATCAAAACAGTTACAAAACATTTAAAGAAGCAGAACTATCTGTATTCGAATACATTGAAGCCTGGTATAATGTAAACAGGATCCATACAACAATAAAAACATCAATTAAGAATAAAAAAGAGACATTAATAAATCAATTAGTAGCTTAATTAAATGTCCGGAAAACTATTGCAGGTTCACTCGGACGGTTTAATTAAGTGCCTTCCGCCAACCCAGGACAGCTTTGTAACTAGTCCCAAAATCTATGCGAGTAACCTCTGTTCCATTTATAAAATTCTGTGGCACCCGGACTGATCCTGCTGCCAAGACAGAGTCAATAGGGTTGCAAGCCGACGCTCGAGTTGTCATGGTTTTTGCACGCCACCTTGACAACTTTATCGTGACATGACAAATCCTGCTCATCTACCGAGACTCAGCCATCTGGAAAACTTTATCGTGACACCAAACACTCGTCCACCTATCGGTCCCGATAGCTATCGGGATTGCAAAAACGCATGCCAACCCTTCTATGTTGTAAAACAAAGTTTCAGGCCATTATTTTTTAATTAAAGTATATTATCTATAAAAACAACCTTCTATAAGCAGATTCAATTATTGAACTGCATCGCCTTGTTTAATCTTTACAGAAAGTGAGCTGTAGCCTGACACTAGCAGTTTCTGATACAGAACTGCAGGGTTGGCAAAACAGTCCCACTTAATTATGTGATTTTTATAGAGTTAATTAATTATACCATTGAGCATATATATGGTTTGTTATTGTTTAATACATATCTTATTCTGCTTAAGAGTTTTTTTGCTATCTTAATTATTGCTTTGTTTTGGTCCATCCTTTTACAGTAAGAAATATAACTCTTCATTAATGATGGGTCATTACTTTTTGCTATCCATGAACTTTCGATAATCGCAGTTCGCAATACACTATGACCTCGTGGAGTCATATCTCCAGTTTTTTCTTTATCTCCTGAGGACTTTGTTGATGGAACCAGTCCTATGTAACCACACATTTTATCAAGGTTATTAAAGCGATTTATCGTTTCAAGTTCAGTTAATATGATCATTGCTGTTAGTATTCCTATTCCTGGTACACTTTTTAATAAAGCTACTTTATCTCGATAAGTTTCTGACTGTGATAATAGTCTTACCTGTTTGGTTACATTCAAAATAGAAGCTCGCAGATTTCTACATTCTGAGATTAACACAGATAGTGATTCCTTCCCACTTTTATCTTTCATATCTAAACTCTCAAGCCATTCCATAAATCTGTTAGACCAATGGCTTTCAGGATTTTTAAAAGCATCATCTATAGATATACCATAAAAACATAAAAATGATTTAATTCGATTTTTATACCGTGTTGAGTCTTTTACCAACATTGCTCTGGTGCGTAACAAACTCCTGTCTCTTTGGTTTTTTATTGAAGGTATGTAAATAGGCACTAGATTACCACTACTTAAAGAACGGGCTATTTTGCGACTATCTCTTTTATCTTCTTTATTCACTCGTTCTTTATCTGTTGTTGGAATATCCGCCGGATTAACCACTATTGATTTTATCCCAAAAGAAGTTAATGCATAGTGGATCCAATAGCCACAAAATCCTGCTTCATATGCAGAATGATAAGTTCCTCCAGGGAAATGCTCTATAAGATATTTATTTAAAATATCAGGTTTGGGGGGTTGAGTAAAAGTCTTATATACAAAGTCCTCGGCCAATATTGTAACTTTCCAGCTCTTCAAATGCGCGTCAAAACCAACATAAATGTTTTGACCAGTAAAATCAATTTTCTTAACTTGTGCTTTCATAAGTTTCAGATTTTATTGGTTTAATAATTCGTAACTATTCAAACTTAATAACTATTCTGAAACTTATGTTTTACAAACATAGGGCCTGACATGGACGGCAACTCATTAAACCGCCGGGCCGTTATAGGCAAGCCCTGCCATATCTCGTCCTGAAATAGGTTGACACTTTTTTAAACAACCTAAGGAGGATTGAGCATGGAAATAGGACAAGTACCTGCGTATAAAAGATGGTCAAACCGCTACAGTTACGCATTCAAAATGGAAGTAATAGAAGCCTTCCAGAGCGGACAGATGTCCCAACGACAAGTAACAAGAAAGTATGGGGTTCACCGTACCATAATTGTTGCATGGGAGAAAAAATATGGTAATCTTGAGAAAAATTACCTGAGAATGGAAGAAAAAACACCCCAGCAGGAGCTAGTTGAGCTAAAAGCAGCTCTCCGTGCTTCAAATGAAGAGAACAAGACTCTGAAGTACATCATGGAGATCCTCCAGGAGGAATATGGGGAGGATGTCGTAAAAAAGTATTTGCCCGGACTGCAATTAAAAAAGCCACCAAAGAAGAAGACTCCAAAGTCAAAATAAAGGCTGTCTGCAATCTTTTCGGGATTAGTCGTCAGGCTTACTATAAAAAGATCCGGACGTACCGCAGAGAAAGGGAAAACAGAAAAAAGATCATCCAACTTGTTAAACAACAAAGAGTACTAATGACACGTGTGGGCACAAAGAAAACCTACTTTCTTATCAAGCCAGACCTTGACAGCTTGGGTATTAAGTGTGGCCGTGACAAACTACATTCGATTCTTAGAAATGAGGGTATGCTCATTAAAAAGAAAAAGAACTATATGAGGACCTCCAACTCATATCACCGTTTCTACAAGTATCCAAACCTCATTAAGGACTTGCATATCAATCGCGCTGAACAAGTCTGGGTTAGTGATATAAAATACATCAGAACCAATCAGGGATGGCTATACCTGAGCCTCATTACTGATGCTTACTCTAAACAGATCGTCGGGCATCAACTATCTGATAACCTCAAGACTATTAACTGCATTAATGCTCTTAAAACAGCCATTAAAAACAGAAAATATACTGATAGACCACTTATACACCATTCTGACCGGGGCTTCCAGTATTGTAGTCCGGATTACATTGAAACCCTTGAAAAATACAATATTGGTATCAGCATGACTACAAAGCATGACCCTTACGAAAATGCTGTTGCTGAAAGAGTTAACGGGACACTTAAAAAAGAGTTTGATTTGGGAGATCGTCTCCCTGATCGGAGGAATGCGCAAAGAGAACTAAACAAAGCTGTCTGGGTTTACAATAACTTGAGACCTCATGAAAGCTGTAATTATTTAACGCCTTTACAAGCTCATAATCACGAGAGTATAGAGATAAAAAAATGGCCAATGAGATTTAGAAAAAAAACAAATCAAAATAATTTAACTTTAAATCAATTATGTCACAACCAAAAGTGACAACCTATACCAGGACGAGACAGCAAGATCCAAAGCCACCTGTGACCAGACAAATTCTCTTTAATCAAAATAGATACTAATAATTTAGTTCAGAATTGATAATATATTAACTTAAGAAAAAAGTAATCGAGCTACCTATGAAAACATTCATACAATTTTTATTTCTTCTTACACTCGTTTCGAATAGTTTAAATGGTCAAGAAAATTCAAATCCGTCTTTTGAAAAGGCAAAATTAAAAAATGAAAATGTAGACAAATTCTTTGCCGAAAACACAAATTTTCCTATGAGTGTTTCCACTAATAATGTCCAAGAGCAGGTAATTCTCAGTTTCATAATCAATAAAAGTGGAGAAATAGACAGTGTAAAACTCATTAGTAATCCTAATAAGCTATTCGCAATTGAAGCACTTTCTGCATTAGACAAAAGCACGGGACTATGGATACCTACCAAATCAAATGGTCAATCTGTCGACAAGAAATATAAAGCTGTATTTAACTTTACTACAACGAAATCATTTTTCGATTTTAAAAATAAAGCACTGAAGCTTCAAGCGAAGGGAGACAATGAAAAAGCACTTCAAGCAGTTGATAAGGCTTTAAAAATTGATGGATATGACAGAGAATTATATCAAAGTAGGTGTATGATATATAAAAACCTCAACAAAACTGAATTAGCAAATAGTGACATTGAGAAATTAAAGGAACTAGATGACACTTTATTAGCCGATATTTGGCTCACTATTATTGGAATCCCAAGAGGGAATAATTCCTTTTGAGACAACTTCCTCTCAACATGACAATTTAAAAAACTAAGGCAATCATGAAAAACCTGAGATGTCCAATTTAAAAATGTAGTATCTTTGAACCATGAAAAGTTACAACAAGATAATCAAAATCAGCTCCGATAAGAGATTTGGAAAACCTTGTATAAGAAATACCAGAATTACTGTATTTGATATTCTCGGATGGTTAGGTTCAGGAATGAGTTTTGAAGAAATACTTAATGACTATCCTGAACTTTCCAGAGAGGATATCAAAGCTAGTTTAATGTTCGCAGCAGATAGGGAACGTAAACTTCAGACGATCTAATGAAATTGCTTCTTGATCAAAATATTTCATTTAGGATCATTAGTAAAATCCAAGACATTTTTCCTGGTTCAAAACAAGTTAGGGACTTAGGTCTTGAGAATTCCAAAGATTCTCTAATATGGAATTATGCTAAAGAAAACAATTATTGTATCGTTACATCTGACGGCGATTTTTACGATCTTGGACTTATCAAAGGATCTTCGCCGAAAGTAATTTGGCTAAGACTTGGGAACACAAGTACACAAAATATCGAGACAGTCTTGAGAAAAAATTACGACCTGATTAAAACTTTCTTGTCAGATCCGAACTATATAGAGATAGGCTGTCTTGAGATAAACAACTAATTTAAGCTCAACACTCATGCTTCTGCATCACGACAGATTTCAAAACATCTGGACAGTTTACTGCTCGAGAGGTAGTTTTAAAATTAGTACTTGTGCTAACAACGGACGGTTTAATTAATAGGCTTCGACAGCCCGGACTACTTCTCAATCAGCCCCAAGAGTCTATGCGAGTAAAATCATCTTAACTTATCAAATCTTTCGTTACCGTGACTACTCCTACTACCAAGACAAAGTCAATAGGGCTGCCGGCCGACGCGCTGGTGCCTTGTTTTTTGCTCGCCATCTGGACTATTTCATCATGACACCCAACCTCACTTCCGTTTATCGGGACTTGGTACCGTCAAGACAGTTTCATCGTGACCAGAGGGTGCTCGTCCACCTACCGGGACTGGCAAAAAAAGCGGCACCGCAACATGGACGGCACCTAATTAAACCGCCGGGCCGTTAGCTTGTAAGCGGAGCCAGCATTACAACGAGACAATTGAGGATTTGGTTTTTGCTGTATCATCTGGACAATTTCATCAGGACATGACAACTTTCGTCAATCTATCGGGACTTGGTACCGTTTAGAGTATTTATCGTGACACGACAACTCCGTGCCATCTACCGTGACTGGCAAAAACCAAAACTAATATCCCAATTTAATAGAATTACAAATTAAAGTACGTATATTTGTACTTAATTAAATACTTAAATATACTCAAATGATTGCAGCAAATTATACCGAATTCAGAACCGGACTTAAAAACTATCTTGACAACGTTGAAAATAATAACGAGACCTTAATCATCAAGAGAGGTTCGGGAAAGGGAACAGTATTAATCTCACTTGACGAATATAATTCCATCATGGAGACTTTGCATTTATTAAGTTCTAAGAAAAATGCAAAAAGACTCTTTGAATCAATTGAGCAGATGAAAACCGGGAAGAAGATTAAACATAGTTTGATTGAGGAATGATGAAAATTATCTTTTCGAAAAATGCATGGGAAGATTATGTCTACTGGCAAACCGAAGACAAAAAGACCCTGAAGAAAATTAATGCCCTAATTAAGGATATACAAAGAACTTTTTACAAAGGCATTGGTATACCTGAACCATTAAAATTCGATTTAGCTGGTTATTGGTCTAGACGCATAGACTTGGAGCACAGATTGGTTTACCAGGTTGAGGACTCGGATATATTGATCTACGCATGCAGGTTTCACTATGACAAAAAATAAAAAGCACAAGCTAACTCGGTCGGTTTAATTAATTGGCTTCGGCAACCCGGACTATTTCTCGATCAGCCCCTAAAGTCTATGCGAGCAAATTCATTTCAACTTATCAAATTTTATTGCACCCGGACTAATCCTGCTGCCAAGACAAAGTCAATAGGGTTGCAAGCTGACGCTCGAGTTGTCATGGTTTTTGCACGCCACCTTGACAGCTTTATCGTGACGTGACAAATCCTGCCCACTTATCGGGACCACGTCATCTGGACAGTTTCATCGTGACACCAAACCTTCATCCATCTATCGGGACTTTGCAAAAACGCATGCCAACCCTGACACTGACGGCAACATAATTAAACCGCCGGGCCGTTAGGTTTCATAACAGAGAAAATCCAGACCGTCTTTGTCAGAGAATTTTCGTGACATATAACTTTCGTTTACCCATCGGGACTCCTCCAGTTACCAAATCTTGCTTGACGATTTGATTTCTTATGATAAAACCCTAAAATATAGGTATTTGTGTGTTTACTATTATATCTTTGAAATAGCCTAAATAATTTATTATGAAATTTATTAACCTTGTTTTCATTTTCGCGTTTCTAACATTCGAAGCTATTATTGGACAAAAGGCTGAACCAGTAATGCCAAGACATTATTTTCAACAGAAATTCATAATGAATGAGTTTCTTTTGAATAATAAAAAACTTGTTATCAATGACACATTAAAAGTAGATAGTTTATTTACTACAATGCAGAAATCTTGGAAGTCCTTTGTCAAAGACTCGCTAATCAACAATAAAAGTAATATATCAGTTCAAGCTCTAAATAACTTAGATGGCTATTCTTATTATTTGACCCTAAGAAGTATAACTGGCCAGAATGAACTGAATAATGATATTGAGTACCACTTGTTTAAAAACTACATGTTACCATCTCTTATCAATGATTATCAATTTATTAATATGAATTCCTCATTAAGCAATCTAAATTTAATTTGGGCAGGTTCTCTATCAAATACACTTTACTTTGGTGTAAAATATTATGACAGTTCCGAGACTTTTAAATCTTATTATGAATTGTTTAAGAATTTAAAAGAACTACTGCATTCATTTGAAAAATATGATGATGGATCAAAAGCCTATGCCGCCAAACTTCTAAATTTTCTTAGTGAAAATGAATATGAAATAGAAACAAAGAGATATTTTTTTAATAATCAGCAAGATATGGCTTACTCTTACTTCATCACAGGTATTTCAACAAATAAATATCCAAAATATAGAATTCAACCCGTGGGAGAAATTTTGTTAAAATATTATTTATCCAAAGGTGAAAGTGATAAATGCCTTGCTATTTTGAATAACTTATTTTTCAATACTACAAACGATGAATTGCCAAGAGATACATTGTCAAAATGGTACAATATTGTTGATCCAACCAATGGGAGCAAAATCTATAATGAAGCCTTGAGCAAGTTTTCGAGCAACTACTTCAAAACTGATAAAAGATCACCAATTCAATTGCCACGAAAGTGGAACTTGATTCTCAATAGCATTTCCCAGGAGAAAATTAAGAACGCAAAGTACATATTAGTTGATTTTTGGTATTCAAGTTGCCCCCCTTGTATTGCAGAAGTGCCAAAACTGAATGAATTATATTCCGTTTTAAAAGACAGGGGAGATATAATTTTCATTTCAATTAATGCTGATTATCCACAAACACAAAAAGATAGTAGTTATGTATTTGAAGTTGCAAAAAAACACAACATCAAATTTCCTGTTGTTTCTGATAACAAGCAAATTAATTTCACGAAACAGTTTAACGTTTCTGCATACCCTTCAAAATTTATCATTAATAATCAAGGACAATTAATTGCAAAGGAAGACGGCTCACTTATAACACTTTCTAGCTTTTATGATTTCATAAAAATTAACAAGTAATTTGCCATATTATTGATTTTCCAAATTCAACTTTTAGTTCAAGATAAACTCGTCTTGCCGTGACAATATTAAAATTGTTACAAAACCTAACTCGGACGGTTTAATTAATTAGCTTCGCTGAGCTCGTCAACCGCTTCGCGGTTTCCTCGGTTGCCTTTTGCAACCGGACTACTTCTCAATCAGCCCCTAAAGTCTATGCGAGCAAATTCATTTCAACTTATCAAATTTTGTTGCACCTGGACTGATCCTGCTGCCGAGACAAAGTCAATAGGGTTGCAAGCCGACGCGCTGGTGTCATGGTTTTTGCAAACCCATCTTGACTGTTTCATCGTGACCCAAAACTCACACCCATCACCCGGACTTGGTACCGTCGTGACAGTTTCATCGTGACAAGTTGGTGCACATCCGTCTACCAGGACTGGCAAAAACCACGCCACCGCGACGCTGACGGCAACTCAATTAAACCGCCGGGCCGTCAGACTGGATATTTCAGTGATATTGACCCCCAAAACGGCCATGCTGACCCCCTTGTAGGTTTTATCTCAAAGAACTGATGGTAACTGACAATATTACCGCTTTTTTCTCATACTCTCACCCTTTAGTTCGAT
>Ga0224521_1000170_pt1 | contig 21481 bp, 20 predicted proteins | sample CFST0metaG_FD_182731 | JGI IMG/M metagenome (GOLD analysis project Ga0224521, IMG submission 182731) | Peat soil microbial communities from Stordalen Mire, Sweden - C.F.S.T0 | ecosystem: Environmental > Terrestrial > Soil > Wetlands > Peat | place: Sweden: Norrbotten County, Stordalen Mire... | reverse complement strand
TGAAAGGATGTAAGCGAGTTGCAGAGAGGATAAAACAAAAGTTTTAATTATTACAATTGAAACTTTATCTCTTATAGCTTCTACATCTTCCCAAATTTCGGGACATGAATTACCGGTTTATATTTCCAACACAACCTCAAAGAACTTCTTAGAGTTAGAAAAGTGGACATAAAAACTATTAAAATTCATCAAACACAATCAGACATTACGAACTCACTCCAAACATAACCATCAGTTATAATGCAATATAGCTTTATAGGAAAACAATAAAAAATATTTTATTTATTCATTAACTATATTTAACGTGAAATAGTTTGGTAATAAGAAAATACAAAATACTTTTGTGGTGTACTATTACACTATTACACTAATAAATAAATACAGTTAAATATATTATTCATTAAATCCAAACATTACAGTCATTGCGTCTAATTACAAAAAACATCGATAATCAATGTAATAAATTCCTCCTGTTTGAGTCAATACTAGTAAAGCTTAAATAATATGGCTCTTTATTCATTTGAATTTCGAGAAAAAAACTAAAAAAATCAAACTATATGAAACCTCAAAAAAATCTACACTTAAATAGAATGCTGATTCTTGTTTTTCTGGCATTCTTTTCAAATCTACTCTTTGCTGAAACATCGGGCATAATAAAAGGCCGTGTGATTGACAGCAAAAATAATCCCGTTGAATTTGCAACAGCTTCACTCATGAATTCTAAAACGAAACAACTGATTAAGGGACAAGTTTGCAATGATAAAGGCGAATTTCTGATTGACAAAGTAAAGCCGGGAGAGTATATTCTTGCTGTAACCATGATTGGATACGCTAAAAATGAATCTGAAAAACTGGTTATTGATTCTAAAAATCACAAAGTTGTTGAAAAGAATGTTGTCCTTGCGGAATCCAGTCAACAATTGAGCAACGTGGAAGTTGTGGCAAAAAGAAAATTCATCGAGCAAACTGTTGATAAAATGATTGTCAATCCTGACGCTTCGATTACAACCGCTTCGGAAAACGTATATGAAATTCTGAAAAAATTGCCAGGCGTAACCGTCGACAACAGCGACAATATCAGTCTGAAAGGGAAACAAAACGTAAAAGTATTAATCGACGAAAAACCGACCTATGTTTCGGCTACGCAACTGGCAGCCATGCTCAAAGGTATGCAGGGGAAAAATGTAGACAGAATAGAAATCATTGAAAACCCCTCAGCACGTTACGATGCCGAAGGAAACTCGGGAATCATCAACATCAAAACAAAGCATAACAAAGCACCCGGCTTCAACGGAAGTGCTTTTGCCGGTACCGAAACAGCCAGTAAGTTTGGTTGGAACAGCGGACTGGATCTTAATATGAATTATGGAAAACTAAACCTGTATGGCAATTATTCGCTCTACAACTGGGCGGGTTCCAACGGTATGGATGCAACCCGCAGGTTTACAAGTACAGCTATGAACGGTGCATATCAGCTCATCAACACGAATGGAACCTATGACGGACAATCCGGTAATTACAAAGTAGGTGCCGATTATTTCATCCGTAAAAATCACGTTGTCAGCGTGATGTTGCGTGGAAGCAACGGGCAAAATAATAATGAAGATCAAAATACAACTACTTTTACCGACAAGTATCTAAAGGTAGATTCATCACTTGTTTCCAAATCACACACTAACCAACATTGGAAAAATCAGACATTTAATGTCAATTACAAATGGGACATAGACAGTACCGGTCAGTCACTTTCTGCCGATTTTGATCATGCATGGTTTAACTACACAAGTCCGAATAATCAAAACGGAATTTATTACAATGCAGCAGGTAATAACCTGAATCATGATGTTCTGGTAAATACCTTGCAAGGCAATGACATCAGTATTTACACTGCCAAGCTCGACTATGTCCTTCCGATTGGGAAAAAGTTCAATATCGAAGCCGGAGCAAAAACCAGCTTTGTAAATACCGATAGTAAAATAGATATGACCGGTTATTTAGTTCAGAACGATCACTTTATTTATAAAGAAGATATTCAGGCAGCTTACATAAACGGACGAGCTCAGCTTAATAAAACTACTTTGCAACTGGGTTTGCGGTTAGAAAATACCATTTCTAAAGGAACATCCGTCACCACCAATCAAGTGAACGACACAAGCTATCTGAAAATATTCCCGTCCTTTTTCGTACAACAAACGCTCAACAAAAACAACAATATCAACTTCAAATACAGTTACCGCATCGGTCGACCGGATTATGATATGCTCAATCCATTCAGGTGGATGGTAGATCCTTACACTTACAATGTCGGAAATCCAAACCTGAAACCGCAGTTTACACACTCATTGAGCTTAGGTCATAGTTTCAAAGAAATTTTATTTTCCAGTTTAGGGTACAACTATACCAAAGGATTATTCACTCAGGTCATTCTGCAAAACGACGCAACAAAGTCCATTTATCAGACCAATGAAAATCTGAATAATTCTATTGATTTTAATGCATCAGAAACAGTTCAGCTCCAACCAACCAAATGGTGGCGACTAAACGGAACCTTTACCGGTATGTATAAGGAAATTCAGTTTGATTCCAATACAGGAGGAAGCTTAAACCGATGGAGCTTGAATGCCAATATGAGCAATAATTTCAGCCTGCCATACAAGCTGGAGATGGAACTAAGCGGGCGATACAGCACAGGAGAATTAGTTAGTAACATCGTTGTCAGGTCTCGTTACAGCTTCGATTTTGGAATACAGCGTAAAGTTTTTAAAGATATGGGTAGCATCAAGCTTTCTGTCAGCGATATTTTCAATACTGGTCAGATAGGCGCATATGCAAAATATGAAAATGTTGATCTAGACCTTAAAAACAGATATGATTCACGCCAACTCAGAATATCGTTCAACTACCGTTTCGGAAAAAATGAATTTAAAACCCGCAGCGAGCGTTCCACAGCTTCCAGCGAAGAACAAAGTCGTAGCTCAAAATAAATAAACTCAACAAGAATTTTATTAATTTATCCAATCAAAAAGAACTAACTTTTTAAAAACATAAAATCATGAAAACAAATCATTTAAAAAGAGTCGTTATACTCTTAGTTCTGGTAATTTCAGGGATTCAGTTATTTGCACAAGAATTGTATGAGATCAAAGTTAAACTCGTTAAATACGAAAATCAAGTTCCAAAACACACAAATGCAACCTTATTGGATGCAAAAACAATGGAAATAATTGCCAAAAGCGTGTGCAACGACAATAATGAACTTATCTTTGAGAATGTAAGCAAAGGAGAATATCTGCTTCAGGTACGGAAACCCGGACTTACTAAAGCCGATACGCGATACATAATTATCGACGACAAGGTTACCGTATTCAATAGTTCTACCAATCCAATAGCCAAGTCACCAACGGAAGCTAAAGAGACTCAACTGAACTAACAGAAAAAACTCCTTAACCAGGGTCTGAATTTTCTACGAAAGTACGTTTAGCACTTTTGCAGGAATATTGAATCAAAAAAAGGAACAAAAAGATGGCAAAATAATCCGAAAAGGCGTTTTTGGTTAGGTTTTGAATATATATTTTCTTTAATTTGCAAATCATTAATTCAGTAAAGATTTTATGCAAAAAACATCGGCCATCCTCTTCCTTTTTTTGATTTATTGTTCAACTGTTTTTTCTCATCAATACACTGAGTATTTTACTGACAAAGCCTGTCGCATTGATTTTCAGTTGAGTGGAAACGCAACCAGCACTAGTGCTTATTTATCTAAAATTGTACAAGAGCCATTTTGGGGTGGACGCAGGTCGCGCCTGTCCGACGATATGAATTTGGGTGAATACCGTTTTCTGGTATTGGATAGCCTGACCAGCAAACTGATTTACATCGACGATTTCAGCACACTTTACTTCGAATGGCAGTCTACGCCTGAAGCTGCACTCGTCAACAAGAGTTTTGAGCAATCCATCCAGTTCCCGTATCCGCAAAAATCCGTTAAGGTTATTATAGAACGTCGATTGGATTTCGATAAATGGGAAAAGCTCATCCAGTTTGCGTTTTCACCCGACGATAAATTAATCCGCAAAACAAAAATGGTAGACGTACCGGTAAAAACAATCTGCAAATCAGCTTCGCCCGACAAAGCCATTGACATTGCTGTTATCGCCGAAGGATATACGGTTAAACAACGTGCTAAGTTCTTCAAAGATGCAAAACGACTAGCCGATAACCTCTTTACCCACGAGCCGTTTCTGAAATACAAATCGAGAATCAACATCTACGCTATTGCAGCCATGTCGGTGGACACCGGGGTTTCCAAACCTCAGGATGCCAACTGGAGAAACTCAGCGCTCGGATCGCATTATTACACCTTTTACTCAGACCGTTACCTTACAACTCCCAACGTATTTACCGTACGCGATTATGCTTCACTGGTTCCCTACGATGCCATTTATATTCTTGCCAATACCAAAACATACGGTGGCGGAGGTATTTACAACTTCTATACCCTGGCCTCGGCCGACAGTAAGCGCGCACAAACCGAAGTGACTGTACATGAATTCGGACACTCGTTTGCCGGACTGGCTGACGAGTATTTCTACGACAACGATGCGTTGAATGGCATGTACGATTTAAAAAATGAACCTTGGGAACCTAATATAACCACTTTAGTAAAGTTTGGGGCGAAGTGGAAAAAGGATTTACCCGAAGGTATCGTCATACCAACTCCGCTTACGGATGAAAACAAAGAAAAAATAGGGGTTTTTGAAGGAGGAGGTTATTTGAAAAAGGGCATTTATCGTCCGTATTTCGACTGTCGCATGCGCACAAACACAGCAAAAGGATTCTGTCCGGTTTGCCTGAAAGCGGTGGAAGACAGAATCCTGTTTTTGACGGAATAAGGTACCCCTAACCCCTAAAGGGGAACTAAGTTAGCACAATTTTCTTTTACTTACATTGTGAATAAAAACATATGAGACGAAAGTAGCTTAGTTCCCCTTTAGGGGTTAGGGGTATCTTTAGGGGGTCGTTCTTATTTTATAGTAACCATCGTTGCTCCGAACCCATATTCGCGGAATGAAGCATCCTGAAAATAGTAGGATTTATAACGGGTTTTGAGCAGTTTTTCTATTTCTTTGCGGAGCACGCCTTCACCTTTTCCGTGAATAAAGACAACTTTTTGACCTTTATGATTTTTATTTGCATCAAGCACTTCATGGAATTTATCCAACTGACACTGAAGCATAGCTGCATTTGATAAACCCGCTGTTGTATCCAGTAACTCATTTATATGCAAATCGACTTCAATGATTTCGGAGGTTTGCGTTCGATTTACAATTCTTGGCCTACCAGTAGATTCCTCTTTCTGAAACATGGCTTGTTTAATCTCTTCGGGCGAAATATCAGCCATTTTTTGATTCTCTGCTTCCAGTTCCTTTTCGGAAACAATATCAATTAACATAGCCGGTTCGTCGAAATAATCATTTGTGGTAAAACTATGAAGTTTATAGAATTTCACAGCATTAATCTTCAGACTTACATCCACAATTGCTTGTGGTGTGTAACTTTTTCCTTTTTTGAATGGCAACAATTGAACGCGTAACCGTTCCCATGAGCTCAATTCTTCTTTGCTTATTTCTGTAAGCAACTCTTGTGTATTTGGTTCAATAAGCCCATTGGCAACACTTTTCCAAACATCATTTTCACCATTGATAATATTGTAATTCAAATAATAATTGCTATCGTTCACCAGATAACACTCGTAGGCGGTGGTTTGCAATTGTTTGATGTCTATCGGGAAAAAAGCCAACAATGCCTTCAGTATTTCACCCTCAGGAGTTTCGATGATGGGTTCAGGGTTTCGTATTTCAGGTTTCGCATTCTGAGGTTCAGGTTCTACATGCTGCCCCACGGTTGAAGTCGACTTTGTTTTAAAATCCTTTATTGGAAAATTGGTCTTCTCGTTTATTGCGGCAATCACCACACATTCACGTTCCGATACGGGAATTTCAAATCCATCTTCATCTTCCACATATACCAACTTTTTTATTTCATCTACACGGGCTACTATCCCTCCACCCACTGCATTCATAAAACGCACATTATCACCTTTCTTTATCATTGTCGAATTGTTTTATCGTTGAATTTATGCAAAGGTAAACAATTTCGGGTATTCTTCTGTTTTTACAAACAGATATTAATTGCTTTCCTCACTGAATTACAATTATATACTTCCAATGAATATTCTGTTCTTGAATACCAAATATTTTACGCATCAACAGCGGTAAAAACATCTTTATAAAATTTTTATACAAGCAGTCTAAAAACTTATAATGCACTTATAACTTCCATTGTATTTTTGCATCGGATAAAAACCGATACAAAATGAATACTACTTTAATGTTGATTATTGAGATTTTAGCAGGTCTGGTTCTCCTTTTTGTAGCAGGGCATGCTCTTTCTCGCGTAATTGGATCCGATGAGTATTACGACAAAATACTTTATGATGACGATAATGATTCTATAACTAAAAAAAATAATGATGATAGCGATGATAAAAATGATATTATCCATCATGTATCTATTTAAAATTAAAACTGAATCAAAATGAAAACAAAACTTTCAATGGTAGCAACAACTGAAATAAGTACCCCGACTGGTTATATAATAGAGCCATTAAGTCGTAACTATACTGGGCTATTTAACCCATCTGCTTATTTAACAAAATATTAAACAAAAATAAACCCCGTTATTTATTATAATACAATATCTTTAAAATATTTATAATTATGAGAATTATTAGATTAGTAGCAATTTCAGCAATTATGGCTTTAACAGCTTCAAGTGCAAAAGCACAGTTTGCAACCGGTGCCGACATCGTAAGTTCATATGTATGGCGTGGTATTCCACAAGAAGATCCTACGGGTAAGACAGGCGGAACCCCAAACATTCAACCTTATGCTTCATTTACAACCGGTGCTTTCACTCTTGGCTCATGGGCTTCAGGCAGTTTTTCAGGAAATGTGAAAGAAGTTGACCTGTATGCTACCTACGCCATTTCAAGCAAATTTGCTCTAACACTTACCGACTACTACTACAACTTTGCTTCTCAACCAAATTATTTCAAATACAGCGGTGGCACAGGTCACGTATTTGAAGGAACACTTGCTTACACCGGAACAGCATTTAGTGCATCGGTGAACACCATGTTTGCGGGAGCTGATAAAAAAGCTAACGGCGACAATGCACTCTCAACTTATGTTGAATTAGGTTACCAAATCGCACCGGTTGCTAAAATCTTCTTAGGAGGTTCACTCGGCGAAAGTGCAACTTACCGTACTACAGGTTTTGGGATTACTAATCTCGGAATAAAAGTAAGCAAATCAATAGTTATTACCGACAAATTCAGCCTGCCTGTTTATGCCATTGTTGGAGCAAATCCTTATGAAAAAACCACATTCTTTGTAGCAGGTGTTACACTTTGATTTATTAATAATCCAAGCTAAAAACTAAACAATTAGATATAAATTTCTAATCATCCTATTCACTATTAAATTTAAAAAACTAACTGAAAATGGAAACAAAACTTTTAATGGTAGCAACCACCGAAATGAGCACCCCTACCGGGTATATCATTGGGGCGATTATAGCCGTGGTTTTACTGGGCTATTTAATTTATTCATTGATTAAACCTGAGAAGTTCTAACATCAAATCATTCTCTTAATACTAAAAACGTATGTTCACAACTTTTGATTTTTTACAAATAATTATTTTCGTGGGATTACTGATAGGCTTAACGCCTATTATGGGAACTTTCATGTACAAGGTGTTCACAGGCGAAAGGCATCTGATGTCAGCTCCATTCGGCTGGCTCGAACGATTGACATATAAGATTGTCGGCGTTGACTCTGCTGAAGAAACAAACTGGAAAAAGTATGCTCTTGGACTGGTGCTATTCAACTTAATCGGATTTCTGTTTGTGTTCCTGCTTCAACTTACGCAGGCATTTCTACCATTAAATCCGACAAATTTACCTAATGTTTCGTGGCATTCGGCGTTTAATACCGCTGCAAGTTTTATAACCAACACCAACTGGCAAGGTTATAGCGGAGAAACTACAATGAGTTATTTTGTACAAATGATTGGGCTTGGCGTTCAGAACTTTGTAAGTGCTGCCACCGGAATAGCCGTATTGATAGCTCTTGCCAGAGGACTTTCGCGCAAAACAACTGACAAACTCGGTAACTTCTGGGTAGATTTAACCCGTTCAACTTTGTATGTACTTTTGCCACTTTCCATTTTATTTGCTGTAATTTTGGTTGGTCAAGGAGCAATTCAAAACTTTGATACATATCAAACAGCCCATACACTTCAGGGAACTACACAAGTAATTCCAATGGGTCCGGTAGCCTCTCAGGAAGCTATCAAGCAACTTGGTACTAATGGCGGTGGTTTCTTCAATGCCAATAGTGCCCATCCGTTTGAAAATCCAACTCCGTTGACCAATTTTCTTCAAATATTGGCAATTTTTCTAATTCCTGCCGGATTGACTTTTACTTATGGTAAAATGGTAGGTTCTAAACGTCAGGGCTGGACAATTTTTATTGTTATGCTGATTTTATTTCTTAGCGGTTTAGCCATATCCTTATATGGTGAATATTCTGCCAATCCAATTTATGGTCATTCAGCACTGATGGAAGGGAAAGAAACCCGGTTCGGAATAACGAATAGTGTACTTTTTTCTGTAGTTACTACCGATGCCTCCTGTGGTGCTGTAAATGCTATGCACGATAGTTTGTCACCCTTGTCCGGAATGGTTACCATGATTAACCTTATGCTTGGTGAAGTGATTTTTGGTGGTGTAGGAGCCGGATTGTATGGTATGGTTATATTCATTATTCTCACGGTATTTATTGCCGGGTTGATGGTGGGTCGTACACCTGAATACCTGGGGAAAAAAGTGGAAAGGTTTGAAGTCACAATGGCTATTATAGCTAATGTAATTACCTCTTTTGTAATTCTGTTATTTACGGCATGGGCAGCGGTAAGCACGCTGGGTCTAGCCGGTTTGAACAATGCCGGGCCGCATGGATTTTCCGAAATCCTTTACGCTTTCAGTTCTTGCGCCGGAAACAACGGTAGTGCTTTTGCAGGATTAAGTGCTAATACGGTTTTTTATAATTTATTGCTTGGAATTACAATTTTAGTCGGACGTTTCGGAGTGATTATACCGATTTTGGCAATTGCCGGGAGTATGGCAAAAAAGAAAATCACACCTCCCTCAGCAGGAACTTTCCAAACGAATAATTGGCTGTTTGTCACCTTATTAATCGGCGTTATCCTTATTGTCGGCGGATTGACCTATTTCCCAGCCTTATCATTAGGACCAATTGTAGAACATTTATTAATGAATAACGGAATTACTTTTTAATCATTTAGCAACATGACAACAAAATCAAATAAAAGTATCTTTAATAAGAAGCTACTTGCACGGGCTGCGAAAGACAGCGTAATGAAACTAAACCCTGCAACTCTGATAAAAAATCCGGTTATATTTATCGTTGGTATCGGAGCAGTCCTGACAACTATCATTGTGTTTATTGGAATTTTTCAGGGAGGGTATTCGTCTTTCAACTTACAAATAGCCATCTGGCTTTGGTTTACGGTGCTATTTGCCAATTTCTCTGAAGCAATAGCCGAAGGTCGTGGAAAAGCACAAGCCGAAAGCTTGCGTAAAAATCGCACGCAAACGGTAGCCCGTAAAATGATTGGGGATAAAGAAACAGAAGTGTTGGCTCCCAGTTTACGCAAAGGCGACATTGTGGTTTGCGAAGTGAATGATATAATCCCCTCGGATGGAGAAGTGATTGAAGGAATTGCCAGTGTCGATGAGTCAGCCATAACGGGCGAATCGGCTCCGGTAATCCGCGAAAGCGGTGGCGACCGTTCGGCAGTAACTGGTGGTACTAAAGTGTTGAGCGACCGAATTCTGATTCGTATTTCAGCCGATGCCGGCGATACCTTTATGGATCGAATGATTGCATTGGTTGAAGGTGCCAAACGTCAGAAGACTCCAAACGAAATTGCCTTAACTATATTGCTTTCGGGTTTAACTATAATCTTCTTACTGGCTGTAGTAACACTTCCTGCATTTTTCGGATACAGTTTAACTGCATCGGGCTTATCGCAGTCGCACAATTTATCTATTCCGGTATTACTTGCCCTGCTGGTTTGCCTTATCCCAACTACCATTGGAGGGCTATTGAGTGCTATCGGCATCAGCGGTATGGATCGACTTATCCAACGAAACGTAATTGCTACCAGTGGACGTGCTATTGAAGCTGCCGGAGATGTGGATGTCTTGTTACTCGACAAAACCGGAACAATTACATTGGGAAACCGTATGGCAACTGACTTTATTCCGGCTGAAAATGTAACAGTTGAAGAATTGGCGGATGCAGCGCAACTTTCTTCACTTTCTGACGAAACTCCGGAAGGACGTTCGATTGTAGTTCTGGCAAAAGAAAAGTTCAACATTCGGGGTCGTGATATTACTAACCTTCACGCCACGTTTATTCCTTTCACGGCCCAATCGCGGATGAGTGGGGTAGATTTGAAAACGCCCGAAGGAAAAGTTCACCAAATTCGGAAAGGTTCATCGCAAGCTATCCGTGCTTTTGTTGAAGAAAACAACGGAGTTTTCTCTCAAAAAGTAATCGATGCAGTATCAGATTTGGCACGATTGGGAGCAACGCCACTGGTAGTGGCCGAAGACAATAAAGTACTGGGTGTTATTCATCTGAAAGATATTGTAAAAGGAGGGATCAAACAGCGTTTTGCCGAACTTCGTCAAATGGGAATTCGCACGGTGATGATTACCGGAGACAACTCCCTGACCGCCGCAGCCATTGCTGCCGAAGCAGGAGTGGATGATTTTATGGCTGAAGCCACACCCGAAGATAAATTGCGGAGAATACGTGAAGAACAGGAAAAAGGACACTTGGTGGGAATGATTGGAGATGGAACAAACGATGCGCCTGCTTTGGCGCAAGCAGATGTTGGTATCGCTATGAATTCAGGAACACAAGCTGCTCGCGAAGCCGGTAACATGGTGGATTTGGACAGTAACCCAACGAAATTGATTGAAGTAGTTGAAGTTGGTAAACAGTTGCTTATGACCCGTGGAGCTCTTACTACCTTTAGTATTGCCAACGACGTAGCGAAGTATTTTGCCATTATTCCGGCCATTTCCGTTGCACTGTATGCCGGAAGCAACGGACAGGGACCTTTGGCTGCACTAAATATCATGAGGCTTGGTTCGCCGGAAAGTGCCATCCTAAGTGCCATTATTTTCAATGCACTTATTATCATTGCACTAATTCCATTGGCATTAAAAGGGGTAACTTATAAACCTATTTCGGCTAATAGAGCACTGGCAAAAAACTTGCTGATTTACGGATTTGGTGGTATTATCGCTCCATTTATCGGAATCAAAATTATCGATATATTGATTAATTTATAAATTCAACATTTATGGATATAAATTCAGCATTCATGGATTTAAATTCAGCATTCATGGAAGTCCTTGTTAGGAATTTGAAAGAAAAATTGTTAACCAGAATTAAAAAAGAGTATGAAAGAATGGAACAGTATAATAAAGATAACATTAATGATCTTATGCTGATTTCTTCCGGAAGAATTATTGAAATCGATTTTCTGATTAACTCTATGAACGAAATGATAACGTATTATGAACATTCAAAAATAATTGAAAAATGAAAACATTTGGTATCGCAATAAAAATATTCCTGGTTTTTACCATTCTCACAGGGGTAATATATCCACTCTTAGTTACAGGAATTGCACAGGTAGTTTTTCCGCACCAGGCCAATGGAAGCCTGATTTTAAAAGACAACAAGATAATAGGAAGTGAACTTATCGGACAACAATCCGATAGTACAATCTATTTCACTTCTCGTCCTTCAGCAATTGGAAATAATCCATTACCTTCGGGTGGTAGTAATTATGGTTTGACCAGCGCAAAACTAAAGGCACAGGTTGCAGAAAGAAAAAATAAATTTATCAAATTCAACCATCTTGCTGCAGGTGTTGAGGTTCCGGCCGATATGCTTTTCGCATCGGCAAGTGGCCTTGACCCGCATATTTCGCCTGAAGCCGCTCAGCTGCAAATTAATCGTATTGCAAAAGCAAGAAACTTTGATCTTATTCAAAAACATGAGTTGATAACACTTGTTGATAATATAAGTCAAGGACCTCAACTGACATGTCTGGGTGAAAGTCGTGTGAATGTATTATTGCTGAATATTGCATTAGACAAACTAAAATGATCAAGGTCATGAAAAGAATTGAGGCTATAATTCGAAATACAAAAATAGAAGATGTAAAAGAAGCTCTCCAATCTATCAACATTAATTCTTTTACATATACAGATTGTATCGGAGCTGGAAAGCTAAAGATCCAGGGCGTGTATCGTGGTAATCAATTTCAATATGATGTTAGTCGATATTTAGTTAACGTTGTGGTTCCCGATGAAAAACTAAAAACCACTGTCGACTGTATTTTAAATGCAGCCAACACAGGAGAAGTAGGAGACGGTGAAATTTTTGTATCAACAATCGATGAATCGTGGAAAATACGAACTAAAGAAAGTATTACTGCGTTCTATTAACGTGGAGGTAAGTTCATATTAGTCAATATGAGTTTATGATGCTTTCCATCAATTTCCGTCCCAAAATGGGACGGAAAAATTGATATCCATGAGACTGGCTCTAATTAAATTACCAGGATATTTGGCTAAAGCCAATTATACTTTTTTATCTTAAGTTGCCTCCTGCTTTAGCTGGAGGCAACTGATAGTTTGCACACAATAACTTTTCACACAAAACAAACTCAAATGAGCGACTTCGAAATTGACAGACCCAATCCCGATGAACTTCTGGCAGCATTAACCAGGGAAGACGAAAAAAGCAAACGGGGTAAGTTGAAGATTTTCTTCGGCATGTGCGCCGGTGTGGGCAAAACCTATACCATGCTCCAGGCGGCGCACGATGAGAAGAAGAAAGGAAATGACATTGTTATCGGGTATGTGGAAACACATAAACGGAAAGAAACAGAAGCTTTAGTTAGCGGCTTTGAAATAATTCCACGTAAAGCCATTGAGTATAAATCCACCTCCGTAGAGGAGATGGATTTAGACGCTATTATAGCCCGCAATCCTCAGATTGTGTTAGTAGATGAATTGGCACATACCAATGCTTCAGGAAGTCGTCATAATAAGCGTTATCAAGATGTTCAGGAGTTATTGGAAAACGGCATCAATGTATTTACAACGCTCAATGTTCAGCATCTTGAAAGCCGCACCGACACAGTGGCACAAATCACAGGTGTTATCATTCGCGAAACCCTTCCGGACTTTGTTTTCGAGAATTCAGATGATATTGAACTCGTTGATATAACGCCCGATGAACTGCTTCAGCGCCTGTCGGATGGAAAAGTCTATACGCCAGAACGTTCCAAAGAAGCGGTGAATAACTTTTTCCGCAAGGGAAATATTACCGCCTTGCGCGAAATGTCTTTGCGTATTGTAGCCGATAGGGTCGACAACCAGTTGCATGATTACATGCAGGACAAACGTATCCGTGGTCCATGGAAATCGGGATTGCATTTTCTAGTGGCCATTGGTGTAAGTCCATCTTCGCAAGGTCTATTAAAATGGGCAAAAAATCTGGCATATTCCATGGGAGCTAATGTAGAAGCACTTTATGTGGAAACCACCCAACGGATAAGTGCCAAAGACCACGAGCAACTCGATTTAAACATTGATCTTGCAAAGCAGTTAGGATTTAAAGTTCGAATCGTTACCAACGATGATTTGGTCAATGCGATTGTAAATTATGCCCAAAAAGAAAACATAACGCATATTATTGTCGGGAAATCGCGGTTGAATAGTGTTAAGTCTCTGTTAAAACTTGGCAATTTTGTCAATCGACTGATAAAATACAGCGGTAATATTGATGTGTATATCCTAGGTTCTGACACTTCTGTTGAAGATAAATTCAATGCAAAAACGGTCATTCCGCAATTCACCTCATACAGACGTCAATACCTCACTGTATCACTTATTGTAGCCTTAACTTCGATACTAAGCTATTTTGTCAAAGATATTGTTGGTTATCAGACTATTTCTGTTATTTTTTTGTTTATGGTATCGTTACTGGCATTGTTCTATGGAACCGGTCCGGTTTTGTTTGCTGCAACGTTGAGCGCATTAATATGGGACTATTTTTTTATACCACCGCAATTCACCTTCCTTATTCAGAAACCGTTTGATATCCTCTTGCTAGTCATGTTTTTTATCGTGGCATTGGTCAATGGTACATTAACGTCACGAGTCCGTCGTCAGGAAAAAAAGATACGAATACGTGAAGAGCGTACCCATGCTCTATACCAACTAACTAAGGATTTAAATTCTGTTTCGGGCTTCGACGATGTCATTAAAATTGCTTACGATTATATAAATCGCTATTTCAAGCTGGAATGCAGCATTGTAGTCAAAAATGATATGAATCAACTGGAAGTAATTCCACTTGAAAATTCAACAATAAAGCTGACTGAAAGTGAAATGAGCATAGTCAACTGGGTAGAGAAAAATTCACTGAAAGCAGGAAAATTTACCAACACATTGCCATCCAACGAATACACATTTTATCCGTTAATCGGTAGCAGTAGTGCATTGGGGGTAGTCGTTGTAAAACAAATTAATATTTTCACTTATGGTGAAGAGCAGTTTTGGGAATCGTCGCTTTCACAAATTACAGGCAAATACGAACGTGAATTGCTGCGTAATGCGACCCGAAAAACCTACATGATAAGTGAATCGGAAAAGCTTTATAAGACACTGTTTAATTCCATTTCGCACGAACTGCGGATTCCGATAGCCGCAATAATGGGATCATCGGAAACATTGTTGGAGCAACAACTTCCGGAACCGATTCAAAAGGAACTATATTCCGAAATCAATATTGCATCTATTCGATTGAACCGCTTAGTTGAGAATTTATTGAATATGTCCCGCCTTGAATCGGGTAGAATAACTCCCCATCCCGACTGGTGCGATATTCAAGATTTAGCGAATTCTGTTTCCGAGTCACTGAAACACGAGCTTGAACCATTCAAGTTCAGTGTATTCATTCCGGAAGACATGCCTTTGATATTCGTTGATTTTGGACTAATGGAACAAGTTCTGCATAATCTTATTTTGAACGCAACCCAAAATGCTCCCGCGGGCAGTCTTATTCAATTGAAGGTTCTCATGGACAATTTGACTTTGCGCATACAGGTGATCGATCAGGGAACGGGCTTCCCCGAAACTGAACTGGCATCTGTTTTTGATAAGTTTTACCGGGGGAAAAATGCTAAGGCCGGTGGAACAGGACTCGGGTTATCGATAGTAAAAGGGTTTGTGGAAGCTCATAATGGAAACGTTTCTGCTTCAAACGGAGCAAAAGGAGGAGCTGTTTTCACCATAAAAATACCGGCAAAAGAAATGTAACTTTGGAAAAGTTATATTTCTTTTATATTCCGCTAAACCGATACCCGATTCCGGATTCAGTAATTAGCAATGTGGGTTTTGAAGGATTGTCTTCTATCTTTTTGCGAAGCTGAGCAATGAATACGCGGAGATATTGCGTTTGTTCGGTATAACCATAACCCCATATTTCTTTCAGAATATAGGTGTGTGTCAAGACACGCCCCTCGTTTTTAGCCATTAAAGCAAGCAACGAAAATTCGGTAGAAGTCAGCTTAATTATTTCAGCATTCTTGTAAGCCAAATGTTTATCCAAATCAATGGTCAGGTTGCCAAATTCCAACCGGGCCTCCTGCTGGCGTGAATTCTGCCGGGTAGCCACCCGTATCCGGGCTAATAGCTCGCCGGTTCTGAATGGTTTTGTCAGATAATCATTCGCTCCCCTATCCAGTGCCTTAATGATGTATTCTTCCGAATTTCTCGCCGATAAAATGATTACAGGGTTTGTAAACCACTCACGCAGTTTATTCAACACATCAAGTCCGTCCTGATCGGGCAGCCCGAGATCAAGAATAATCAGTGCAGGATTAAACGATGCCGCCATGGAGCATCCATCTTTACCATTATCAGCCTCAATAGTCTTGTAATCGTTGGCTGTCAATGTAATTTCGAGTAATCTGCGTATCTGAATTTCATCGTCAATAATCAGAATCGTTTGTCTTGCATCCATAGGTGTGACTGGTTTTTATATACCGTGATTTTTATCTGTTTATTTATCTCCGGCTTTGGTATTTGCATTCGAAAAGCTCAGATAATCATCCATTTTTATGATTTCGGTGGGTATTTCTATGCTGAATTTTGCTCCATGCGGAATATTATTCTCTACCTTAACAGTGCCGCCATGAGCCTCTACAAACCCTTTTACTATCGATAAACCGAGTCCCGTCCCCCCGGCAACTTTTGTACCAGACCGATAAAACTTGGTAAATAACATGGTCAGATCCTGCTCCGTAAAGCCTTTTCCGTTATCAGAAATAACAATTGTAATGCAATTGTTATTGTAACTTGCCTGAACCGAAATTGTGGAATCTTCCGGCGTATACAAAGTTTCATTGTGCAATACATTAAACAAAGCCTGTTCGATGAGCCCTGCATCCAGCTTTACAATCGGGAAGTCTTCCTGAATTTCAATCCCGAACTTGTGCGTGGCCAATTCTTTTTCCAGCCAGTTTATCGGACTGTTTATCAATTCGCTTATCTCGCACCAGTCTGGTTTTATCTTCAGCATGCCCGACTCCAGCCGTTGCATATTCAATAAATTATCAATCAATCTGTTTAGCCGGAATGCAGAACTGGAAATCTGACCCACCAACTCCTGTTTATCTGCATCCGAGATATTCAATTCATTAAGCATCAGATTATCCGATGCACCCACAATGGTGGCAATAGGGGTTCGCAGTTCGTGCGACAGCGAATCAAACAGAGTCTTGTATAATTTAATTGTGTTATGCCGCTCTTCTTTTTGGCGTTCAAGCTTTTCAAATTGCCTGACCCGCGATGTAAAAACTCCGTTAATCAATGCAATAACAAAGTACATCAGGAGCAGCAGAATATCTTCGGAACTACGTACCAGAAAAGTAAAATGCGGAGGTATAAAAAAATAATCCCAAATCAGCGCACTCATGGTAGCCGCCATCAGAACCGGATACAGGGAGAAAAAAATAGCCAGAATGGAAACCGTAGCCAGCAGCAACAATGCAACACTGCGATAACCTATAAAATCGATACTGATATAACAAACCAACGCTACAAATATCACCGACAGATTACTTATTATAAACTGCTTGGGTAGACTTTGTTTGAAATATTGTAATTTCATGTTCTATTTTTTATGTTCCGCACTTTTTAAATCGGGCTTAATAAGGCAAACCAACTCTTCGATGCAAAAGTTATACGCCAGTATCTTTCCGACGAGTAAAAACTCCTGCGATTTATCATTGTTGGTTGACAAATCATCCATTAATTTGAAGCATTGAGTTCTTTCCATTTCCAAACTGGAAATGAGCTCTTCAATTGAATTCTTCATCGTACAAAATTAAAAATATTTATTGATTACAACTTTCTTTTAATGCATTTCCAATCATAATTATTATCCGGCACAATAATGCGACAAAAAATAAGCACAGACAATGCTCTTTACCTCAATCGGGTTTTGGAGTTTTTAGTGTTTAATACAAAGCCCACAGAACAGGATACAAAGATCGTTCAATTCTTATAAAGCCCGTATAAAGATTTATTTCCAGGGTATAAAGATTTTATAAAGCCCCTGACCAAAGTTCTTTTGCTGCATTCTACTTATAAAACAAGCAGATTTTACAGCGTATTTTTGTATTTTTGTGCTTCAAAAATATAAACACTACTCCCTTGAGCAACTTCAGCGAAAATCAGCCTATATATATCGACGAATACGATTACCCGTTAGCCGACGAACGGATAGCCAAGTTTCCACTACCCCGCCGGGATTCATCCAAACTGCTGCTATATAAAAACGCAACAATATCCGAGAGTACTTTTTCTGATATTGCGGAATTTCTGCCTGAAAACAGCTTACTGGTCTACAACAATACCCGCGTAATTCAGGCTCGCTTGATTTTCTTCAAAGAAACCGGTGCCCGCATCGAAGTTTTTTGTCTGGAACCACTTACACCTGCCGACTATGCGCAATCGTTGGGTGCTACGTCGGAATGCGTTTGGAAATGTATGGTTGGAAATCTGAAAAAATGGAAAGAAGGACGACTGAGTAAAACAATTGCTTTTGACGGAAAGTCATGTACCTTCGAAGCCGAATTGCTACACACCGAAGGCAACACGCACAGCATCCATTTCAGGTGGGATAATGCCAATATTCATTTTGCCGACATATTGGAAAAAGCCGGCGAACTACCGATTCCGCCCTACCTACACCGCAAAACGGAGGAAAGCGACCTCACGACCTATCAAACCGTATATTCAAAAATAAAAGGTTCGGTGGCAGCACCTACAGCAGGCTTACATTTCACCCCCGAAGTGTTTGAAAGCCTCAAACCAAAGCATATCGAAACCGAAGAACTCACGCTGCATGTAGGAGCGGGAACATTCCAACCGGTGAAAACGCGCGACATTGCCGAACATCATATGCACACTGAAGTCATCTCAGTAAAGCGCAGCACTATCGTACATTTACAACAAAAGTTGGGAAACATCATTGCCGTGGGAACCACTTCGGTACGAACGCTGGAAAGTTTATATTTTATCGGTGCGTCGTTACAGCAAGACGCAATTTCTGAAAATTTCGAAAAGAGCTTTCATGTACCTCAATGGGCACCTTACGAAGGAAAAACAGAGATATCTACCTTCGATGCCCTGCAAAATATTCTTGATTATCTGGATAAAAACAAGTTGACAACACTGCATGCCGATACACGGATTATGATTAAACCCGGCTATAAGTTTCACCTTATCGACGGCATGATTACCAACTTTCACCAACCTAAAAGCACTTTACTCCTACTCGTTTCTGCATTTGTAAACGGGAACTGGAGAGAAATTTACGATTATGCGTTGGCTAACGACTTCCGGTTTCTGAGTTACGGGGATAGTTCGTTGTTGTTATCATAAAATCACAATCACTCTTGTACAAGCCTCACATTTTTCGTACTTTTGCGCATCTTTTACAGATTAGCAATTCGACAGTTAAACGCATACACACTAAATATATGTTGGAAAAAATAATTATCCTCGATTTTGGTTCTCAAACCACGCAGCTAATCGGTCGCCGCCTGCGCGAACTGAACGAATACTGCGAAATTTTGCCGTACAATAAGTTTCCTGAAAACACCGACGACATAAAAGGGGTGATTCTTTCGGGCAGTCCGTATTCTGTTTATGATCCTACTGCTTTTAAAGCCGATTTAAGTAATATCCGTGGTAAATTTCCGGTGTTAGGTATTTGCTACGGTGCACAGTTTATGGCTTACACATCCGGCGGCGTCGTTGAATCAGCCGGTTCACGCGAATATGGCCGTGCAAATCTTTCATTTATCGATGACAACGATTTATTACTCAAAAATATACAACCAGGGTCACAGATATGGATGTCACATGGTGACAGCATTACCAAAATACCTGAACATTTCAATAAAATTGCCAGCACTGACGATGTGGAACTGGCGGCTTATAAAATAGAAGGTGAACAAACATGGGGCGTACAGTTTCACCCTGAAGTTTTCCACACACTCGATGGAACTTTGATTCTGGAAAACTTCCTGAATATCTGTGGATGTGCTCGTGACTGGTCACCTGCTTCATTTGTCGAGTCAACGGTAACCGAACTAAAAAAACAACTTGGAAACGACAAAGTAGTACTTGGACTTTCCGGGGGTGTTGATTCGTCGGTAGCTGCCGTATTACTGAACAAAGCCATTGGTAAAAACCTGACTTGTATATTTGTCGATCATGGACTACTTCGTAAAAATGAATTTGAGAACGTAATGAAAGATTACGAGCACCTTGGACTGAATGTTATCGGTGTAAACGTGAAGGAACGTTTCTACAAAGCATTAGCCGGAGTTTCCGATCCTGAAAATAAACGTAAAATTATTGGAAGTGGATTTATCGACGTGTTTGATGAAGAAGCACATAAAATAAAAGGCGTAAAATGGTTGGCTCAGGGCACTATTTATCCCGACATTATCGAATCACTTTCCATTACCGGAACGGTTATCAAATCGCATCACAATGTGGGTGGATTACCTGAAAAAATGAACCTCAAATTATGTGAACCATTACGCTTACTTTTCAAAGATGAAGTTCGCCGTGTGGGAACTCAACTCGGAATGATGCATCACCTTATTAAACGTCAACCGTTCCCCGGACCAGGTTTGGCAGTGAGAATTCTGGGTGATATTACTGCCGAAAAAGTACGTATATTGCAAGAAGCAGACGATATTTTCATCAACGGACTGCGCGAATGGAACCTGTACGATTTGGTTTGGCAAGCTGGTGTTATCCTGCTTCCTGTTCAATCGGTTGGTGTAATGGGCGACGAACGGACTTACGAAAATGCAGTTGCACTTCGAGCCGTAACTTCTACCGACGCGATGACAGCCGACTGGGCTCAACTTCCTTACGAGTTTCTAGCCAAAATGTCGAACGAAATCATCAACAAAGTAAAAGGCGTAAACCGCGTAGTTTATGACATCAGCTCTAAACCACCTGCAACCATTGAGTGGGAATGATGAATTTCGGGTTTCGCGATTTTCAATCGCGAATATTTATAATATATAAACGCGATTGAAAATCGCGAAACCCTTTTATGATTGACACCCATTCTCATATTTATTCCGAAGAATTTGACACCGACCGTGCAGAAACTATTCAACGTGCCAAAGAGGCTGGTGTGCAGCTTATCATTTTGCCTAATTGTGACAGCAGCACATTGTCTCCAATGTTGGCTTTAGAAGCTGAATATACGGGTTATTGTTACGCTGCAATTGGTTTACATCCAACCAGTGTAAAAGAAGATTATGAAACTGAATTAGCATTGATAAAGTCTGAACTAGAACGCCGGAAATGGATTGCAGTCGGCGAAATTGGTATCGATTTATATTGGGATAAAACATTTCTGGCAGAACAGATCATCGCTTTTCAGCAACAAATCGACTGGGCACTGGAGTATAAGCTGCCCGTGATTATTCATACCCGCGATTCGTTCCACGAAACTATGAATGCACTGGCACCTTACAAAAATTCAGGGCTGACAGGCGTTTTCCACAGCTTTACCGGAACATTGGAAGAAGCCAGAGAAATTATTGCTTTTGGAGGATTCAAACTTGGAATAAACGGGATTGTTACATTTAAAAATTCCGGATTGGCAGCCGTTGTTGAGCAAATCGCTATGGAAC
>Ga0224521_1000169_pt1 | contig 21561 bp, 26 predicted proteins | sample CFST0metaG_FD_182731 | JGI IMG/M metagenome (GOLD analysis project Ga0224521, IMG submission 182731) | Peat soil microbial communities from Stordalen Mire, Sweden - C.F.S.T0 | ecosystem: Environmental > Terrestrial > Soil > Wetlands > Peat | place: Sweden: Norrbotten County, Stordalen Mire... | reverse complement strand
GTGGTGGCGGGACTCCTCAACAAATTGTTGTTGTGCGTGGTGGTGCTAATGAGTCTCTGTTTACTGTCGAGACTGATTCTGGTGCTACTGTGTCTGTCTTGTATATGTATCCTAAGCAGACTCGTCAGCAGATTATTATTGTTCGTTCACAAATTTTTGAAGACCAGCAATTGACTGTTAAATGTGTTGGCGACTTCTGTGCTAATGTTGATATTTCTAGGTCTAGCTTTAATATTGTTGGAAAGACTGATGAACTTTTATTCTTGAATATTACTATGCCTGATGTGCCTTATGGCTCGGTTTTTACTTTTGATATTGAGATTTCTGATAATGCTCAACATACTGGTGTATTAAATTATGAGGTTGATGTGTCTAGGATTTCTACTTTTTTGAATAAGTTTGCTATTGATGTTAAAGAGGGTGATGCTGGCTTCTGGTTTAAGGCTGGCTCTCTAAATATTCCTAAGGATGTATTGTATTTGCTAGAATTTTTGGGTTCTATCTTGATTGTTTATTTGAGTGTTCCTAATCCTAAAAATAACAAAAAATATAAAGACATTAAGCCATTATTGTATATTATTGTGTCTTTAGGAGTTGTTTTAGTTACTTTGGTGGTTTTTTGATGACTCGGGAGAAGGGTGGGTTGAGATGAAGAAATTATTATTATTGCTGTTGATGGCTGTGATAGCTGTCGCATTTGCTTCTGCATATCCGTATTTTAATGATACTTCTGATAGTGTTTGGATTCCTGTTAATTTGTCTGCTGGCGAGAATTTGACTGTTTATTTGTCTGATGTTGGCGGGTATGCTCCTAATGGTTCTCAGGTTTTTGACTTGTTTGATGATTTTGATGGAACTGCTCTTAGTGCGTTATGGAATCCTACTGATGGTTCTTATTATTCTGTTGCTGATGGTCTCTTGAATATGACTTCCCCTTCAGATAGCACTATTGAACAGATTGATTCTGTTGCTCAATTCTCTCAAGGTTATGGTGTCCTTATTAGGGCTATGGATGATGCTAATCCTTTTAATCGTGCTGGTATTGGTTTTGCTACTCCAAATTTTCCTCTCGGTTATGGTGAGAGTGTAGCTCTACTCGGAGACTATTTGTGTTATTGCGATAATACTGTTAATAATTTTTATCCTTCAAATACTACCTCTGATGTCTTTCACATTTTTGATGTTGATAGGATTGGTGCGACTTCTAATCGTTTTTATCAAGATTATGGTTTATTGTTGAATGGTGATTTGTCTGATTCTTTGCTTAATGAGTCTGATACTGTCCAATTTTTTGATAAGTCTGGCACTGGCTCTGTTCTCGTAGATTGGATTGGTGTGCATAAAGTTTTGCCTTCATCTGTTTCTCCTATCAATAATTCTATTCCTGTATCTTATTCTTTTGCTCAGATTTATGGTGATGAGTGGGCTGGCGAAAAGTTTATTGTGAATAGGGATAGCAATTCTATCGTTATTGTCAAGGATGTGAATGATGTAACGACGGTTTGTAAGCTTATGGATGAGAATAAGACTGATTTAGCATTCGGCACATTTTCTGGTAATTTATGCACTATAACTTATCCTGTTGTTGCTGGAAATTATTATTATGGTGCTGACAGTCCTAATGCAGGTCATGCTCTTTACGGGATATATTGGAGTCCGACAGGTATTGTGTATCCTTACAATGATGATGGATTGAACTTTACTGCGGGATATTATAGTGCTAGTGGAACTGATGTTCCTGATGCTGTATATAGTATTGAGGCGATTCTTACAGATAATCCTGCTCCTCTTGCTCCCACTGTGTCTTGTGCAGGCAATGTATGTCATATTCATTCTGATGTTGCCTTGACGAATTATCAGGTTAGGCTTATGACATCTGGATTGTCTGGTAATTTGAGTATCTCGAATGTTGCTCCTAATGTGACTTCTAGTCTTTTATTGAATGGCTTGATTGATTACTGGAATATGTCTTCTATTGCTGATGTTTTCGGAATTTTTCCTATAACTACAAATAATGTTGTTGCTTCATCAGGTATAATTGGTGACGCTTTCAATCTTTCTACGGCTAATAGCTTTTTGAATCTTGGTAATATTACTCATACTGATAATGTTACTATTAATTATTGGGTCTATTATGCTGATAATGTTTCTGATGGCAATAATCTTGAAACTTTTGATAGGCGTCAAGGTCTTGCTCCTAGCTGGTTTACTTATGCGTATTTTAGGCAGAGTAGCACTGCATATTTGTTGAAGGAAGGCGGAACAACATCTTCTACTCCTGATTATGCTGATACATTCGGCATTAATACTCCTCAATGGAATCATGCTCGTCATTGGGATATGTATAGTTTTGTTAAGAATGGTTCTAGCACGAGCTTTTGGAGAGATGGTATATTATTGTCTGACCATCCTGATTCTTCTCCTATTTGGTATGGTGGAGATTTCAACTTATTTTTTGGTCAAGGAGATGATTTGTCGAGAATGTCTGATAATATGGTTATTGATGAGGTTGGTATGTGGGATAGAGGTCTTAATCAGTCTGAAATCTTAGAATTATATAATTCTGGTGCAGGCTTGGCTTATCCTTTCAATCTTAATATTTTGCCTTCTTATGTTTATCATCATAATATTTATACTCCTTTTGATGATTCTACGCCTAATACTTTTGAGAATAGTGAATGGGGTTTCCAGATTGTTGCTAATAATGATAGGAATATTACTGAGGTTTATCTTCATAATAATACTTATGCTAATTCTGGTGATTTAGAATTAAGGATTCATGATGAGAACGGGACGATTCTTTTATCTACTACAAATATTACTGGCAATCCTAATATTGTGGGACTTAAATATTTTAATTTATCCACGACGCCTATTGAGATTCATAAGGGTTTAAATTATTATGTCGGCATCTATTCTGGTGATATGCAAATTACTTATATTGGCTCAGGAACTTTTCCTATTGCTCAACAGGATTTGAATTATACTTATGGTTATGCTGTGAACTGGAATAATCCTACATTGCAGGCTAGGACTATTCAAGATATTGTGACTCAAGAACAAGTATTCTTATCTAATGTATCTCTTGGCGATAATTTTGAGAAGTTCTTTTTTGAGAATCAGACGGGTGATTCTGTTGTTCAAGGTTTTTTTGGTAATGGGTTTATTGATGTGACTCCGACGATGGAGTTTGTTGCTGGTAAGCATAATCAGAGTATTAATATTACTGACGGTAATTATGGTAATATTTCTTTGGATTATCCTAACTCTACTGTTGGAACTGTTGCTTTCTGGATTTATCCTAAGAGTTATTCTTGTCTATTGAATACTGGCGTGAGTGATTGTGTTATTTTGGGAAAGTTTAATAGCTCTAGCGATTCTGATTGGTGGGATATTGAATTGACTAATAATGCTTATAGTGCTGGTTTTGGCTCGATAGGGATTACTCACGGGAATCTCGGGACTCAATTATATACTGCTGGAACAGTGCCTTTGAATCAATGGTCTAATGTTGTTGTAAGGAATAATGGTTCAGGATTGGCAATATTTTTGAATGGTGTTAATCAGAATTTGTTGGATGCGGGTGGTGTTGTTACTTTCCGAAATTCTTGGTTTGATGCTGGTGATGAATTATTGTTGGGGACTTTTGATAGACCTTCTACTACCAAGCCAAATACTCAGGCAGATGTCCTGCTAGATGATTTATTCTTTTATAATTATGCTTTATCTGATGAAGAAATTGAGAATCTTTCTGGCGATATTAGTGCTCCTATTGTCCAGTTTGTTTCTCCTAGCGATTCTGGTTATATTAATAGGTCTTTTATTCAAGCTAATGTTTCTGCTGTCGATAATTTTGATGTATTTAATGTCTCTGTGTCTTTGTATGATGAAAATCTTACTTTTTTAGCATCAAATGTTAGCACTAATTCTTTTTATTCTGTCTTTTCTGGTTTGTCTGATGGCACTTATTATATGAATGCTTCTGCTTGTGATACCTCTAATAATTGTGCTTCGACAAATACTACGATTATCATTACTGATACAATCTTTCCTGTTGTGATTATTGAATCACCAACTCCTGTCAATGGTTCTATTATTTCTAATGAGGCTTTCTGGAATTTTTCTATTAGTGATTTGAATTTGCTTCAGTCTTCGCTTAATATTTTTTATGGTGGTGTTTTGCAGGATGATGTTGTTGGCACTACTTCTTTGTTAGCTCACGAGTCTGGTATGCTTGATGGTTTATGGACTTATAATGTTTCTGTGTCAGACCTTGCTGGGAATGTTTATTCTAGTCCTATGTATTCTTTTACCGTTGATACAACACCACCTTCAATAAAATTTGTTTCACCTACGGATTCTGGATATGTTAATAGAAATTTTATCTTGGCAAATGTTTCGTTGAGTGAGCCTCATTTGGCATCTTATGCTTTGAATCTTTATAATGATTCGGCTCTTATTGCGACCAATATTGTTCCGTCTATTGTGAATTTTTCTGGTTTGTCTGATGGCACTTATTATTTGAATGCTTCTGCGACGGATGTTTTGAATAATTCTAATAGGACTGCGACTAATACGATAATTATTGATACTGTGAATCCTTTTGTGCAATTTGTTTCTCCGACTGATGTTTCGGGGAATATCTCTAATAGGTCTTATATCTTCTATAATGTGTCTGCATCAGATATTCATTTAAGTAATTTGACTGTGTTCTTATATAATGATGAGAATAATCTTGTTTATTCGATAGAACATAATGCTTTGGCTGATGATGTATTTCCTGTGACTATTGGATTGTATGGTGCTGGTGTCAGTTATACTACTGGTATCGGTGGAAGATTTCATTCTAAGATTAATGGTATTTTAAAGAATGTGACATTTTATTCTGCTATTGGAACATCTCTGTATTTGATGGATGCAGGTTGTAGTATTAATTTATCCAATACTACAATAGGTTCGGATTATGTTGGTATATTTAATTATCCTATTTCTGCTAATACTGATTATTGTGTTAAAATTCAGGAAGATATATTTGTGAATAGTGGAGATGCCACTATGCCTATTATTGGGGACAATATTGACTTCCTTAGCAATTCTTTGGGTTCGACTGCTAGGATGTATGGTATTCAAGCTATAAATACTGAAGTTACTTCTTTGAGTCTTGATGGGAATTTTTCTGGTTTGCCTGTTGATAATTATACGATGTATGCGGTGGCGTATGATTCTGCTGGTAATTTTAATTTTACTGATAATAGGTCTATTCAGATTGTGAATAGCACTTTTTCTCATTTTGTTCCGCCTGAGATTAGATTTATTACTCCACCTACTGAAGTGAATAATTCTGTTGTTGATGGCAGGAATTATATTGATGTTGAGGTTTTTGCTAATGATACTTTCTTTGTCGGCTCTACAATTTATATTTTTGATGGTGGGAGAAATCTCATTTTTAATAGGACTGTTTCATCGAATATTAATCAGGTAAGATTTTCTGTTCCTAAGTCTGATATTTATTATATTAACGCATCTTCTACTGATGCTTTCAGTAATACTAATGTGACTGAGACGAGGGTTGTGTCGTATATTAATGTCGGACTTGTTTATGGTGGTGGCGGAACTACTGGTGCTGGTGGTGGCGGTGGTGGTTCTCCTGATAATCCTGCTAATCCGAACTGTATCGACGGTTATACTTGGAATGGTGTGGCGTGTGTGGCGGTAGCTTCTTTGTCTAATCCTAATGCTATCGTTTCTGTCCAGAATTATCAGCCTGTCGTAAATCTTGAGTCTAATCCTGTGATGGCTTTCAATGTCACTTATAGTATTGGTAATGATTTGGCTGTTGCTACTCAGCATACTGCTCAGATTACTGACTCTAATGGGACTGTCTTGCAGACTGTTGAATTGACTGTGCTTGATAAGGGATTGTATGCTTTTAGCAATGATTTTAGTAATTATTCTAGGAATGATTATAAGGTGAATTTGTTGATGGATGGTCAATCTAATGAGATTACTGCTAGGGTCACTGCTTATCCGACAATTTTGGAGCTTGTGTATGATAATGGTGAACTAAATATTGTGAAGGTTCTTATTGCTATCCTTGTTGTTAGCTTTGTGACCTTCTTGTCGATATTCGGCATCATAAGCCTTTTTGGTGCGGGGAAATAGTATGAGGGAAGATAAGCATAAGGTCTTGGATTATATTGTAAAGGCGTGTATTGTTGTCTTGATAGTATTTTCTATTTTCATGTTTGTGTCTGCTTTTGCTCAGGGGCGTTTGATTATTAATGGGAAGGTTTATGCTGAGAATGGGAATTTGACTATCTTTTCTTCAAATACTGTTAATGCTTCTGATGTTTTGAATCCTTTTTGGCTTAATGAGTCTGACCAAAGGTATAATGATACCGCTTTTATTCAGGCTGTGAATCAATCTCTTTCTGCTCAGATTGCTAATCTTTCTTTTAATGGTTCTGATAATGATTCTGACTTGTATAATCAGATTAATTCTTTGAATTTTACTTTGAATGGCGAAATCTCTGCTAGGGCTATTGATTTCGGGGTATTATATGGTATCACGACTACTTTGAACTCTAATCTTGGTATTGTCAATTCTTCTCTTGTTGCTGAGATTGCTAATAGGATTGCTGGCGATAATGCTTTGAATCAGACGATTATTGCTGTAAATAATTCTTTTTATCTTTATACTGGTATTTTGAATGTGTCTCTTCAGCAGGAGATTGCTAGCAGAATTGCTAACGATTCTCTTCTTCAATCTGAGATTGTTGATGTGAACCAGTCGATGAATTTCTTAAATCAGACTACTGTGAAGACTTCTGGTAATCAATCTATCAATGGTGACTTGAATGTTTCTGGTCAAGGATTTTTTGCATCTCTTGGTTCTTCTATTTCAAAGATTGCTTTTGGATGGTTCGGATTCTTGTATGCTGATAATATTAATGCTACAAATATTTCTAGCACTAACTTGCATGGTGCTTTGAATGCTACTGATATTTATGGTGCTCAATGGCTTTTGATTACTGACCAAAGGTATAATGATACTTTATATATTGATGGTATCAATGCTTCTTTGCAACAGGAGATTCTTGATAGGGTTGCTAATGTTTCTTTTTTGCAGTCTGAGATTGATTCTGTTAATGGCTCATTATTTTTGGTTGTTCAAAATATTAACTCGACTTTTTCTGCTGAGATTAATCTATTGAACTCTTCTTTGCAACAGGAGATTCTTGATAGGGTTGCTAATGATTCTGCAATTAATGTTAGGATTGATGGAGTGAATGCTTCTCTTCAGCAGGAGATTCTTGATAGGATTGCTAATGATTCTGCTTTACAGTTTGAGATTGATGGTAAACTTAATATTTCTGACCAAAGATATAATGATTCTTTAGCTATCACTAATGAGGTGAATGCTAGGCAAGGTAATGATTCTTTTTTGCAGTCTCAAATTTCTGATGTAAATAATTCTGTCTTGCATAATTCTGGTGAACAGATTTTGAATGGTAACTTGATTGTTAATGGTAATCTTTCTGTGATTGGCTCTATTGTGAATTTGACTGTGACTAATGAGGATATTAATGGGTCTATCTCTCCTCAAATCAATGGCTTCTTTGATTTAGGTAGCAATAATTCTTATTGGCTTAATGTTTATGCTCTTTATCTTCATGGTCAATTAAATGCGTCTGATGTTGCTAATCCTTATTGGCTGAACGAATCTGACCAAAGATATAATGATACTCAATTTGTTTTGAATCAATTATTGAATTATTATACTAAGTTAGAGGTTGATGGTTTGATTTCGAGTGTTAATTCTTCTTTGCAGGGTCAAATTAATAATAAGCTTGATATTAATGACCAACGATATAATGATACTTTATTGGTTCAGGGATTGAACTCTTCTTTGCAGGGTCAGATTAATGGCAAGCTTGATGTAAATGACCAACGGTATAATGATTCTGTGGTTATAGGTCAAGAGATTGCTGATAGGATTGCTAATGATTCTTATATTGTTGGTTTGATTGGTAATTTGTCTGATGACGATTCTATTTATGCTTTGAATAGTAGTTTAGCTAATTATCTTCTTGTCAATGACCAGAGGTTTAATGATACTTCTTCGTTTTCTTCTTTGAACTCTTCTCTTCAGCAGGAGATTTTAGATAGGATTGCTAATGATTCTTATCTTTTAGGTCTTATCGGCAATGTCTCCAATAATCAACTTATTTATGCTCTCAATTCCTCTCTCAATACTGAAATCTCTGCAAGGCAGGGCAATGATTCTTCTTTGCAGGGTCAAATTAATAATAAGCTTGATGCTTCTGACCAGCGTTATAATGATTCTGCTTTGGTTCAAGGATTGAACTCTTCTTTGCAGTCTGCTGATAATCTTAAATTGAATATTACTGACCAGCGTTATAATGATTCTGCTTTGATTAATGCTATTAATTCTACTGCTAATATTATGTCTCTTGGTTTCTTGAACTCTTCTGGTGATGTTGTTCAGGATAATAATTTGATGCAGACATTTAATACGACGGCAAATATTGCATCTTTAGGTTTTAATACTACTGTTCAATTGAATAATTTGTTTGTTTCTGTCGGGACTATCTTCTTGAACTCTACTGATTCAGATTTGTATTTATATATTAATGGCACACGCACAATCTTGTTTAATGAGTCAAGATTGAATACCACTATCAAGAATGTTGCCAGTATCTATAATGATTCTGCATCTATTGCTTCAGTTAATGCTTCTTTGGCTAATTATCTTCTCTCATCTGACCAGCGTTATAATGATTCTGCGTTGATTGCTGGCGTGAATACTACGAGCAATATTCAAAGTTTAGGTTTTAATACTACTGCTCAATTGGATTCTAGGTTTTATTCTATAAGTAATCCTAATGGCTTCGTCAATGGTTCAGGGATTGTGTTGGCTGTTGGAAATTGGTCTGCTGATAAGCAATATTATTTGAATGCTACTGCTGATTATCAAAATGATTCTGCTTCATTTTATTCAATCAATAATCCTAATGGGTTTATTAATGGTTCTGCTTTATCGAATATGAGTCAATTATGGTTTAATAATTCTGGGACTGTTACGACTAATAGTCCTGTATTAATAAATAATTCATTGACATTAGGCAATGAGCCTGACATCTATGGCTCATTTAATAGTTATCCTTTAAATTTTATTTCTAAAGACCCTTATACTAATGCGAGCCTGACATCGTATATTAAGGTTTTTGGAAATCAATTATTGTTTTATGTAAATGAGACTTGGTTTTCATTTGATACTTCAGGTTTGTTATATGCTCCACTTTTTGAATCTCAGGGTTTGCATTTTGAGGGCAGTGACCAAGACCTTTCTTGGAATAATTTTGGAGATACATTATTTTATGTTACTGATGGGGAGATTGATTTGAATGCTCCTAAGATTTGGGTTGCTGGTAATTTTACTTTGAATGGTAATTATACTGTTCTTGAGAATGCTACATCAATATGCACATATAATTTTTTAAGAGGTATGTTGATAGGTCATTCTTGCAGTAATTATTCTATTCCTAATACTAATGGTTATATTACAGGCACTTATGCTAATAATACTTATTTGCTGATTTCTGACCAGCGTTATAATGATTCTGCTTTGGTTCAAGGATTGAACTCTTCTTTGCAGTCTGCTGATAATCTTAAATTGAATATTACTGACCAAAGATATAATGATACAGCTTTGATTAATGCTATTAATTCTACTGCTAATATTATGTCTCTTGGTTTCTTGAACTCTTCTGGTGATGTTGTTCAGGATAATAATTTGATGCAGACATTTAATACGACGGCAAATATTGCATCTTTAGGTTTTAATACTACTGTTCAATTGAATAATTTGTTTGTTTCTGTCGGGACTATCTTCTTGAACTCTACTGATTCAGATTTGTATTTATATATTAATGGCACACGCACAATCTTGTTTAATGAGTCAAGATTGAATACCACTATCAAGAATGTTGCCAGTATCTATAATGATTCTGCATCTATTGCTTCAGTTAATGCTTCTTTGGCTAATTATCTTCTCTCATCTGACCAGCGTTATAATGATTCTGCGTTGATTGCTGGCGTGAATACTACGAGCAATATTCAAAGTTTAGGTTTTAATACTACTGCTCAATTGGATTCTAGGTTTTATTCTATAAGTAATCCTAATGGCTTCGTCAATGGTTCAGGGATTGTGTTGGCTGTTGGAAATTGGTCTGCTGATAAATCATCTTATAATACTACTGCTCAATTAAATACTCTCTTCTTGGCAATCACAGACCAGCGTTATAATGATTCTGCATCTATCGCATCCATCAATTCTTCTAAGGCGGGTGTTGGTAATTGTCCTTCAGGTCAGGTTGTTGTTAATACTACGACGGCAGGTGTTCAATGTGCTGTTTCTCCATCGATAGAGGCTTATGCTGAGGCATATAATTCTACGAGTGGTTCAACTATAACTATGACTACTCAGAGTGCATATTATAATGTTTCTGGAATGTTGGGTGGTTTGATAAATGGTTGGACACTGAATAGTGGCTATATTTTAAATTGTAATAATTCTGGAACTTATGAAATAACTTATTCGATTGTTGGTTCAGTTAATAATAATGATAATGTTCAATATGAAGTCTTTGTAAATAATGTTGCTGAAGCGAAGAGTTTTAGCACATTCAGGTATGCTTCGGGAGTAGTGTCCTCGAGTGGATTCAGTCTTTTAAGGACTTTTAATCTTGGAGATAATGTTACATTAAGGATTGGCGATTCCACTAGGGCAGGTGCGGTCTTTACTTACTCTAATAGGGAATTATATATACATGAGATGAGTTGAGGGTGAAATTATGAAAAAAAATAATATGATTGTAGGATTGTTGTTTGGATTATTGATTTTGTGTGTAGGATTTGCGAGTGCAAATACTTTAGAGACCAGTATTGGTGAACCTTTATTTATTAAGACTGTTTGTGCTGGTAATAATTCTTTTGCAGATATTACTATATTTTCTGGCTTGACGAATAATCCTGATAATATGGTCGTTCCAAGAGTAGCTATGGATAAGATTTCAGACCAAGATTTTATATATACGGCAACATTCTCTGCGAAGGGAACTTATACTGCTTTTGAAGAATGTTCTTATGATGGCGGATTTATTAGCACCCAGACAACAACAATAATTGTTAATGACCCTGTAAATCTTATTGATGTCAGTTCCTATAAGAACTATGATTATCAAGCAAATCTATTCTATAATGTATATTTCAAGACTAATCCTAAGTCTGTAAATACGATAGATTTTGAATTACAAAATGATACTATAACATTTCAACCTTTAGATTTAAGTTATAGCAATACGAAGAAGAAAGTCGATAATGAGAAGACTCAACTGATTAGTAATCCTAAGAAGGTTGTTGGTTATCCTTCAGGAAATACTTTTATCTATCCAGAAGTCTATGGCATAGGTCTTGACTTGCAATATCTCGTGAATAAGGATTATGTTAAGGAAGAATTAGTGATAAATGATGCTTCAGCATTGCCAACTTTGGATAAGAAGTTGTCTAAAGATACTAAAGCTAATCAAAACATTACTTTAGAATTAAATTCTTTGATGACAACTACAACTAATCATATTATTGTTGATGGTAAAGAATGGAAGATGAAGAAGGCAGTCACTACAAGCAATATTATTTTGATTAAGAATGATGTAGGAGATATTATTTATCAATTGCAGATTCCAGTAGCATTCGATTCTGATGGTGCAAGAGTCATCGGAACTTATACTTTAGAACCTGTCAGTGTTGGAAAGAATAAGGCTGAGATTCAGGTGACTGTGAAGATGCCGTATGATTGGTTTGTAAATTCTTCAAGAGTATATCCGTTATTCTTAGACCCGACGATTGATACTCCTGACGGAACTGGCGTATTTGATGATAGTGTTCCACAAATAATTATTGAGAATCTTACGATTCCTGCTGGAATGCCTTATGATATTATGGAAACTCTTGTGAAAGGAAATTCGACGATACTTGATGCAGAATGTGAGTTGAATATTATTGATGATTCGACTCAAGATTATGCTGTTGATTTCCGTTCATTCTTTAATAATTGGGATGGAACATATCATTTCCTATGGGGACAACCAAACACTGAGAGCAATCCTTATGTCGGAAACTTTACCTTATCATCATATTGTTGGCATGGTGAAACTCTTGTGTTGAATAAGATTTATAGTATTTCAAGCATTGCTGTAATATAATTTTTTTATTATTTTTAAAATGATAAAGGACTGGATATTGGAAAAGATTGGATTAGTAGGTCTGAAGATAGTTGTGCCTATCTTATTATATTTAGACCCCGACGGGGGAGTTTTGGTGGATATAAAATGAATAAGCTCTTATTGCTCGGAATGTTTTTGTTGATGATTGGATTTGCTAGTGCTTATGCTGTGAATGTGCCTCTTACTGTGCAATTGACTGTTCAGCATGATAATGGTGTGACTTTGACTCCTGTTGTGACTCAGGCATGTATTGGCTCAGTTTATTCTTATAGCACTTTTCAATTGATTGTTCGTGACCAGCCTCTTATTGCGGGGAATCCTTATCATTCTTTCACTTTTACTCCGACGAGCATTGGTGATTATTCTATTAGTGTGAAGTGTGATTATCTTAATGAGTCAGCGACTTATTTTGAGACAATTAGCGTCACTGCTCCTGTTTCAGGCAGTGGTTCTTCAAGTAGTGGTCAAACCCTTATTTTGAATGCTTTGATTCAGCCTGATAAGGATTTGTATATTGTGAATACTCAGCAGGATTCTCAATTGACTATTCAGGTTAAATATTTTATTGATAATTCTTTGGCTAATGCTAAAGAGTCTTATTATACTATCTTGAAGGGGGATAAATCTATTAAACAAGGTAATTTTCAGGTGCTTTCTGCTGGTATTTATCAGTTAGATACTGATTTATCTGATTATGTTGTTGGTGATGATTATAAGGTTGTCTTATATTTTGATGGCAGGTCTAAGATTGTTTCTTTGAATGTTATTTCTATGAGTTCTGATTTATCTTTTATTACTGCTAAATTGATTGACCCTAATACTGGTCAGATTTCTCAGACTCGAGAAATTATTGCTATTGTCTTATTATTGTGTTTGATTATTATTGTGTGGTTTATTGTTAGGAAGATGTTTGGCAGGAAAAAGAAGAAAAAATAAGAAACTTTATAAATAATAAGCACCATTGATTATATTATCATAATATAATGAGGCATTTAATGGCAAAATTCAATCCTTCAGAATTGATGGTCACCGATGATTCGGGCAACAGGAAATTATTTCATATTGATGTCTATAAAACATTTGCTCGCTCTAAGTCAGAAGCTATTGCTAAATTCAAGCGTTCTGTAAAGACTAGGGCATATCTTCAATTGCTCGGTGCGGATATTAATAAAATCTCTCAAGCAAAGATTGAAGAGGATAAGGGTCGTGAAGGCAATTGGAATGATTATGTTAAAGAATTTGAACATATCAAGCCTAAGAAGGGAGAGAGCTGGTATGAGTATGGCTTATTGATGGATACTGTTCCTAAAAGGTGAATGAATGACTAATTATAATTTTCATGGAAAAAGATTTTCTGATGATGATATTGCTGACCATTTTTATGATGAGGATTGGTCTTGGTTCAAGAAGATGATGAATATCTCGACTGATAATCATGCTGATTGTGAGGCTAAGGTTGAGAAATGGAAGAAGGGTCAAGAGGCTATGTGGGAGTTCGAGTCTATGAAGGATAATGCTGAATTGAGGGCTTTGTCTAAGCATTCTTTAGAGAATCCATTATCTGACAAGCAATATGATAGGATGATGGCTTTGGGCAAGAAGCTAGGGTATAAGAAATGAGGGATGAGATGCGTGAGGATTGGGAACATTTGAAGACATCGAGTGATGTTTTAGAATATGTGAATAGGCATAATCCTGCTATTAAGGCTCACATGCACAAGAATCCTGATACAAATAAGTTTGATGTGTCTTTGACTGATGGAACTACTGAAGTTGCGTCAGTGTCTCATAAGGATTCTAATGATGCGTTTATGGACTTGATTAATTTGCTGGCACATTTTGGTGCTGGGGTTGTGTAAAATGGATTCATCAATTGAACTCAAGAGTGAAGTGGATAATCTCAAAGATAAATGTAAGAGTATCCTGAAAGAGTGTGAGAAGTGGAAGGCTCATCCTGAGGCAATATTTTTGCATGGTTATGCTGAAGAGAAAGCTGAGAGGATGCTTGATAGGATAAGGACTGTTAAGGATAGATTGAGGTGATTGATTATGGAAGGCGATAAACCTTTTGCTGGGACTAAGGATGATTTCAAGATTCATTTTATGTTATATATTCCGACGACAGAATTTAATATTCAGAAGAAAGGCTTAGAGCCTAAGCGTATGAAGGAAGCTCTTGATTTCCTTAACAAGACTTTTGGTGGCTCTACGGAGATTAATGCTGTCGGAAGTTATACTGGTAATAATGGAAAATTGATTAGGGAAAAGGTTTTCCTTATAGAATGTTATACTCATGGCAAGGAATGGAATGCCAATAAAGAAAAGGTCAAGGCATGGCTTCTAAAAAAGAAGAAGGAATGGAAGCAGGAGTCGATGGCTTTAATGTTTGAAGAGGATATGTATTGGGTATAAAAGGGTGATTTTGATGAGAATTTTTGATGTAAACAAAAGTATTAGGGTTGTTTGTAATAGCACTAGCTCTCGTAGCGGTTTTAATCATACTGCTACATTGTTTGTGAATGGTTCAGAGCGTGAGACTGTCAAGGTTCATTATATTAATAGGACTTGGGAATCTTATGAGTATGAGTCTGTCCTAGAGAAATTGGCTGATGAGACTACTTCATTGAATGATGCTGGAAAGAAAGCATTGAAGAAATTTATCAAGAATGGTGGAGAAGCTGAGCGAAAGGAAACGCAATCTCAGATGAAGACTGTCGCTATGGTTGCTAAGATGGGTGAAATCTTTGGCTCTACTCCTAAAGAGAAGAATGATTGGAAGGCTCGAATGATAAAAGCGGGTCTAGGAAATAAAGGTCTCGAGATGCCCGAAGATTGGGATTCATTATCTGAAGAGGAGAAGGAGCGAAGACTCAATAATGTTATTGGAGAACTATCAAAATAAGGTGATTTATCATGGAATATAAATTAGAGTCAAAATCTGATTCAAGAGCATCCTTTTATGGAAAAGCAAAGGTTAGGGTCGAATATGATAAAATCATCCTTCAATCGTATAATACAGATGTTGCATATATTGAGGATGGCATGGCTCATGTTAATGGATTATATTCAGAAACGACTACTAGACATATTAAAGAGTTCCTGAAGCAGAATGGTTTTAGGGCTGATAGTCGTGAACAAATACTTAAAGATTATGGGACAAAAAAATCGGGTGATTTTTATGGATGAAAAAAAGTTTTCGGTTGTTGATTCAAGGACTCATATTGTTGTTTGTGGTCATTGTGGTGCAAAAACATTTTCGAGGTTGCATGCAGAGTTCAAGAAGCGTCCTCTTATGTGTCCGAAATGTAAAGTTTATTTCAAGTGGAAACGAGGCTAAGTAAAGAAATGGTTGAACAGTCGAGTGATGGGAAATTCAAGCTCAAGTATGATTGGAGTGATTTAAGACATCTATATATAGACCTTCAATATTCTTCTAATGATATTGCTCGACTTAAAGGATGCACTGTGTTTGGGGTGTGTCGTGCATTGAAAAGATATGATGTTCCTGTTAGGAAGAGAACTGATGTCACTCTTCGGATGCGAGAAAAGCGAATTATGATTGGGAAGCGGAACAATGCTTCTAAGGAATTTTATGCTAAGAAATTTGGTTATGACGGTTTAATGAATCAGGGAGTTCTTGTTGATTTATATGTTGTTCAAAGATTGTCTTTGAAGCAGATTGCTGAAAAGTTCGGTTGTGGTTATTCTACTGTAAAGAAGAGGTTGTTAAAGAACGGTATCGCTGTCCGAAATAATAGTCAGGCAAGAATTAATATAGTTGCTACTCATCCTGATTATGTCGAAAATCAGAAAAAGATTTTGACAAGAGAAAGAATAAATCTTATATCTCCTGTTAAGGATACTTCTATTGAAGTTAAGATTCAGGATTATTTGAAGGATTTGAAGATTGATTTTTTTACTCATCAGTATGTGAATCAGATTGAGCATTCTTATCAATGTGATATTTTTGTTCCTGCTATGGATTTAGTGATTGAATGTGATGGTAATTATTGGCATAAATATCCTGTTGGTAATGAAATAGACCATATCAGGACATCAGAATTGATTGCTAAAGGCTTCAAGGTCTTGAGGCTATGGGAATCAGAGATAAAGAATTTGTCTCTGTCAGATTTTCAAAATAAGTTAAACTCGATTAAGAGGGGATGAAGATGGATTCGACTACTAGATGGACTATTGGAATTTTTGCATTTATTGCTGTGATTGTTGCGGTATTGTTTTCTTCTGGTATTATTCAGCAGTCTGCTTTGGGTGGTTATCAGGTTCTTTCTTTGTCTAAGGCTTCTGTTGTTCAGGATGGGACTCTTGGTCAGTCTTGGCTCGTGACTGTTAGCACTATTCCTTCCTCTTTTGCTATTACTGGTAAGATTCAATCTTCTGATGTTGCTTCGCAGTCTGGTAGTGCTCCTTTGACTGATTTTGATGTTTATATGTCTGTGGCTCAGCAATTGAAGTATCCGATTTCTGATTCTGGCGACCAGCTTTTTGATTATTATATTGTCCCTTCTAACTCTTTTGTTTGTATTGCCCCTTTCTGTGGTGGAACTCCTAATTGTCCTGATAATGCTGGAAATTCTGCATTTAGTGGCATAAGGGCTTTTGTTGGTTCTGCTTCTGATAAGGATTATTGTGTTTATAGGACTCAGCATGGTAAGGTTGGGATATTGCAGGCTAATCCTTCTATTCCTTCCCAGATTAGTATTCAGGTGACTGCTGGCGGGAAATCTTCTGACCCTGTAACTTTGAATACTGATTTGCAGACTACTGGCTCTACTGACTTGACTGTTAATGGAAAAGTTTTGGGTAGGGTGTATTATGCTGGTGACTTGGTTAATTCTGCTCAGTATCGTCCTGAATTATTCCAATCTTATAAGCCTATTAATAAGGATGGTAGATGGTATTTTACTAGCTATTCTGCATTTAATCAATATAATTCTTTGAATGCTGGTGGTATTTCTGCTGTTAAGAATGCTGTGGATTCTTGTCTGCTTAATAAGGTTGGAACTGGCGGTTTTACTGGCTCTCCTGATGCGTATATGGCTCAGTGTGTAGCGAATTATCATGATGCTTTTGATTCTATGTCTGAAGTGTCTGTTTCTGGATTGAAGGAAATCACTAGCTCTGGCAACGGTATTTATGCAACTTTTACTGCTGACAAATTATATTCATTCCCTGTCTTGACTTTTATCTTAGATACTGATTGGGTCGGAATCAAGGTTTTGAGCGGGACTCCTAAAATTAATTCTTTGACAGTTTCTCAGGATTGCACTTCAGGAACTCATGGAAAAGTATCTGCCGTCGTTAGCAATACTGGTGGTAGTCTTGGAGCATTTGATGTTAGTATGACTTGTCCTGATACTGATGTCTTGACGAGTGTCTTGACTGATAATTGGTTGCCTGCTCAGCAGAAGACTCTTTCTTTTGAGTATGATATGAATGCTATTGTGTCTAGGACTACGAAGACTTGCACTGTTACTGCAAAAGATAAAGGTTCTTCGGTCTTTGACCAAAAGACAGTTAGTGTGTCTTGTAATCCTACTCAGGTCTGCACTCCTAATCAAGGATTTTGTGATGGTCAGACTAGAAAGATTTGTAATGCTGAAGGTTCAGGATTTGCAACAGCTCTAGGTGATAATTCTTGTATTGTCCAGAATAAGTGTTCTGTCGATACTGATTGTGGAGCTACTATGAAATGTCAGAATGGTGCTTGTGTGGATTTAGGTCAGACATGCACTAATCAACTCGGCGGATTAATTATTGGCTCTTATGGGACTGTTCAATCATGTTCTTTCTGGTGTCAGATTGGACTTGCTAAGCCTGCTCCTGTGAATACTTGTGTCTATGATGATACTCCATTGATTATTGTTATCGTGGCTGTAATTATTATCTTGGCTATTATCTTGTTTACTCAAAAGCCTAAGAAGGGAAAGAAGGGGATGCCTGTTGCTGATGATGGTAAAGTGTGGTATGAGAAGAAGAGCAATATTGTAGCACTTGCTGTCGGTCTCGGCGTTATCATCATCATCTTTTATTTTAAGTATGTTTTTTGGCTGACAATATTAGCAGTTATACTTGCTGTCTTACTATTTATTTTTAGGAAAAAAGTTGTTAAGCCAATAAAGGCAATGCTAGGGTGATTCAAAAATGGCAACAAAACAATTTAATGTTCATGGTGATAATGATGATTCAAAATGGGGTAAGACCCAGATAAAAGTTGTTGGTCGTAGAATTATAAGACAGGGCGGGGATTGGATACAATTGGATGATGGAAAAAAATTGTATCTTGACCCTTCGGAATTGGATGGGTGAAAATTATGGCTAAGGATAAAATGGGTTTTGGTCTTGGATTGTTTTTCTTGTTCTTGTTTGCATTGCTATCTGCTTTGTATAATCTTTTTTTTGTTAAGGCATTGCCTAGTATGGCGTGGCTATCATTCACTGAGTCTTTTGTTATTGCTTTAGGTGCTATCCTTGCTATGCTTATCATTGTCAAGCTTGCTAAGATTAAGAATAAATATTATCAGTATGGCATTGTTGGATTGATTCTAGGGATTGTTTATTTTGCATCGACTGGGATATTCATAACAGGTCTTACTGCAATAGCAATAACTGCGTTGGCTATAATGGCATCTGAAGGCATCATGTCTATCGATGCGATAAAGAATTTCAAGATATGAAGGTGAATGACAATGGCTAAATATCCTTTGGATTGGGAAAAGAATTTGGAAAGACTTGATGAGGCATATACTGATGGTCAGCCTGAATGGATTAAGGAGATTCATCCAAATTATTTAGTTATTATGGTCGCTGACTGGACTGAGAAGCCTAAGAAGTTGAAGGTTACTGTTGCTGATGTAATCAAATATTATCATGGCGATGCAAGAAATATAACTTCAGGAATGAGGTCTCTCGCTGGATTTGCTGGTGATTGGAGAAATATTGATGCACTTGCAAAAGAATGTTTAGAGATTTTTAAGATAATCAATAGACCTGCCTTAGAGAAGGAAGGTAAAAAGTTTGGGATGGAGCTAAAATGAGTAAAGAAGATTTGGGCGGACTTCCAGAAAAAGTTATTGACACAATGAATTATGGTAAGGATGTAAAGAATGTTTTGAGAGGTCTCCATTTTGAGTATCATGTGAATCAAAACATTTGGGGTATTGCTAAAGGCGAGACAAAATATTTAATGACTCAATTAAATTTATCAAGAAAGAAAGCAGATGCTCTAGTGATTCCAGTTCTTGATAAGCTTGAAAAGATAACAAAGGTGAAATGAATGCAGGAATTGTTGCAAATATCTAATAATCAGATTGCTGATGCTTTTTATGATGAGGACTGGGACTTTTTTAAGGATAATATGGGTTTCAAGCCTAAAGATAGTCGTGATGCTGAGAAAAGGATTGAGGAATGGAAGAAAAAGAATATTAAATACCAGCATGGAGACCATTTCCTTATACCAATAAAAAGGTGATTTATTATGCAAATATTTGAGGCTAATCGGAGTATTCGGGTTGTATGTGATTCTACGAGTTCTCGTAGTGGTTTTAATCATATTGCTACCTTATTTGTGAATGGTCAGGAGCGTGAATCTGTTAAGATTCATTATATTAATAGGACTTGGGAGTCTTATACTTTTGAGTCTGTGTTGAAGAAGTTGGCTGATGAAACTACTTCTTTGAATGATGCTGGTAAGAAGGCTTTGAATAAGATGATTGCTAATGGTGGCAAGGCTGAGATGGAGCGTGTAAATTCTCAAATGAAGACTATTGGTGCTGTTGCTCAAATGGGGGAATTTTTTGGTTCTAGTCAGAAGGAGAAGAATGATTGGAAGGCTCGTATGATAAAGGCAGGTCTTGGAAATAAGGGTTTGGAGATGCCTGAAGATTGGGATTCTTTGTCTGAGGATGAGAAAGAGAAGAGACTCAATAATGTTATTGCTCACATGAAAAAGGGCGGATAAGGGGGATTAATATGAAGATGTCTTTTTTATTTTTGGCTTTGGGTATGTTTTTGATTGCTGTTGTGAATTTCCTTGTTGGTTTGGCTAATTGGAAGTTTGCTACTCCGTTGTTTTTGTTCATATTTTATTTAATCATTGCTATTGCTGTAATGATTATTGGATTGGTCAAGAGGAAATGAAAATGGTTAAGGATAAAAGCAAATTCAAGGTCGGAGATATGGTTATATTGACCAAAAATCATATCAATGCAAGCGGATATAAGAATTTGAAAGGCACAAGGGGTAGAGTCACATTCAAATTTTGGTCTGTGGGTATGCGTGAATGGGCTTATGATATTCAAACATGGGGTATGCGACCTCTTAGTGTTCCTGAATCTTCATTGAAAAAATCGAGGTAAATAAGAATGGTTAAGAATTTGTTTGCTAAATTGCGTAAGGTTGATAATCCTTATGAGGTTTGGGCTACTGATGATGGTTGGGAATGGCGTGTTTTGAAGAAGTATCAGGTTGATGATGATAAGCCTTTTGCTCGATGGTTTTGTGCTGTGAAGTCTCCTAATACTTTTGGAAGTTTTGATATGGGTGATGTATATGTCGCCGACATTAAATCAAGTGCGAGAAGGATTAGGTGAATGATTATGCCTAGAATTGATTTTACTGATAATCAGGTGCGTTATCGTATTCGTGAGCCTAAACTGTTCAAGAAGGATTCCTTTTTGACTTTTGATGCTGGACGGAAAGGACATTTTCAGATTGTTTCAGGGATTTTGAAATCTACTGGTAAGCGTGTTCCGCAGTCTGCAAGGATTAGTAGAGATGATTACGATGCTGGCGAGCGTATCAAGATTGTTGATGGAAAACCTAAACTGGTGAAGAAATGAGTTGGAAGGTTTATACTAAGTCTAAGGATAATGTTGTTTGGCAATTGAGAGCTGGCGATAAAATTAATGAGGTAGCTCTTGATAAGGGTGATGATGGCTTATGGTATGTATTTTATAAGCCTGCGGGTTTTGCTGTTGAGACTGTGAATACTCCTAATAAGAGCAGGAATGTTGCTCTATCACTTGCAAGATTATGGATGAAGCAACATCCGAAAGGTTAATAAAAAACAAGGGTGAATGGAAAATGGCAAAGATGAAATGGTGGGAGCATTTAGCGATTTGGCTAGTGCTTATTGGTGGCGTGAATTGGGGACTTGTTGGAGCTTTCGGCTTTAACTTGGTTGATTGGATTTTTGGTGTAAAGAGTGTCGTATCGACTATAATATATATTGCTG
>Ga0224521_1000167_pt1 | contig 21654 bp, 18 predicted proteins | sample CFST0metaG_FD_182731 | JGI IMG/M metagenome (GOLD analysis project Ga0224521, IMG submission 182731) | Peat soil microbial communities from Stordalen Mire, Sweden - C.F.S.T0 | ecosystem: Environmental > Terrestrial > Soil > Wetlands > Peat | place: Sweden: Norrbotten County, Stordalen Mire... | reverse complement strand
ATATTAATCGGTGACGCAGTCAACAATGCGCTGCACATTGACGCAACAACGTTAATAGTAACCGGGAATATGCGGCTGCTCGTAACTTACGGCATCGGCATACTGGTACTCAGCCTGTTACGCGGTTTGTTTACTTTCGGGCAAAACTACTACAGCGAATTCATCGGGCAGAATGTCGCTTACGACCTGAGAAACAAGTTATACGACCGCATACAACATCTCAGTTTTTCCTTTCACGATACCGCGCAAACCGGACAACTGATGTCCCGTGCCACGCAGGATGTGGAAGGAGTCCGGTTCTCCCTGTCTGGCGGCATGGTCCGGATGATTTATATCGTTACACTCTTTACGAGTATCTCTGTAATTATGTTCACGATTAACTGGCGGCTTACTCTGGTTAGTTTTGCCTGTTTACCGTTCATCGGGTATGTCGCAATCGTGCTGGTATCAAAATTACGTCCCTTATGGACCCGGATTCAGCAGCAAATGGCTTCGTTGGGCACTGTTTTACAGGAAAACCTGTCGGGCATCCGAGTGGTCAAAGCTTTTTCACGCCAGCAATTTGAGAGACAAAAATTCGAAAAAGAAGCACATATATTATACGACGACCAAATCCGTGTCGCGCGAATTCAGGCATTCGGCGGGCCGTTGATGACTTTCCTCACTACCATCGCCAGTTCTCTGGTGCTCTGGTACGGCGGGATGCAGGTCATCCAGGGTCATTTAACCGCCGGACAATTGACCACTTTCTACATTTATCTTGGGTTGTTGATTCCGCCGATCAGAATGCTCGGTCCTATTGTCGACCTGACCAGCCGCGGCATTGCATCCGGACAGCGTATTTTTGAAATTCTGGATACACAATCGGCGGTTCAGGAAAAACCGAACGCGCTGGTTCTATCCAATATCATCGGTGATGTGAAATTCAGCGGAGTAAATTTCAAATACCAGCGGTTAGGCGTCCGCGATACCTCGGGCAACATCCTCGAGGATATCAATCTGCAAACTCAATCCGGCGAAATGGTAGCGTTATTGGGCGCCACCGGCAGCGGTAAAACAACGCTGGTTAATCTCATTCCGCGATTCTATGATGTAACGGCCGGCAGTATCACGATTGACGGTATCGATATTAAGGATGTGACTTTAGATTCCCTGAGAAAAAATGTAGGCATTGTGCAGCAGGATGTTTTCCTGTTTACCGGCACAATCAGGGACAACATCGCTTACGGCGCGGTGAAAGCCACTGAAGAAGATATTATCAATGCGTCAAAGAGTGCGCAACTCCACGATTATATCGCGTCATTACCGAATAAGTATGATACGTGGGTTGGGGAGCGCGGAGTTACTCTTTCCGGCGGGCAGAAACAGAGATTGGCAATTGCGCGCACTTTGTTGATTAATCCGCGTATTCTGATACTGGATGATTCAACTTCCAGTGTCGACACCGAGACCGAATACCTGATTCAGCAGGCGCTGCGGGAATTAATGAAAGGGCGCACGACATTTGTAATAGCACAGAGACTGCAAACCGTGAAAGATGCCCAGCAGATTTTTGTGCTGGATAAAGGCAAAATCGTCGAACGTGGCACGCATCTCCAATTACTGAAAGAAGGCAAAATATACCGGCAAATCTATGAGCTCCAATTACGCGCCCAGGAAGAAGCTTTGGGCAGTGAGGTGAGAATATAATGTTTGGCGGCGGAGGAATGAGCGGACCCGGTGGTTTTATGCGGGCGCCTATGCCCGGCGGCGGCCCCGGTGGTCCCGGCGGTGGGTTAACACGTGCCGCAGACCTTACTGATGAGGCTGTTTTCGGCAAGGTCTACGACCGTAAAGTGGTCGCGCGGATGGCGCGTTATCTTAAAAATTACAAGGCCGGAGTGGCGGTGGCTTTTATTTCCATGGTGATCGCTACGCTCACCTTGCTTTTTATGCCGCTCTTATTCGCGGACGGTATCAACATCATTGAAACAAACGACCCTAAAAAACTGGATATTATCGTCAGATATTTCGTCACTGCTTTTAACATACAAGGCAGTACCCATATCCTGACGGCAGTCTTTATTATCTTCGTCATCAACGGTCTGATCGCCCTGGGCAGTCAATACTTACAGCAGTATGCGATGTCTAACGTCGGACGCGGATTGCTGCTTACTTTACGTATGCAGATGTTTGAACATCTGGAGAAATTATCTCTGGCCTTTTACGACCGTAATGAAGTCGGCCGTATTATGTCCCGTGTCCAGAACGATGTCGGTTCACTTCAGGAAATCCTCAGTAACGGGGTCCTGCTAGTTTTTGCCAGTCTGATAAGTCTGGTCGGAATTATTATTATCATTATGTACATGAATGCCAGACTGGCGCTGCTGACAATGACGGTTATTCCTATTCTGGCAATTGTAATGATGGTCTGGCAAACCTATCTGAAAAAAGCATTTATCCGTGTACGTCAGGCAATTTCAATCGTGAATGCAGACTTACAGGAGAATATTTCCGGCGCCAAGGTGATTCAGAGCTTATCCAGGGAAAAGATTAATTTCCAGCGTTTTGATAACCTGAATTGGGAAAATTTAGATGCCAATATTTCGGCAACCCGCCGGGCAACCGGACTGCAGCCGGTTGTCGAGTTCCTTTTAGGTGCGGCAATCGCTCTGGTCATCATTTACGGCGGTTCGCAGGCAATCGCCGGTAAACTGCTGCTGGGGTCACTGGTGGCCTTTGTCCTGTATGTGCAAAACTTTTTCAATCCTATTCGTGATTTAAGCATGCAGTATGTTGAATTGCAGCGGGCAATGGCAAGCTGCCAGCGTATTTTTGAAGTGCTGGATACGAAGATTGAAATGGTTGACGCTCCCGATGCGATTGAATTGCCCAGAATCCAGGGTAAAATCGATTATAACCATATTTCTTTCCAATACCTTCAGGATCGAGAAGTATTACATGATGTCGATCTGCATATCCAACCTGGTGAAACAATTGCCTTCGTCGGCAGTACAGGCGCGGGGAAAAGCACCATGGTGGCGCTGGTGGACCGGTTTTATGAAGTGAGCAAGGGCAGTCTGACAATCGACGGATATGATGTGCGAAAGGTAACGCAGGATTCGCTGCGCAAGCAAATCGGGGTCGTTCTGCAGGACCCGTTCCTGTTCTCCGGGACAATTAAAGAAAATATTGCCTACGCGCGCTCGGATTATAACGAAGGGAAATTAATCGAAGCAGCCAAAGCAGTAGGGGCGCATGATTTTATCATGCGGCTCGAAAAAGGCTATGATACAATGCTGCAGGAAAGAGGCAGTAACCTGAGTCAAGGACAGCGGCAGCTGATCAGCTTTGCCAGAGCAGTCCTATCCGACCCGAGAATCCTGATTCTTGATGAAGCCACGGCAAGTATCGATACTCAGACAGAGGTAATAATTCAGCAAGCTTTGAAGCAGCTTCTGCAAGGACGAACTTCGTTAGTCATTGCCCACCGTCTTTCCACCATCCATGATGCCAGCCGGGTCGTGGTAATGGAAAACGGCAGGATTGTGGAAATCGGTAATCATAAGGAACTCATCGAAAAGAAGGGTGTATATTATCATCTTTACACAATGAGTTACGCCTATAGTGATGAAAAAACCGCACCGCAGGAAAAACACGGGACCACCTGAAATCGGGGCCTTCAATTAAATTGAGAGGTGATTGTTCTTAATGGCTAAAGTTGCCCTTGGAGCGCGCACTCTTCTTTTACCGCTGCCCTCGGTTCTGGTCGGCGCCGATGTAGACGGCAAACCGAATTTTTCAGCCTATGCTTGGTGCGGCATTGTAAACAGCCGGCCCCCGATGCTTTCGGTTTCTTTCCGCCCACAACGTCTTACGTTGAAAGGCGTCAAGCAAAACGGCACGTTTTCCGTGAACATACCTTCGGTTGACCAGGTTAAAGAAACAGATTACTGCGGGACTTTCTCCGGACGTGACCGGGATAAGGTTGCCGATTGTAAGTTCACCGTTTTTTACGGGAAAATGGCACATACCCCGTTAATCAGCGAATGCCCGATAAACATGGAGTGCCGTGTTTTGCATATGCTTAATCTCGGCAGCCAGGAAATGATGGTTGCGCTGATTGAGGAAGTCTATATCACCGATTCGTGTCTTACGGACGGTCAACCGGATGTCGCTAAAATCAATCCGTTTCTGTGGGTTTCCCGGCCTTCAAACCAGTACTGGTCTTTCGGCAAACCGCTCGGCGCGGCTTTCATTATCGGGAAAGATATCAAGCCGTGATTTGAACTTCATAAAATGTATGGGGCAATCTAACTGAATTTAGATTGCCCCATATTTGATTATTCCTTAAAAACACCTACTCGGCTTATTTTAATTCCTGCAGACAGCGGTTAAAGTAACCCCTGGACTCAGCGGTAATCCCCATCTGCCGGGACAAGGGAAAAGTAAAAGCCCCGATTACATCCAGGTCCATAGCTCCCTCGTAGCCTATTTTCTTGAGGGCTTTCAGGATTTTCGGGAACTCGACGCCGCCGCGACCGGCAATTTCTTCCTCGGCGAGCGCTTCATAGTGCAATCTATCGGGAACATCCGGGTATTCACGCAGATGCACATGAACAATTTTCTTACCGAGCTTGCGTACCGTTTCCGAAGCATCCTCTCTGGCTCTGAATATATGCAAAGTATCAAGATTGGCGCCCAGTCCCGGCGAATCAATCTCGTTTAACATTTGCAGCATGGTCGCGGTATTATAAACCGAAGCCCCGACATGCGGTTTTATTGCCAGGGTAACGCCGTGACTTTCCGCAGCTTTACTCATTTCGCGGATGACCTTGAATTCCTCTTTGGTCGACTCTTTATCGTCGGACTTCCCGCCGCAGCGGATGGTAACAATTGGAATACCAATCTTTTCAGCGACTTCGAACATAATTTTCATTGCGGTAATCCGGTCGTAACCGGGCTGGTCGCCAAACCCGGCGTGAATTCCAAACAATGCGAGATTATGTTTTTTGGCGGTGGCCTTGATTTCATCGGTATACGATTTCTTGGTAATCAATTCCACATGTCGGGCATAGTGCGCTAAACAGGCCAGTTCAGCCCCTTCATAACCGGCCCAAGCGATGTGCTGAAGTGCTCCGTAAAGGTCCAGCTGATTAAAAAGTACCGTACTACATCCTAATTTCATATTACTAACCCCCTTTCTATTTTGTTCATAGTCTACTCAGATTTCAGCTTTTTGTCAAAATTTTTGTTTAAACTTCAATTTGCGACAAAGGTCATATTTATGAACATTGACCCGGTTTAAAATAGAATGAGATAATATATTACGAGGAGATACAATGGTATTAGAAATTAATGATCAGAACTTTGCCGACGAAGTTATTAAGTCACAGATACCGGTAGTAGTCGATTTCTGGGCGCCGTGGTGCGGCCCCTGCCGGGCATTGGCGCCGGTGACGGAAAAACTCGCGGAGGTATATGCAGGAAAAGTAAAATTTTGCAAAATAAATGTCGACGAGAATCCCGCGATGTCACAGAAGTACAAGGTTATGAGCATCCCGTTGGTATTATTTTTTAAAGCCGGCGTTCAGAAAGACAGCTCTCTGGGCGCAGTGCCGGAAGCAGCTTTGCGCACAAAAATCCAAGGATTACTATAATATAGGAATTGTCGGCATCAATGGTTATTCTATTGTATTTTTTGAGGAGAATCCGTGAGCGAGCAAAAATTGGATATTAACGAACTTAAAAAAGGCGGCATGGTGCCACTGCGGGAAAAGGATATGTTTTCCATTTGGGTGAAGACCGAATGCTGTAATTTAAATTCCAACCAGTTGAGAAAACTGGCGGATATCACGGATAAATACGCACGCGGCTTTTTATTGTTTACCTCACGGCAGATCCCAATCATCCCTTTTGTTAGTGTCGCTAACATCTTCGATGTAAAACGTGAACTGGCAGAGGTGGATATGGGGATGGACCATAACGGACCTATCGTCCGGAATCTGAATATCTGCTACGATGATAAAATCTGTGCCGACGCGGTGGTTAATTGTATTCCCCTCGGCGAGAAACTGGAGAAATTCTTCGGCAACCAGTTAGCGCATAAAATAAAAATCGGTGTTGCAGGGTGCAGTAAAGACTGCGTCATGTCCCGGGTACTAAATGACCTGAGTCTGGTTGGCGTCGATGACGGCAAGGGAAAAAGTTATGAAGCTTATGTCGGCGGGAGATTAGGGGTAAACCCGTTTGTCGGTATTAAAATAGCAGACCATCTCACCGAAGACGCCTGTGTTAACCTGGTGCAAAATTACTTCGACCTGCTGGCAGCCGAAGGAAAGAAAGGTGAAAGGGCAGCGGATGTCATTAGGCGGTTAGGGCCGGATGACTTCAAAGTGAAACTCACCCGTGATTTAGGCAGAAACGCGACTCTACCCGAGGTCCATTTTTCCAGCAAATCGGAAAGAGAACACGCTGACAAAACAGTTGTGAAAATCCGGGCGATTTGTGGAGAAGTTACCTCAGAACAAGTCAGAAAAATAGCTGATATCGCCGAAAAATACGGTAACAGCGTAGTCCATTTTGCAGTCAGGGGCGCGCCTGAAATTCCCGATACTAAAATAATTTCCATTCCGGAAATACGCAAAGAATTAGCCGGGGTTAATCTGCACCTGCTCGAAGACGATGTGGAAAACATGCAGTCCTGTTTCGGAGAATATTGCAGTGAGGGCCTCTTCAATCCGCAAGCGCTGCTCAAAAAAATTGAGAAAAGAATAAACGACTTAAATATCAAGGATTTAAAAATAACCGTATCCGCCGCCGGTTGTCCGAGTTCTTGCGGTATTGCGCACCTCAGCGACATTGGTTTCCATGGTGTAATGATACCGGTAGTGGACAAAACGATTTGCACCGGGTGCGGCACTTGTGTTGCTGCTTGCAAACGTAAGACAATCCAGGTACAAGATAAAAAGGCAGTTATTGAGATGAAAAACTGCGCATTCTGCGGCGCTTGCCGCTCGGCTTGTCCGCAGAAAGCTATTAAGGAAAAAAGAAAAGGTATTGCCGTTTTGCTGGGCGGCAGAGGCGAACCAGGCACCAGACTAGGTGTAAAAATAGCACAATTTGTTTCTGAAGATGAGGCATTTGAAATTGCAGATAACCTGTTAAAACTGATAAGTAAGACAGGCTTGAATACAAATCAGTTAATCGAAAAAATGGGTTTCGATGAAGTCAAGAAGGCGATACTGGCGGAAGCTAAGTAAAAGAAGCCCGGTTAAATCGATATTACTGAAATTATTATTTTTACCCGTTTGTGTTAAATTCAACATACCGGCTGGTTTGAACTGAGGTTTACATTCAATTCGATGTACCGGCCGTTACTTTCGTCTGCCTCCTGATTTGCCTGCTACGCATATTTTTTTCCTTTGTGCATCGCCTGTTACTCACTCCATAAAGACTTTTTTCAATTAAACCGGTAATTAAATTAGTCAACATTGTTTAAATGACATCTTTTTGTAATACTGATGCCGCTAATTATATAACTTATTCATCACCGGGATGCTAAATTAGGTAAAATGTCAGCTAAATGAAAGTGATAAGCGGGAGAGAACAATGGCAACATCCTTTTGGAAAGGGGTAATCAGCTTTGGGATGGTAGCGATACCGGTAAAAATGTCGGTTGCCATCGAAACTAAAACGTTAGCTTTTCACTATCTGCACAAGAAATGCCACACCCGACCCAAACAGGTACTCTACTGTGCAGAAGACAAAGAATATTTCAGTGCGGCAGAAACCGTTAGGGGCTACGAATACAGTAAAAACCAGTATGTTATCTTCGATGAAGCTGATTTTGATAAAGTGCCGGTCAGTACTGCGCACAGCATCGACATCACCGGGTTCGTAAAAGCCAAAGAAATCGATACTATTTATTACAGCGACAGCCATTACCTCGAGCCGGAGAAATTGGGGGTAAAACCGTTTGCGCTGCTTAAAACGGTGCTGGAGAAAACGGGGATGGTCGGTATCGCCAAAGTCACTTTCCAGCGAAGGGAACACCTCTGCTGCTTGCGACCGCTGGATAAAATCCTGGTTTTGCAAACGATGCACTACAAACAGGATATTCTGCCTGATGCCGACCTGGCGGCGCCGGCCCAGAAATTGACCACGGCCGAACTGGAAATGGCTACCAAACTGGTAGAACAAATGACCACCACTTTCAAGCCCGAAGAATATCAGGATGAATATTCCTTAGCGCTTAAAAAAATGGTCGATGATAAATTGAAGGGTGTAGAAACCAAAGCGCCGACAATTTCAAAGATTGAATTCGAAGATTTGATGACAGCACTCAAAGAAAGCGTGGCGGCAGCCGCAGGCAAGAGATAGAGGCGCAGCTGTTTGAGACCAAATTATGTTGAAGGATTATAAGAAGAAAAGAGATTTTGAACGCACTCCGGAGCCTGATTTTAAACGGGAAAAAACTAAATCAGGCCCGTTGATTTTTGTCGTCCAGAAACATTCAGCGCGGCAGCTTCATTACGATTTCAGACTGGAAGTCGACGGCGTGCTCAAATCCTGGGCAGTTGCGAAGGGTCCATCTCTGGACACAGGAACCAAACGTCTGGCGGTGAAGGTGGAAGACCATCCGCTGGATTATGCCGGTTTTGAGGGCACAATACCTGAAGGTCAATACGGCGCCGGCCAGGTGATTATCTGGGACCGGGGAACTTATTCACCGGACGAAAATGGGGAGCTTCATTTCGAAGATCGGAATGAAGCGGAAAAATTAATGCTCAAAGGGTTGACCGGCGGTAAAATCTCCATAACATTGCGCGGAGAGAAGATGAAGGGTTCCTGGACGCTGGTAAAAATGCAGAAAAGTGAAAACAACTGGTTATTAATCAAGCATCATGATGAATATGCCGACCCTTCACGGGATATTCTGACAGCAGAAAATTCAGTCGTTTCCGGGCTGACAATCGACGAACTGAAAACAGGCAGGTTACCCCCAAAAGCACCTTCACCGGCGGTAAAACCCGGTGAAATTAAAGGCGCAGTAAAAGCATCATTTCCCGCAAAGATTACGCCGATGCTGGCTTCGCTCGCCCCTTCACCTTTTTCCGATGAACAATGGATTTTTGAGCCGAAGCTGGACGGTTTCCGCACCCTGGCATTTCTAAACGGCGGAAAGGTTTGGCTGCAATCCAGGGGCGAACTCGATGTAACGGCGCATTATAAGGTTCTGGCGGAAAGCCTGAGAAAACAACCGGCATCACAGCTTGTTTTTGACGGGGAAGTTATTGCCCTGGACGCAAAAGGCAAGTTATGTTTTCAATGTTTACAGGGATATTTGAAGTCAATTAAAGGACTTTCTCATGATAAATCGGAAGCGCCGTCAGCGATTATTTACTACGTCTTCGACATCCTATATCTTGACGGTTACGATTTGATGCGGGTGCCGCTAAGCACACGAAAAGAATTGCTGCGCAGCGTTCTCGTTCCCACGGAAGATGTCCGCTTAGTCGAACATTTTGAAAAAGACGGACAAACTGTTTACGAAGCCGCAATCAAGAACGGCCTGGAAGGTGTGGTAGCGAAAAGAAAGGCCGGTATTTATGAAGTAGGAAAACGGTCAAAAGACTGGCTGAAAATCAAAGCCGTCAACAGCGATGAATTTATAATCTGCGGGTTCACGCAAGGGACAGGGAACCGGTCTAAAACATTTGGAGCACTGGTCCTGGGGTATTATGACAAAAATAATGTGCTGCAGCCGGCAGGTAACGTCGGCACCGGTTTTGACAGCGGTCTTTTATTATCATTAAGAAAACAATTGAATAGCCTGACCGCGAAAAGCCCCTCTTTTGATACCGAAAAAAAAGATTCGGAAGGGGTAACATGGGTGCGGCCGGAGCTGGTGGCCGAGGTAAAATTCGCGGAACGGACAAACGACGGGCGGCTGCGGGCACCGGTGTTTCTGCGGTTACGGGAGGATAAACCGGCGGGAGACGTCCATCCAACCCAGACCGTCGAAGCCGCACAAAAACCAGCGGAAAGGAGCACCATGAAAAATACGACAAAACAGGAAGATTTACTGGCGCAATTGGACAATAAAGAGACCAATCTTGTGCTGGATACCGAAGGACAAAAAATTTCATTAAGCCATCTAGATAAAGAACTTTGGCCCGAATCCCAGGGATTTAAGTCTGTCACCAAACGCGAGCTGATGAAGTATCTGGTTCAAATTTCGCCTTACCTGCTGCCGCACCTTGAAGACCGGCCGCTGTCATTAAGCAGGTATCCGAACGGCACGGCGGGGGAGCATTTTTTTCAGAAACACTACCAGCCGGTACCGGAATTTGTTGAGACGGTATCACTATCATCACATGAAACGGCGAAGCAGGATTACCTGCTTTGCAATAATCTTGCTACCCTGTTATGGCTGGGGCAAATCGCGGACATCGAGCTGCATACGTGGTTTTCCCGGGTAAAACCGGGGGCAGATTTTAAAACCGAGTTAAAGCAAAACAAGAGCGCGGACCATTACGCAGATTATCCCGACTTCTTAATTTTTGATATCGACCCATATATATATTCGGGGAAAGAAGCTGCGAGAGAAGAACCCGAATTGAACAAAACAGCCTTTAAAAAAACCTGCGAAGCAGCATTGCTGGTAAAGCAAACTCTGGATAAATTGTCCTGCCCTTCGTTTGTAAAAACTTCGGGGAGAACAGGGCTGCATGTGTTTATCCCGATAATGCGACAGTTGGATTTTCACGGCACGCATGAACTGGCGGAAAAACTGAGTGAGTTTCTGCAGCGGCAGTATCCGGATTTGATTACCACGGATTGGGCTGTCGAAAAACGGAAAGGCAAAGTGTTTTTAGATTATAACCAGAATGTGCGCGGAAAAACGCTGGCTTCGATATATTCACCGCGCCCTGTTCCAGGGGCTGCTGTTTCCGTCCCTCTGCGTTGGGACGAACTCGAAAAGATTTATCCAACGGATTTTACGATTAAAACAGTACCCGGGCGATTAGAAAGCATCGGCGATCTCTGGGCAGATATTATGGAGAAAAAAATAGACATCGTAAAGCTGTTTTCAACATTCGAGAATGAACTGCCTAAGTCGCAATAGCCATAATTTTAAACATCGCGGGTTTAGTTATAGCAAGCCGCTTTTTCCAACCGTACAGCTGCCTTTTAACACGGTGATTACGGTAATCAGTAATTGCCGGCATTCGAAAATTACACGGACGAAATATCGGGTTCGATATTATCCGCTTCAGCCTGGTTCTGAGGCATCACAACTGTGGCAGAAAGCAGGCAGGCGCAGAGCTTGTTCCCGGATTTAGGGATGTTACCACTTAATTGCCTGATGGTTACAGAAGAACTTGAATATGAAGTCAAAGCGGATGTAACCCTGATACCGGTTACCCATCTCAACCAATCGGAACCGATAGCCCTGGTTACCACCAGCCGCAACGGGTATCCCCTGTACATATCTAAAGGTTGTCCGTTCATCTGGTAGGCAAGTAGAACACCGCTATCCAAAACGGTTTTGAGCGGCAGCTGCACATAATACCCGTCATTTCCGGTAAAGACAACTTCGCTCGATTCAGGTAAAAGTCCGGCTGCGTTCAATATTGTAGATACCGGCACCCCCGTCCAATCATCCCATTCATCTTCAGTGTCGGGGCAAACAATCTCAGCTTTCTGGGTCACAGACGGAAGCGCCATAATTTGAGCGTAAGTTAGTGATAATTTTTGATTTACGACACCGCTTATAACGAGATTAAAGGTATTCACATCAATATTAAAAACTGCCGACGAATCTGTAGTGGGCGGTGAAATATCAACCTGGGGCAATGCGTTGGTTGTCGGGCTGACCGCAGGTGTTGAACTGCCCGTAACATTCGGCTCCGTAGTCGTAGGGGTCGTTACAGTAGTTAAATCAGGAGAGACCGGTAATTGCGTTGTGCTCGCCGGATTTGTCATTGTTGTGCTGATTGACGGTTTGGCAACGACCTGCGTGCTGGCAGATGGAGAACAGGCAGAAACGAACCAGACAACAGAAGAGACTACCGCCAGCCCGCACCCCACCACCAAATCTTTAAATTTAGACATTTTCCACCTCCCCACATCAATGTAACTATATCTCTCAGCCCCTATCTTAACTGTAACATTTATCACCATTCTTGTGCTGAATAGCCCGACCAGAACAGAAATAATCCGGGGTATACTCGGTATTTAGTGACTATTGTCCTTTTTTTATGCCTCTGAGCAATATATTGTAAAAACATGGTGATCAGGGGCAAGCATTGTAAAGGGAGATAAAATGCTAAAAAGAGTTCTGTTAATCATCGGAATGATAGCATTTATCCTAACCGTCAGCGTCCTGTGGGATCAGAAATTCGGAAGCCTTTACTCTCCATTCCAGGTTTTCCGGGACAGCCGCTTGATATTTATTATCGTATCTATCGCGGGTGCCGCTTTAGGAATAATCGGGGGAATAATAAAAATTGTTCTTGGCTCGAGAAAAACTAACCTGCAGCCGGAACGTCACTCAATTGATTCTATTTTAGAACACTGGGGAACAGCGGTCGGCATTTTTATCTTGATAGTTTCCGGAATTCAAATTCATTACCATACCGGGCTGCCTGCCATAAAACTCCATTTTCTGGGGATATTAATTACCCTTCTTTTCGGTTCTTATTTTTTGGCTGATTTTATTGTCTCAAGAAAATACAGGACTCTATTACCGGATTTGAAAGATATCATTGACGGCACAGTCAGAAAGTATTTGTTCCAGTTTAAGTTTAAAGAAACAGGAAAATACATGGCTTCACAAAAGGCGTCTTTCCTGCTTTTTGTCATTCTCGGGGCGGTCATTCTTGTTACGGGAGTGATCAAACTCCTTTTCTTTTACATTACTATTTCCTTCAGTCTCTTTAAAACAGCTACCAAAATTCATGATATCTCGGCGTACGTGTTTATGGGGGTGCTCGTGGTGCATATTTTATTAGTAATTGCCCGCCGCACCAATTGGCTGCTGTTATTATCCTGGTTCAATGGTAAAACGCCGGAAAGACAAGAAACCCAGACAAAAACTACCGGTTTCAAATCAAAAGATTCCGGGGATAATAATATTCCCGGAGCAGGGAAATGACTAAAATAACCGGGCTTGTCCTAAGAATATAGAAACTAAACCGCTTTCAAAACGTTATACTCTATAGATTATTGCTGATCCAAATGGAGAGCAAAGAAATGAGACGGATTGTTGCTGCCGTTTTTATGATGTTTTTGTTTTTACTAACAGGTTGTTCAAGTTTAATTCATTCTTCAACTCAACCTGTATCGACAAGTCAGCCCGGTATCAATTCCGCTTCATCCAATTCTGTTAGCGGGTTGAATCTGTCACTGTCACTCGATTCGGCAACTTATCAACCGGGACAAACCATCACAATAGTGGTTAACGAGACAAATACTCTGAAAAAAACAAACAGCGTTTCTGCCGCAGATAATTGGGCTTTTTCCGGATTAACTGTAGGCCCTTGCGGAACACTAAATTACCCTTTTGGAATAGCCATTTTTAAGGGATACCATACTCCAGGTGACGTTTCATCGTTAACACCTCTCAAACTGGACAACCCTGATGCGAAATACCCCTGTCCAATGATTCTAGCCGAAATCAGTACATATGTTTTTCAACCATCAGGAAACACTACCGCTATATTCCAGATGGACAACAATAATCCGGCTTTAACCGAAAATATGAATGCAAAAGTTCTGCCCACGGGTTACTGGACGGGCACCCCGATTGCAGCATTAACCAACTTTATCCCCGGAATTTATACCGTCGTTGCAGGAGATGAATGGGGCGCGATGGTATTCCTTTATTTCACAGTTTCGTAATAATTTTATCTAAAAGAGGGGGAGTGCGTTGTGAACTGCACTCCCCCTCTTTTTTTCTTTCAATCTTTTTTAGCGATGGCAATGGGTTATGGTAATTATATTGCAGTATTGAAATCGTTATACTTTTAACAATCGCACATTATGACACGCACCACACCGATGTTGGGTTCCACCCACGCGCCGTGATACGTTTCATCCCCATTACGACGCCGGTCCGCGACAAACTCGCCGTTATTATCGAAATGACCTTCCTCGATACTGAGGGTATAACCGACTCCGATACCGTAGGGCCACCGGGCCGTCACTTTGGGGGCCTGTACCTTATCGTAGGGCGGTTTGGCATTAATATGAAGGCGGCAGTTGTTGCCGGCGATATAAAACTCATTACGGCTAGCCTGTACTACCAAACCCGCGCCGCGATTATTGTCGGGCGGGTTCCGGGGGACATATGCCGGCCGCCAATCGCCAAATTCGACAATACCGGTGTAACCCTCAAAATCAAACCTCTGGACTTCTTCCTTTTCCGGCTGCAAGATTGCCTGTATTTTGCCGGTGCCCTGGTATTTTAATATCAGCGGCATCATCGCGGATACACAATGGATAAGATTAATCTTTTGGATACTTTCAGGAATAACCATCGTATCCCCATAGACACGGTTCATATGCAAATATCCAAAAAAGTGACCGATGCAATTATAGTTGGCAATGGCATAGAGCATATTGGGACTGCCGAATGATTCCGGCACAAAAAGCGGGTTATCATCACGGGCATATTTCGCAGCCACAAAGTGATATTGGTTAGCATCGCGGATATAAAGGTCGGGGCCGATCATATCGACATTGGGCGTAAACCATTTCCAGATATCCAGTACTTTGTAATCAACGGCGGGACCCGCGATATTAATTATCATCGGCAGGTTATAAACGGCCTTGCCGGCCTTCGCGACAGCATCGATACAAGTAGCAAGACCCCAGGTATGAGAGATGACGCCAGCTGCCTGACCGAATAACTCAAGCCAGATACCCGATTCTTTGCCGCCGGCCTGTTTCCAGGCATCATACACATCACCTTTCCCGGCTGCTTTCATCGCAGATACCAATTGAGCGGGAACGGCGCTGTTAAAGACCGCCATAGCTTCCGGAGCATAATCATGGTCTTGCTCGGTGATATTCGGTTCATTCTCCACCTGGAGACCAATCACGGTGTGCTCGGTAGCGTCTTTTGCCTTCAAGTGTTTGCACAGAGCAGTAAAAACTTTTTTATCGGCTTCAATAGTCGCCGGGCAATGAGAAGATAATACCCAAATATCCTTGCCGTCGGCTGTTTTCTCCCGCTTGAAACGCTTCGGGTCTGTTTTTACCCACGCCGGGGAGAAGTCCATTGTGCCGTTCTTCCAGGTAGCAAACCACACCAGGATTAATTTGACTCCGTATTTACGGGCTATGGAAATCAGCATATCAACACTGGAAAAATCGTACTTGCCTTCCATCGGTTCAACCTGGTCCCAAAACACAGGAAACTCTCCGGCATTCCCGTGGGCGGTTTTAATTGCTTTAAATGCTTCTTCGATTTCAGCTTCATCGCGTGCGCTGTAACCGGATTGACACAGAAACTCGGCACCCACGGGGAAAAATGGCTTCCCATCTACCATAAATAAACGTTTACACTCTGCCATTAGAACTGGTCTCCTTTATCAATCGCTCAATTACAATTGAGCACTATCTTACTTCAATTCTTGCATGCATCTATGAAGATAGCCTCTTGCCTCTGCAGCTCTCCCCATCGCCCTGGAGATGGGATATGTAGCCGTACCGATAATATGTACATCCATCGCCCCTTCGTAACCGATATCCTTGAAATTTTGAAGAATTTGCAGCCAGTTAACATCGCTTCTTCCCGGTGTTTGCTGCTCAGGAGAATCGTGAGACGGCGGTCCTTTTCGTTTTTTAATTTGTTCGGGGGTCAGTGGAGTAGGACAGTCGTGGAATTGGGCATGAGCGATTTTTTTACCGAGTTTCAAGACTACATCGGCCGGGTCGTCGCCACCTCTGGTCAGATGGAGCGGGTCAAAACCCACCCCCAGACTGGGAGTATCGATCTCATTCACCATTTGGAGGGCCGATGCCAGGTTGTAAACCGAAGCGCCCTGGTGAGGCTTGACCGAAAGCCTTACGCCTTTGTTTTCTGCCCTGTTATTTATTTCCCGCAGATATTTAAATTCCTGTTTCGTGGCTTCTTTATCATTGGCCTTTCCAAACGCACGGATTGAAACGACCGGAATACTTAATTTGGAGGCGACATCGAATACCTGCGTCATCAACTTTATTCTTTCTTCATCAGTTATACCTTCGAAACCGGCATGGATTGCCCACAACTCTACCTGATGCTTCTGGGCTGTCCACTTCACTTCATCGATATATGATTTTTTTGTATTCAATTCGACATGCATGCCCCATCCCTGCTGATGGCACAGCTCGGCGCCGCTGAAGCCGGCCCAGGCAATATGCTGGAGAGCTCCATAAAGGTCCAGCTGGCTAAAAATTACTGAATTACATCCCAATTTCAACATGATAACCTCCAAATATTATTTATCCCTAAGTTCTGTGCGACTGACCCAACTATAATAACTGCTTTATTTATTAGCCATTTATGAGATTGATATTAATCATGAGTTTTTAATTATATTCTTTTCACCATCAATGAATCAATGCCCGTCGGATTATTTTTTACACAGTTTTTACAGACGCATAACACACAGATTACAAAAGAAGTATATTGTTAATATTATAAGGAGATGAAAAATATGTCTAAGAAAAAATTAATGATTATAGGTATCGTGGCGCTTGTGTTAATTGCAACGATCGCTGTGGCCGTCCCTGTATTCGCAGCCAGCAGCAACGCTACTCCCAATCCTACTCAATTAACGCAGAAGAACAAAGCAGGAGCGCTGCTGCGCTTGCTATTAGTGCAGGATAAAACCAAAGCATTTGCTTACGTTGCACAGGCTGAAGCTGCGGGTAAAATATCGGCAGATCAAGCTACCGCAATCGATAATTTTTGGACCGAATATCATACACAATTCACCAAGGCTGTCGTACTAAGACGTTTGCTAAAAGCTCAAAATGAGAGCAATGTCAAAGCATTCCTTGATAAAGCGGTGGCAAACGGCAAGATTACGCAGGACCAGGAAAACAAAGTAATCAGCATTTGGGAAGTATTGCACGCCCCAACATCAACTACGGCAACTACTACCACTACAACAACAGCACACTAATCGATAAAAAGCGGACAAGGCAGCATTGAAACCGGCGGGAAAAATAAAAACCCGCCGGTTTTTATTTATATCACTGTCTAATATCCGAACTCTTCGATATTACTAATGAGGGTATAATTGAATAATACAAACAAGGAATTAAATGACAAAAAAGAAAAGCGCACATAGAATTGCTTTACTATGGTTTGGAGCAATACTGAGTATAAGCGGCAATATAGCCATCGAGATCGGCCGACCCGACGGCGCGATCGCCACGGTCATTGGCGTGGTTATGGCAACGACAGGGTGTTACCTGTGGACCCGTGATAAAAATCGTGCCTCAGGTTTTACACTGTGGGGGCTGCTTGCCCCCATAGGATATCTGGCAATAATGTCCCTGAAAGATAAGTCCCCACAGTAGTGATATTCGGATTGCACAATCTGCTGCAAAAAAAATACCTATGCATTCCCAACCGAGGCAACAACAATGTCTAAATTCCGTTAGCGGTTGTTCATCGCAGTCCAAAGGCACAGTAAATCTGCCTCAAATAAAAATTGAGACCAGTTCATCTACAATTAGTTTTATGCTGTTCACCCACCGGGTTGACTTGCTTTATTCCAATCAGACCTATTCTATTTCAGGTCAGTCTAAATTATTCTATTTCGCGCTGCCAATACGGAATATCTTGGTTCCGCAAGTGCCGCAAACGCCCTGGGTGGCAGGCTTACCATTTTTCATTGTAATGGCTTTGGCATTTTTCATTTCTTTTTTAGAACGGCATTTTACGCAATAAGCTTCCATTTATTTCCCCCGAATGTTATCTTTATTTTAGTGAAGTCAATCGTGTTTCATATCAACTTCTATTTTTATTTTACTTCGCATTTTTTTGTTGTCAAGAGGGCAGTGATCAAGTGATTTTGTTATGGTTGTCCTCATACTAAACAGTAGAGGACGTGGTAAAATACCTTTTAGCGAAAGAAAACATCTCCTGACACAGACTTATTTTTACACAGGGAATCAACCGTTGCTATGTGAATTGAGAGTTAAAAATCTGGGTATCATCGAAGATATCAGCTGGCAGTTAAATGACGGCTTGAATGTTATTACCGGTGAAACCGGAGCCGGTAAATCTTTGTTGATTGATGCCCTGGAGATATTATTATCCGGTAAAGCAGATATGGAAGCGATACGGCACGGCGCAAATGAAGCTCAAATCGAAGGTGTCTTTAAACTTAACCAAACGGCAGCTTTCAGTTTTCTAAAAGACTTGCTGAAACAAAAAGACCTGTACGAAGATGATGATATCCTCGTTATCACCTGCCGGCTGCGGAAAAATGGTTCGGGTGTAAGTCGGATAAACGGTCATGCCGTCACAAAATCTTTTTTACATCAAATCGGCCGGTTGCTGGTGGACGTTAACGGGCAAAACGAACATTTCTCTTTATTGGACTGCGAATCCCAATTAGAGATTTTGGATGCCTACGCCCATACAATCAGCCTGAGAAACGAGTTCACATTCAAAGTAGAGGAATTACAAAAGAAAAAACAGGAATTACGAAATCTTGAGCAAAGTGAAAGGGACCGGACGCAGCAAGAAGAATTCCTGAAATATCAATTAAATGAGTTGAATCAAGCTCAATTACGGGACGGAGAGCAAGAAGAACTCGAACAAAAAAAGAAAATTATGACGTCAATCGAGGCATTAAAGAATTATTCCTTCGAAATCTATCAAGCCCTGTACGAAGATGACGGTTCCATGAATTCGACCCCGGTAATCGACAAATTGAGCGTTGCTGCGAAGATATTAAGCAAACTGGTTGATTTAGACCCTTCGCTCAAAGAGCAATTGAAATATGTCGAAGACGCTGTCTCAGGCCTGACCGAAGTCGCGCGGGATATTCAAACGTATAATGAAAACTTAAGTTTCGACCCGGATAGTCTGGAGAAAACCGACGCACGGCTAGAATTAATCCGGCAATTAAAAAGGAAATACGGTGGAACCATTGCCGAGATGCTGGCTTTTCAGAAGAAGATCGCCGATGATCTTGAAGGACTGACACATAATAGCGAAAGAACCGCTCAGCTGGCAAAAGAAATCGCATCTCTCAGGTTGGAATCCGGCCGAATCGCGCACCAACTTTCCCGGGAACGTATAAAAGCAACGGTCCGCATGCAAACCGACGTTAAAAAAGAACTCGACGATTTAAACATGTTACAGGTCAAATTTGAAGTGGCTATCAATCAAACTCCGGAGGCCGATGGAATTCCGTTCCCTGATGGAGCAAGTTATTCCTTTAGTGAAAGGGGCGCCGATTCAATAGAATTCATGGCATCAACAAACCCGGGAGAAGTGATGAAACCGTTAATCAGCATCGCCTCCACCGGAGAATTATCACGGTTCACTTTGGCTTTAAAAAGTGCGCTTTCGGAAACAGATAATGTGCGGGCTCTTATTTTTGATGAAATCGATATCGGCGTCGGCGGCAGAAGCGGCGAAATACTGGGTAAAAAATTATGGAACCTCGGACGGCAGCATCAGGTAATTTGCATCACGCATCTCCCTCAAATTGCTGTGTTCGCTGACACCCATTTCGGAGTTCACAAAGAAGTCTCCGGGGACCGCACTTTAACCATGCTGCAAACGCTCCACGGTGAATCACGAATTAAGGAATTAACCGCGATGCTTTCCGGCCCGGAATACACGGCTGCTGCATTGAAAAACGCCAAAGAACTCGTGCAAAAAGCCGATACCTGGAAAAAATCCCGGCAAAATGGAAACCAAAACTGAGTATCTATTCAGCCTCTAACCTAAGCGGTAATAGTCAATTCGACCCCCTGCAAGTAGACCGTCTGGTGTTCTGCTATAATATTGTCACTGAAGGTATGTGAGACATATCGGAATAGGAGGAAACATGAAAGGCGACAAGAAAGTTATCGAAATACTCAACTCTTTACTGGGCCGCGAGCTTACAGTCGTAAGCCAATATATGGTACATGCTGAAATGTGTGATAACTGGGGTTATACCAAACTTCATGACGCAATACAAAAACGCGCAAAAGTCGAGATGACCCACGCGGAAAAACTAATCGGACGTATCATATTTCTGGAAGGCATCCCTGTCGTCAGCGAACTTGAAAAAATGCACATCGGCAAAGACATCCCGCTGATGTTTGCCAATGACCACGAGGCTGAAATCGATGCCGTAAAACGATACAATGAGGGTATTTTAGTCTGCGGTAACGCTAAAGATTTTGCCACCAGGGAAGTCCTCGAGCACATTCTCGATGACGAGGATGGACATGTCGATAACATCGAAGAAGTCCAGGACCAGATCGCGCAAATGGGCATTCAGATATTCCTGTCGAAGCAGATCAGCTGAAACTTTTCTCTCCGCCGCATTAAATAACATGGGTTTTAACTAAGGGGATTGGGAAAAAGCATTATTTCCCAATCCCCTTAAATATTATGTAAGCTAGAGTATAAACGGCGGCTCCGACGCGACGGATTGAATTAGTTTTTCAGCTTGTTGTATCTGTTCGGGTGAACCTTCGATATTCAACCAGACACTTCCTTCAGCCCCACTAATCCCGCCGGCAGCAATCATTTCCGCCTTCGCGCCGGTTAATAATTTTAGAGCCTCAATTTCGGTCAATACTTCGCCCGGTACAGGCAGCAAACGAAAGCCTTTATTGCCGGGGGTATTAACTTTGTTGGCAATCTCGTCAAGGTCGCCGGGAATACGTTTTTCCAGTCCGATTGGTATTATCAGACGGACTCTGCGCCCAACGACAGCGGATAAAGCAACGGTGATGGTCCCGCCCTGAGGATTACCGATTAAAATTGCAGCCCGTTTGTGGACGATGTCGAGGGCATTGGCTCCCTTGATAATAACATCCCCTTCTTTGAGTTCAGCAGCGACATCGTTGATAGTCTTGCCTTCCTGCCAAAGCCCGTACCTGATAACCACATCACCGGGAAATTCGTTATCGCCGGCTAACCTTCCGGCATCGGTAGTTTTATAACGCGGCGGGAGCGAAATTCCACGGAAAAACCGCTGGCGGGAAAATTTATCTTTCCGGCCGATTGATTCCAGTATTTCTTCGGCAACGTAACTGTTGGTCGTACCTGCGACGATAACAACCGTTCCCTTTTGTAATGCGCTTATCACCGCCGGGTGGACTACCACAGCTTTCCCTATCAGCCGCTTTCCCATCGCAACAGTCAATAATATTTGTTTCATAATTATCATCTAACTCCAGATAGCATTGGGTTCATCATTGTATTAGTTTGCATTATAACAGGTATACAGAATATCTTGAATATTCTGCGCCGTTCAAAATAGAAATCCTCGAATAAACTATGCTTTTCGTTTGTTCCGTTCTCTAATTGATTAATTCAAAAGCCTGGATTATACTTTGAGAAAATATTCATATATTTTTAAATAACAGAGGTGATTAGTTGAAAAAGACAACGATGCTGCGCAAGTTACTGGAAAAGCCGGGAGTTATAAT